>Ga0209208_10003779_pt1 | contig 21622 bp, 12 predicted proteins | sample S1TSphfallax_3_FD_187694 | JGI IMG/M metagenome (GOLD analysis project Ga0209208, IMG submission 187694) | Host-associated microbial communities from peat moss isolated from Minnesota, USA - S1T2_Fd - Sphagnum fallax MG (SPAdes) (version 2) | ecosystem: Host-associated > Plants > Peat moss >...
GTTCAAAAGAAAACCATGCAATTCCATGCAACAATGATGGGGCGCCGTCACACTAAGTCGGTTAACACAATCATGCCCAAAACCCTAGGTTAGATTAGAGTTCAAACAACCTCCTTTCGCATCACAGTATGTCATGGGAAAGGGCTACCAATTCAACACTAGTTTGAAGTTTGAGAGCCCAAACCTTCCTCCATCTTAGAAATTAGCTCTAGTGTATTCCAGCTCCTCTTCATTGGAGGTGGTATATCTAAGTCTTAAACTCCTCAACCCAGGCAAATCTGCCTTCATCTACCATCCACACATTAGCAACCATTTCCCACCCTTGTGAACTAAATTTCCATAGTTCTCTTTCTTTGAGAACCCGAATGCTCGAGGATGCACTACCATGCTTCACCAGAAATTACTGGCCAATGTTTGTATTGGATTCTTAGGCTCTTGCATCTTAACATTTTTAATCATTTTAGACCAAGCCCTTCCTATGCCCTTTCTTCCTATGTGGGTCCAGATAGAAGAGCCAAGCCAATCACTCTCTTATGCTCCTCATGCTATAGGCACCATTTCAAACTAGCTGCCCATTTCCCTCCTTTGTGAGGTTGGTACCTCCATAGTTTTGTATTTCATGAGGTGCTACAAAGTAAAGTCACTGGGTTCCAATAAAAAATTCACCCAATTGGAGAGGAGAGGGTTTAGGGTGGTTATTAGACATGGCACCAAATGCCAGGCGGTTCTCAGGGTGGTTCTTAATACATATAACCGAGGTTCTAGAAGTCAAAGAATTGGATCCAATTCATAACTGCTGTTCTCCCCACCAAAAAAAGAAGAGAAAACTAACTCTGATATAAAGGCATAGTTTGCAAAAAAAAAATCTAAGAACTGGTCAGATAACCGTCTACAAAACTGCTGGTTAATTCATAAATCCATCGGTCCTGTGTGAGGGGTTTTTGAAAAAAACTGGAACCAGAGGTTCTTTGATTTTTAAGATTTTCAAGCAATCAGAACCGGAGGTTATTACACAAATCAAACATCCACCCAACAACACTAAGTGCATTGATTTATTGGGTCCATGTAATGCGGGTATTTGATTTCTATTTTGGATTTTGCAATACCAACATTGAGCTCACAAAATGCGCACTGTATTTTTCGGGTTTGTTGTGCAATACCGGCATTAAAAACATGAAATGGCAAAGCTGGTTTTTTGGCAGCTTGTGCATACTTGCATGTGAGCAAAACAATGTGCATCCAAAATGAAGAAGGCAAAATGATAAAGAAATGAAGAAGGAAAAAATTTGGAAACAATTGTGGGCTTTCCAGAGAACCCATGGTTCTTTGGTTAGGGTTAGTGTTAGGATTAGGGTTTATGGTTAGGTTATCAATTAATCATTTTCTCATTATATATATATGGTTTCACTTATCTGGCTGTTATGATATTAGGGAGAACCCTTTGACAAATATACAATGGTAGAAAAGAAATTGGAGATTTGAAAAACCTTCAAGGTTCCTCAAGATATTTTTATCTTTTAAAGAACTGTCAGGTCCTTGCTGTGTCCTAAGCAGTGATTTTTTTTCAACAAATTTTGTTGCTTGTTTTATTTTTAAAATTGTGAAAATTCTGGAAATGTTTAAATGTTGAGTGTAAATTTGACCAATTTTTTTGAGTAATGCTCCAATTTTTTTATACCCAAAAATTTTTATTTAAAAAAAAAACCCAAAACAAACCATGGCCCTAAGTATTATTCTTTGAAGCAGAAAGAGACTCTGTGTCAGCCTAGATTGGACTGGCAAGTACAAAAGCCAATGCCACTGATGACACATCTTGCATAAATAAATGTGAAGTGAATTTATCGCTAATATAAGATCTTGTAAAACGTGATTTAATTTTACAAGTGATTTAGTTGGTACAAGTAAATGAATTCAAACAAAAGAATTAGAAATTATGAATTAATTTTATTTTTTAAAAAGGCAATGCCCATATATATATGTATGTTCATTTCCCTTTCTCTAGATTTTAAATCCGTCTTTGGTCAAAGAACTTGGTTAGCATGCAACTAATTGTCAATTTCCCTGTACATAACCAGATTTAGGAGCTGACTCGCTGATTTGTCTCTTCCTGATTGGAGATTCATGCCCAAGTTATATCACATATTAAAACTTTGCCTGTTTCCTTGTGTGTGTGTGTGGATGAAAAGTGATTCATATCCATTTTGTGCATGGATGATAATGATCAACATCCACCCACTAAATAGGTTATCAATGTAAAGGATGTTGTTGATTATGTCCAGCAATCAGCTCAAGGGTGCTGTGGTTTGTCTTTTGTTTCTTCCCAATGTGTTCCCCAAGTTCCCATTGTGCTCCCTGAGATGTTCCCAAATAGCACTTCATTTTTTAGCCCATATTGTCTGATCCTGGTTCAACTTCATGTATCTGAGTTGTAAAGGGGGGGCCCAAAGGGGAGCATGACAAAGCATGCTCCCATTTTGGGGAGAGCGATATGTAGGATTCTATGTTGGGGAGTGCCACATGTTCTGAAAATATTGCTGATGGGCCAATCAAATGGCTCCTCCTAAAAGAAATTGGGTACTCATGACCCTCTCACTAATTAATAGAAGCATGAATGAATAAGTGCACACCTATAAGTATTGGGTACTTATTACAAGCCTAGTAGTCTAGTTAAAATGCAGAATTACTAAGACAAAGAAAAAGAGAAGAAGGGGTGTAGGACTGTATGAGAACCTTCTCCACTTTAGTTAGAAGATGTGGGACATTCATCAAATCCTTGCAAAGATGATTTGTTTTCTTAATCCATACAAAATATTGGGTTGACTAATAAAGTTGTCAACTAACAAGGATGACGTATATCTTAATGAGTACACTTGTCCATACATAGACTTTATGCATATTTGAACATAAATATTTGAGCCGGATAAGATAAACTTATTTTGTTGGAAGGGCGTGTGTGTCTTGTACTAAAACTAAACTGGCATTTCATTGTACTAAAACTAAACTGGCATTTCATTGTACTAAAACTAAACTGGCATTTCAATGAGTTCATGTACTAAAACTGAACCAACATCAATCAATGCACCGTGCATGATGCATGGCATGTGAACAAGATTTATTTTATTTTATTTTTGTGTCTTACTTTGGAATTAGTCATAACAATGTTGGTAAGTCATGTACTAATCACCCACACACATATCTATCTACCTAGTAGCCAACAAGTGCCTTACTTAGCTATCTACATAGAGGGCTGTTTTTACAAAGTGCACTTTCAAAGAGTGCATGGGGTGGGTTATCATGGAAGCATTCATTGCTACAAACAATGAAAAATTCAAGGACACTATTATAACATCCATTCAATAGAACATGCTTGTACAAACCATGATCTGCAAGTATTATTGTGAAAATTCAATGACTCTTGGTTGGAGTCTTTTCATTTGTGAAAATGCATTGATATCAAAATTCAATTTGTAATTGTTGTGAAATGTCAAAAATGATGTTTTGGTTCAATTCATTTGCAACATACTTCCATTGTTGTCATGTGTATTGACTTTAGTTAAATTAATTGTGATATTCATTTTCAAACTTCATGTAACAACTAATTGAATATAGTGTCTAACATTTGACAAGATTGCCATTTGTTATATTATTCAACAAATAACAACTAATGTAGTTATGTTAGTTGACACATATTGGATTACATATAATTGCAAAACTTTGAGCAAGGTAATCATGGTTTATAACTTTTATGTAAAACTTTTATTAGAATGGGGGTGTATGTATTGTAGGTGTTCGGGTTTAAATAGAGACAAGACAAAATGTGGAACCTATACATGATGTGACTAAACAAGTTACTTCATTTACAACAAAGGTGAAAAAAACTAACCTTTGTTTAATACCCCTAATAAGCCAAATGTTCAAGTTTTACCAAAGGTAATGGGTTCCCCATGTCTTTAGATCGAGTCTTTGCACTTTAGTGGCAATGACATCTGTCACATGGGTGGGTGCAACAAACTTGGATACAATTGTAACCATGGGGTCTATCGCCCATGGATGCACCTCAATACCTAGGGTCTTGGATCCAAATGCCTAAATCGAATGGAAATCAATTTGTGGGCCAATTTAATGCACCACAAGTGTTTGTTACAATGGAAACCATTACAAAAAAAATTATCAATTGCAATTATCATGTGCCAATGATTTTCAATTGCATGTGACACATGCAATTACTAGACTCCATAGTTACATAAGACAAGTTGCACACAATTGGTAGTTACATGTGATAGTATGTATGTGGACAACATATTCAATATGGATTTATATTTTATACATCTATAGTATTTTATAGGGGTTGCCCATGGTGACATGTGGCATTTGAACCTTATTTCAATATTCATCATTATTAATAAAATAATAATAATTCAATCATCCAATAAAATGTGAATCAAATTTTGACATCTGTTCATTTGTTAAAACCAATTAGATGATGACTCATGGCATTTGAACTTTATTTCAATATTCATCATTATTAATAACTAATAATTTCTCAATTGTCCAATAAAATGTGAATCAGATTTTGATAGGTGTGCATTTGTGAAGGCCAATTATATGGTGACATGTAGTAATTTTAAAAGCCCATTGATTATTATTATTTTAGTTAGTTAGGTAGGTAGGTAAGTAAATAAGTAGGTTGGTCATAGATAGGAAGGTAATAGATATGTAGGCTATAGGTAGATAGGATGGTAAGGTTAAGGTAGCTAACTAGGTTTTAAATAATTCAATTTTGTGTTTGGGTTTAACCTTTAGGGTTGAGTATCTTTCATTGGCTCATTTTAAATGGCATTTGGTTTAGGGTTCAAGGTTTATGAACAAGAATAATGCAACTACTTATATAGTGTGCACACTTGGAATAAAAGGCAAAGGATAAAAAAATAGTTGCAAATGTAACTAATGTAATTGCAACCTACATGCAAATATTGTATTTGCATTGTACTTGTGCCATATTAACTTAGTTTACCTATTAGATTTAATTATATTACGAGTAATATAATTTAATAGGTAATAATACTATAATATTATGATAATAATATTAATTGGTTAATAAATATTCATTTCTATTTTAATAAGATTTTAATAGCTATGATTACCTATAATAGTTAGTAATAAATAATTTTATAATATTATTATATAACTTAAGTTAACTAATTTACATCAATAAGGTGCTTAGGTTAGCTAGTGTAACCTACTAGCCATAAGTATATTAATATATTTGATATAATTATAATATAATTATTATAAAATATATTGAAGAATACTCATGGTGTTAATATTATTAATAATTAATAATTCTTTTATTTGTATTATTAAATATTCACTATTAATTGTAATTCTAGAAAAAATTCATAATACTATAAATAATTATTATTGAATAAATAATTAAATAATCATGGTTATATTCATTTTTATGATTCTTAATATTAAAATATTATTAAAATATTAACGGTTGAATAATATTATATTATATAATTACCTATTTTAGGCTAATAACTACCTTGAGCTAGGGTATTTAAAGGTTAGTTGATTTAGTCACAATTAGTTTAACCTCTTATTAATTTAACCATGTTTAGTTTATCCTCCTAATTAAGTTAACTATGGTTAGTTTATTGTCTTAGTTAATTTTACCATGGCTAGTTTAGTGTAGGTTAATTTAGCCTCCTAATTAGTTTAATCATGGTTAATTTAATCGTGGCTAATGTGAGTTTAGCCTAGATTTAGTCAATGCTTAAGTTTTGTTAGTTTAGGTTTAGATTTAATTAACATGGGTTTAAGCTTAGTACTAAAAAATAATACTATTATACATAGCTTATGTAAATATATTGGGTATACTAACTTAAATATATATTAACTTAGGTCCTTGTTTTATGACACATGTTGATTTTGTACATCGTTTGTTGCATGTTAGTTGCACACACAACAATATGGCCCAAAAATTATACAATATCAATTTTATAGTTGCAAACAATAATAATGGGCTACATAGTGATTAATTGCAAATGATAAGATTTCTTATAGTAACTAAGGTGAAGTTAAAGAACATAGTTAGGATAGTTCATAGGGCAAAAGAAATGAGAATGATGCCACGTTTGAAATTGGATGAGATGTTGGATAGAAACTCACAAAATTAAAATAAGACTCTAAAAGGTTTTTGCCCAGTAGCTTGTCTAGCTTAAGAAATTAAAATAGATGGGGGATATGACAAGAATAATGTTTGGGATGAGGTGGTAAGAACACTAATTTTTTGAACATTAAATATTAATGTTGTGAAATGAGAAGGGCATGATCTTGAGTACTTAGAGAATTTGAAGGCATCTTTAGACAAGGAATTTGAGTATGTGGACAATGAGTTATCTAGGATTGGATTTAGGAATGTTGTGAAAAGATGGTTGAAAATAGAAAGGAGTAGATTGAAGGCTAGGTACATGGCAAGGAAGAGGATTGCATGGTTAATATTGAACTCGTTTATTGAAAGAGGTTAAAAGCTTATTGGTCCAAACTTGAAACCAAAAGGAAGGCAAAACAAATGTCCAATGCTAGGAGCGAAGTGAAGGATATGGGCAATGTGGGGCAATTGGGTAGTGTGGGGTGATGGGGCAAAGTGGGGAAAGAAGCAAGATTGGTACTTGATTGATTTTGAACTTTCCCTGTAAAATTTTCATGATGTTTAAGTGTTCATTTGTTAGGAATAGTGTCTTTGCCCATTGAGTTTCACTTTCATTTGTTGTTGCAAAGGAAGAAAAGGCAACACAATCTCGTTTCGACAAATATTGTTAAAGAACGTTAGGGATCAAAATAGACTTGTCCAACATTAATAAGACACCACAACCTTGTGTGAAAAGTTTGATGTAGCTAATCATTTGTTTTCTAGCCTATTTATTTAGTCAAAATGTTTTGAGGTACATGATGACCTTTGAAGTCCTCAAGTCCCATTGCAAAATGTCAAAGTTTTTATTATAATCTAAAAGTTATTGTTCATGTTATTGTATGTTGGATAAAAACAATTTCAAGTACATGTTGAACTTTTGAGGTAATATATTTATCAAATTTGTTCAAAGACATGTTGAAAACATTATTTTTCTATTTTTTCATGTATATGATGGATACATCAAACCAAAATTGACCCTTTTAAAATTTGTAGGTAAATATGTATAGTATGATACAAAATTAAAATATGTTGCAAGTATGAAAATGATGTGATTTAATATCATGGTGTGTATTATCTTAAACACAATTTATTTGGAAGAATGTAGGTTCAATGAAGCAAAATGAATTGGATGCCAAATTTGCGTCCATGTTGGATAATCAACATTTTCACATGTAAACATTCAATGAAATTAAATCAATCTTTTTTATTATTTAGGAAGGAAAAAAGAACCTACTAATTAATTAGTTTTAATGGAACCAAAATCTACCTTTGAACATAAGCCACGACTACCTCACAATCTTCTAGAAGAAACATTAGGGTTGAATGATGTAAACCCAAGGGAAGCATATGTGGTAGGTAGTGGCAATGAAAGATCATAGTCACATTCCTTGGGGGAAAATATTTTTGAATGTGCAAATCAAGTGCATTCACAACCAAAAAGAACCCAATAATGCTTTTTTTTTTAAATGATGAAAGAAACACTAATACCACGAAGTGCAAACTAGGGTACGGATTGGGTTTGTTTCACAACCAAAAGCATCGCCAATGAATAAGTATTCAAGTAGAAATCTCCTTAAAAAATGAATGTGGGTGAAAGTCAGAATGGTGAAGGTGGTGGTCAGGTAAGTTAACTACTTTGTGTGTTGTAGGAATTCATTATTTTTTTTTGCACATCTAGGTGCCATTTGGCTTTTCATTCATGTGAACATGTGGAATTGGTTGTAGCATGCTCTGCTTGGGAAAAAGCTACAAGGTAGGGTGGTTGCACTTGCAAGAGGCAACAAGGAGAACACAATTTCACATCATGAATGCATCTTTGATTGTTTATTGGGAGTTTCAATGTCTTTCTTTTTCATTGTAGTTTACATTATATTAGTTTCAACATTTTTATACCACAAATGTTAATTGCCATGCAAAGTGGATGTTGCAGTTGCTCATGTGCTTGATATTCCATTTATGCACCCACATGAAGTTAATGGCTAGGCTATAATAAGAGATGTGATAGGCACTTACATATTGTCGGATTGAAAATATGTGAAAGTTGTAAATTGACATTTCATTTCATGGCCAGATAGTAAATTGTGACTTCATTTTAGTAAAACTTGTAATGGAACATTGTAATTACCATATAATAAATTGGTTCAATTTTTTCCTATTGTATAAAACTTTCTTACCATAAGCTTTTGTCATGTTTTTTTGCTAAAGAGAAATGATTTGTGACCTAGGGTTCCATTTCGAAGTTGTTATGTAGTGGAAATATATGAAATACAATTAACTACATGAAGTAGGTAGGTTTCCAACTAGTTATTCAAAATTAATGAAGAACAATTTTTATATGAATACTAACATGTATGATTCATATTTATAGCTATTTATGGGTTTATTGAAAACCAAAAATTGATTGTGGTTTTATTAATATTCTTTTGTTCTAGCCCTTTGGCACTATGAATAATGTATCAATGAATGTCATATGATTAAGAATTTATACAGTTAATAATGAAAAAGTAAAAACCAAGTAAAAACATTATTTCTTTATGAATTTCATATGATAATCTTTTAAAAGTATAATTGTGTCATCATTTATGAATGATAGCTTTAGTTCCAATATTCTTTACACATGTCAAACACCTATTCTACCGTATGTTTACATACCTACCCAAAACTAGTTAAATTGCATAATATTGCCATGTGTCCCTATCCGTGATTTCCACATGGAAAATGTTAATTATATCATTACTAACAAACAACTTAAAAACTATTATTGTACGATTATGTTGTTGAAGTCATTTCCACTTATATAAACAAGATGTTGTTGCATGGATAAGTACAATTACAACACATGGTCAAATCTAATGTTGGCATGTGGACCACACCCAATCTTCCATGTGCGTAACCATAAAATGAACTTCAAGTCATATTTTAGTCATTGAACCATAGAACAATAAATTTTTAGTCATCATGTGGATGCCATGAAGAAAATTGGTTTGTTACATAAGATCTACATAAATGGTGACATGTCACATGGTCAATCATTCAAGACCCCTAATTGTCCTTTTATGACTATTATATGAAGCATACCACATCATTAATTACCTGACTACTTATCCTAAACAACTTGTCCACAATAATTGTGTGGCCATGAGTTTTATATGTATCCTCTACGATTGGTTTTCTAGTCATAAACGAAGTCATGGATTTCATAATTTTTTATAATGTTTATTTTTTTCTATAGTGTTGTTCATTGTTTCTTTTCACATTCCCTTAGTTTCTTTATTGAACATTGTCACAAGGTGAAAGCACATTAGAATCCCCTAAAATTATTGTCATGAAGTATAGTTTTTTACATTTCAAAAAGCTAATAAAAGGTGTACACCAAACTTGATGACAATATTGTGAATTTTTGGGGAGATTTGAGAAGTTTGGAATTGACTTAATCAATTGTTTTTTTAAAAGAAATAAAATATTAAAAATATGTATGTGCCGAATATATTTAGACCAAAATAATACACGTCACAAAGCTTGAAAATTGAAAAATATACTTTAAAAACGAGGTTCTAGGTGATTTTTTGTAGGAAATTGTAGGAGAAGATGAAAATGATATAAGAAAAGATAATCCACCAATTTGTTTTGAGAAATATTACTTTTGAATAATCACTTTAGTCACAAACATGATTTTTCATTGTTGGTAAGCCATGTAAATTTTATTATGAATATTTTAATGAAATAAATATGTCAAATGAAAGAAAGGAAGATCCTTGAAGTAGTCTAGAATTTGTTTTTCCCATTTTTTCCTCTTGTTAATGGATCATTCACCCAATATGACACCCTACAATCACAAAAAAACTCCATGTGTACATTGAATGTACTCAATCCTCTTAATCCAACCATTGGATTAAGGTTGATTTTGATTTAAAACAAACTTTGATTTATTAATTTTTGTCATGTAGATTCCAAAAGTTTTATACTCGAGCCAAAAGATTTCTATTTAAAAAAACTCATTATACACTATCATAATTGTTATACATCACCATTGTTTACTTAAGGTGGTTCACTTCTAGTATGTTTTCCCCCCATATTACATTAGGCACCATGAGCACAATAAAAAAGTTCATGAAAACCTAATTCCATTGAAACCCAACACAAAAACCACATCACGGACATGTCACCTATTTGCATCCATTCCACACCACGCCAATCAAATCACACACATCTAATCAAGACCCATAAACAACATTTAGTTATTTTCTAATCCTCCTTCCTCTCTGTCTTTGCAACAACACACCTTTTACATCTTGAAAGCATCACCACTTCGTGACATCACTTACAAACCCACCTTCATTTGCAAATGACAAATGACAACCCTTGAAGAATAAAACACCCGCCATCATCAATCCAAACAAACAATTTGATACTTCTTGCCTTTCAAGATGACCGCATTAATTTTTGCAAAAAATGGCTACAAGTTCCAAGCAAGGAGGTGAATTTGTTATGAACCATGTAACAATTTAAGCTTGGTGGATTGGTGTAGGGGCAATAATTCCTACAAGCATTCTTAAACTTCAACTTGATGGTTATGTTGGAACCCTAAAAAACCAACAAATTTGGCTTGTTACCCTATGTATGAACTTAACCTTCAAGAGGAGGCTTTGGTGCCAACAACCAATCTCACAAGAAAGTGTTCATTCTTCCATGTGAATTTATGCTAAAAATGGTTACAAGGTGAAATCAAATTTATATATTGCCACTATGGATGACACGGTGAACCCAATATTGCAACAAGTTTATCATTTGTTTTTGTTTGGCCATAAAATAGTTGGTACATGACCTATTGAACCATATTTAGTTTTGTGTGTGACTTCTCATTCACCAAACCCAAATAAATTTGTGAATACAATGTGCAATGTTGTTTTTGGTTCTCCTTGCATTTAAAAAGAATTGGTTTGGAAGGTGACACAAGTTTAATGTTTGTGAAAAAAAAGTTGGATGGAAATTCACACATACCTAATAAAGGTACTTTTCACATTCCACATGCTCATGAAAAATTGCTCACTTGCCCTTATGTGTGAAAGTTCAACACATCCCTTGTGCACTCCACCCTTTGATGTTCATGCAAATGTTGGTGACAACATCCATAATAACTCCCATGAAGGAATTTCAATGGCCATCACAACATTGTTGAAGTCTCATAATGTTCCCACAACTCCGCCTAATGTGGTGAATCAAGTTGAGATTCTAGGGTGGAGAGCTATGTTCCAACAATTGAATGTCATCTTCATAGGACAACTAATACAACAAGAATAAATTTTTGTGTTGTTACTCAATGTTCAACATTTATAAAATGAGCATGACCAACTATGGCCCCCAGTTTCCTTGGACAATTTCACAATCATCACAATCCACAAGTCCTCAAAAAGCTTTTCTAATTTTGTTTAACAATATGGCCCATTCTATAGGTGGAGTTGTAAACAACTTGAAGTATAACAAACTACCTCTTCCCAATGTTTGGTCTATTAACCTATACACAATATTATTCAATGTGAGGCCAATGCATTGGGTCAAACAAGTTTTGTTCTTGTTCACAATGCATCTCAACAACAATTGAATTTAATGCACTCTATATTCTTCTAGGAGTTGCCCCCAACACAAAAAATGGACTCAAATTTGCATGAAACAATGTTTACCTACAAACATGGCTTGGATGAAGGATGTTGTTTGCTTGGATGTTAAGGTTGTCAACATTACATTCATACCTCAAGGATATACATACATCTATGAGTGATTGGTTCACGAATCAACTATCACCAACATGCTCTACACCTATTTTTTCACAATTTTAATGTATTAACAAGTGGTATTGGTCCAAATTTTGTTTCCAATGTAGCAAGTGTTAGATTTATCAACTACTACCTTATTTATAAGCACATGTATTACATAACATAGAAGGTTGGCAAGGAAAGAATTTGGGAACCCAATTGAATTCAAAGATCAATAGTGTTTTTTTGTCAATTACATGGGAAATTAGAATGGTAAAAATGTTTTTAACATCAAATATCAAACATGAACGTATGTGAACATGATGAATATCAAAAAATTCATGAAAATAACGTGAAATAAGATGTGGTTCAATGCAAAAACATTCAATTTTTCTCTCAAGTTGATTTTACATTTTGCAAATGAACTTGTGTGTGTGCGCATTTTGTTTGTTTGGTTATGACCATGTTTTAACCTTTTCAAATTATTTCTTTGTTTTGTTTTTTGGAACTATTGGATAGCCCTTCTAGTGAGGCATGTACACAATTGTTGTTTTTTAGTATTCAAACCAATGATATGAAAGTTATTGAATTTAAAATGATTTTTGTATATGAAAATCATTTTTAAATGGTGTTTTCTTATTTGGGTTTCTAAAAATGTTGTATCTTTTAGAGCCTTGAAGAAGTTTGTTAGTAGAATTTTTTGTCTCTTCATAGGTTGTGCCACCTCTTATAATATGATGGAAAGGCATATAAACACAAGTCTTTCTTCTTCCTTTTGTGACTTAGCTATGGACCTTCTTACTTTGCTTTTGTGATTTGTTAATCTTTGTTATTTTCTCATGTAGTTTGCCTTTCTAATTTTCTAGCCATGTTATATCCAACTTTTTAAAAGATTCACAAACCTTTGATAATTTTTGGCAACTCTTATACAATTATGAAAAAATATATAGGCATATTTTTAACATGTGGGGAAATGGCAAAAGGTCCCATTAGTTCAAATGAAGGAAGGCACGTGCAAATTAATGGTGACTCAAGGTCATGAACCACTTTCTATTGTTGTTGAAATTTGAAAGTGATGAGGTCCACATGGGCTAATGCCTCTAAGAGAAAGGATAGAGATGATGGGAAGAGTAGCTTGTTAAAGCCCCCCAAAAAAACAAAACAAAAAGAATTCCTTGTGAACAATTTAGGGACCTTGAACCCAAGAGAAGGCCAAAGATTTGGGATAGGGAAAATTTGAAACAAGAAAGGATTTGAACCCACCCTATTAGCCAAATCAAAGATAGATGTGTGTGACCATAAACAAATTTGAACATGACAACATTTTTGCCTTATTTTGAGGTGTGTGCATTCATGTACAATAAAAACCTCCTTGGGTTTTTTAATGTAATTAAAAAACACATTGTAAAACACAAAACCCCATAAAACATTTCAAAAAATGAAATGTTTGTAAGCACATGCATTTTGTTTTTAAAAATGTTCCACGTCATTTTTTTCTTGTTGCACTTGTTGGGTATCATGAGAAAATTATTAAAAAATAAAGTTCAAACATAATATCTGTGCTCAACAAAATTAGTTTCATGTTTTACCAAAATTGAGCTTGCACTTGTTTTCACCTAGCATGGGCTTTTATTCCAATAAGCCTCTATGCCTTAGATCCTACCCTACACTTTAAAATTAATTTGGAAGATTTTTCCATTGAACAAAACACATTGTTGTTCATAGACAAGTGAGGGAGCACAAAAGCAACTTTAACCCACATTGGGTGTAGAGGAAGACCATGCCAAGAGAGGTGTATGTTGGCAAAGGGCATGGGAAATGTCATTGCCATGTTCTTTACTAATATAACCTTGACATGACTTGCCCTTTCCACAACATTTAAGAAAATCAATTTCTCTACTAGCCTAGACGAACCTTAGAAATTTGGAAGGTTTCATAAAGGCTAGGAAAAACATTTTGCTTTATAAGGCAACTACAAATTACCAAGGAAAGATTACGAGAAACTAAAAACCCCCCATTAAGTTTTTTCAATTGTTATTCCCAAACACTGTGCCCCACCATTGGAGCTTTCGCCTGGCCGAGGGGGGGGCTTAAATGGCACTAATTGTAGAACATTGTTGAACATCCTCCAAAGCCTTCACCATGAATTACGATCATAATGTGGTCTACAAAACACTCCCATGTTCTATGTGAATTTCCATGCATGCATAGATTTGAAATCCAACTAAAAATAGAGCCTTTAATGTTTTCGATTTTTGACTTTCAAAGCTCAATATTACGAGTGCAGCAAAATTGCAACGAAGCTCAATTCACTTCTTGCATCACTTTCATTCCGGGGAGCTCATAATGCACTTGAGTGCAACATAACAATTATGCAAGTACTTAGGGATTAGGTTTTTTGTGTATGGAACTTGTGAGGTTGCATTAACTTATGGAATTAACAAGTTTAAGTCTATTTTGCATTATTTTCTTGGTACATTTAAGGTTTTGAGTGTTCACAACAATGGATTTGTTGCAAGGAAAGCCTCCATGTGAGCTCAATGTTAGTTTGATTGTGAAGCTCTCCTCCCTTACACCTAACATCATTGTTACTAATCGAAGTTGTATTGTTTGCATTACCAACATTGTGGAGAATGTTGACAATTCCAAGAAATTCAATAGCATAAAAGAGGACGAAGGAATCATAGACGAACATGGAACACACACAATGCCATTGGCAAGAATCATCAATTGAGACCACTTGTATTGTGATGTGTTGCCCATACATGCACATGAGGATCTTTACATGATCTAATTACTTGGGCAACAAAAATATGTTGACATTATTTCTAATGCACCTATAGGACAGGTAGTAGGGGTACATTCCTTACTTGACATTTGTTCTTCCATGCTTTTTTATCGTTCTTTTTGTGTTAGTTCGTTGTTGCTTGCTAATTTGTGTGTGCATATTATTTATTCATTTGTTATTGCAATTTCCTGATTCCACAATCAAACCCTAAAAAATTGAACAATTGACATCAAATGCCTTAAACAAAACAACTTTAATATGTTAACGTATTCCTTTTTCCATTTATCCCTAATGTTTTATCAAAAAAAATTCCATGTTTTGGGCCCTTCAAACAAACAAGGCACATCAACAAAAATTAACCATTAATAATATTATTACTATTTTGTCATTGTTTCCATTCATTTTACATTTGTAGAACATTTGTAAAATCCTCCTTGTAGCAATTGTTTTTCCATGTGCTATGGTTAATTGAATTTTAATAATAAGTAGCTTGCCATAAAAGAAAATGTTGCAATGTGTTATTTATCACAAAATTGCAAATTGAATTTGGGTTTTGTTTTCAAATTTGACAATAGTTTTGGATCTTGCAGTAGTGTACGAGTCATCATGTTGTGAGACTAAAAGTTGTTATTCTAGTTGCAAAAGTCAAGCTATTTTTAATTAACTAAATTTAATTTATTTAAAACATATTATTAGAATTTCAAGAATAATAATATATATATTAAAAGAACCCATAATTGTCATACCAACTATAGTTGCAAAACCATGACATCTCAATGGCCTTTGCAACTACATAGGGATTTTTGTAACTAAGTGGTTACAATTATAGTAAAAAAGGACAATAATCATTTATTTGACCAATTAAAAACCTATAATGTGTTGTTGTGTTACATGTGTGATTTCCACGTGTTATAATTATAGTTGCATTATTAATTTGCTACTTACATGTGTGATTTCCACGTGTTATAATTATAGTTGCATTATTAATTTGCTACTTACATGTGTGCTTATGAAGTGTTGTTGAATAGATGATGTACCTAGAGGTTGTAATTATAGAGATTTATAGTATGGGATTCATGATGTAAACCACATATTATCACTGGGGTGTATTGCAGCAAGTTTATAATGATGCATTTGAACAATAATAATATGCAAGGATTGCATAAGAAAAATGGATCCAAAACATTGAATATAAGATGATTACCACAAGTTCCATGGAGCATACAATTTACCGCTTTCAATCTAGATAATTGCATTCCTAGACTAATCATACACTTAAACTTTCAAGCAAAAGTTCAAGAACATTATTTATTAGTACAACGTGTTATTACATTTTTGTGAAAAAAATGTCTACCACATGTTTTTATAATTCCTTGTACAACGTCCCATAGATAATGCACAAAACTAATATTTGATTCCATTGTAATAATTATAACATGCACAACTATGAGTGCATTGGGATAAACCTTAAAAAATGTTGAAAGCCAAATATGAAACGTTAGACTAAATCACCCAAAGATGTAGTAAACAAGGTGAAAATTATTTTCAAATTCTAATAGACATGACTTGGTACAATTGCAAACCCCAACATATCACAAAAGAAACTTTAAATTTACCCCATCTCGGGGTACCAAATTTTAGATGTGCCCATGCCTTGTTATTCTATCCTTTAGATGGTTATGTTTCTAGGCATGGGATTCCAATAATCCTCTATGGCTTTTCAATGCATTATCACCTACTGCATATGGGAATGAAGTTGTGGTATTTAGGTGTGTTGATTTGGCAACACCATGCACTAACATGTTTTGTTGTTTACTTATCATAACTTTTAATTTTGAGAACAAATGCAATTGCAAACGTGGAAATTCCACAGTTGTGACTTTAAAGTTGAAAAAGACCTTGTTGACGATGTCAATTACATCTTCATCTATTGTGGATTCAAGATGTTCTATGAGTTATAGGCTTATTTTTTGTCCATGTTCTTTGTATGTGGTATCATCGATTCCAAGCATGTATTTAAGACTATTGTGTTTGGGAACTATACCACCTTATGCAACCTCATGCAAGGTACCAATTTCTCTTACAATTGAACTATCAACAATGTTTAAATGAAGTATCTTGAAAACTTTCATGACATGCTTGCGCTACCAAAGGCAATCGCATTGTCGCCATTCTAAAGCTGGAACATCTACAATCCATTGTTTTTCTAGGTGGTTGGTGGATGCCACAAATGCAATGTCCTCCACATTTGAGTGTAAGAGGACATTCATATCTAAAATATCATGAGCTTGCAAGAAGGTATTGGCAACAATGCCTTGCATTTTTTTTTTCACATATTTGAAATTTTTGCATTACACCATGTACCAATAGTGAGTTTTAACATTGCCAACAAGATTGTAGATGAGCTAGTCCATCCTACATCTTGTCAACCTTTTTCAAGAAGAATACAAAATTCACTTCATGTTGGTGTGAAATGATTCCACAACTATGTTGGTGTCTTGCCCTACATGGGGGATGCTTTGATTTTCGATGCACCACATCCCTGTTTTTTGTAGCCAATGTCCTTTTAGATATTTGGAGAAGTAGGTTGAATAAGGGTTATTAATTTCCAACAATTCAAAGTGTTGTTCTACCCACAAGACAAGTTCCCCATCAAGCAAACAATCTCAAGAATACACGATACTTCCAAATAGTAGATAAAACTCTTGACCTCTCCTTTGCGTTCGTAATTTTCTTGACTAAATTCTCAACCCATGTTTTGCAAACATGCCATAAGCACAAGATCAACACTTTGGCTTTGAGCCAAATGTTGTTGCAAATGTAAACTTGATAATTAGACTATTATGTTTGAACTCACAAATAAAGATCCCTCAACATGGGATGGTATGAAAGTAAATATTTAAGATCTTTGATTTGTAACATGAGGACAATTATGGGTAAGACATTGTTGAACCCACATTTTTTTACCAAGTAGGACATTGAATTCAGTTTGCACATTGTCCCATAATGATAACATTGGGCACTTAATCGATTGGGAGTCATTTTGATAATGCTTGGAGAACTAGGTGTAGGTCATTTTCTTGATTCCAATGCCATTCATCAAACACCATCAAAATGTACAAAGGGTATTGCAAAGAATGTGGAACAAATATTATGTCATGCATTCTTAAACAATGATTTTTTCACTACACTTCATTCAATGGAAAAGGAAGAGATACCCTGCTTTGATATGTTTCAAAGGTTGCATAAATTGAAATTGAATTTTGGTCTCCAAAAAATTCCATCATTTCAAACTGACATGGAGTTTGAATTCCAAGTGTGAATGGTGTGTCATCTTGGTTTGATAGATCCATGTCCAAAGGGGCTTGCTGGACATAATAAAAGTTCATTTAAGGTTTTTTAGAACCCACAATCTAACATTGATAAGATCCTTGGGGTGTTTTTGCCATAACTCATCAATTATATTTTTTGCTAAGTTTATCACATTGGATGGGAACGCAAAAGTGTCACGAGTCATAGGTTCATTGTTCAATGCCTTTTCCTTAACATAGGCCTTACGATGAGTTATTATTTGAGTAGGAGAAAGGCCTTGCCTTATAAGTTTCATCAAATGTGCCTTCATACCATCTGATAATTGAGATCCCATGGCATGGTGGTATCCAAGTAGAGTTTTATTGTGGCATATTTGGCCATGTTTGTTCTTATGTTCTTCATGTAATTATACCAGCTTACAAAGACTTTGGTGTAGACATTATTGTTTAGCAGTGAATGTTTTTTGACAACCTCATTTGATAGACATACCTAACATTGTTTTCCCAATTTGAAATTTGGGATGTGAATGTTGGTTCGATTATGGAAACTCACTCAAAGTTTTTCTTCCCTTTGTTTTGGCAATAATATCATTCCTTTTCCTCTACTTGCATTTATGTTGTGTAAACAAGATAAACTTTTGCATGTCCGCATGCATAATGTTGGTTTTATCTTGTAGTCCAAAGTTGCAAGAGTATTTACAAAACAAATATAATGGCTTTGAATGACCTACAAATGGTAGGAATATAATAAATGTCATAATTGATTATATGTGAAAACTTCATAGGTTGCACTAGTGAATCAAATTAACAATCGGACCCCATATGAAACTAACATCTAAGGCAATAAAGCATGGAATGGTGTAAGACATTAGAACCCATGTGAAATTAAGGTTTAAGGGCATATAATGCAAGAAATGCCTCAATTTGAAATAATAAATGAAAAGTTAGGATAGGAAAAAACTAAACATAATGTTAAATCATGAAAAGATGTGAATTACATTAGACATTGGAAGCGGTTAAGGGTGGAGATATTGGAATGGGGATGATAGAATCTGCCAATTAATAGTTTAGAAAACAATCATTGGAAGTTGTTATATTTTACAAAATGGTGCAATGTTGTTCTGCACCCAATTGTGATCAAGGTCATTTCATTTTGGGACCTAGAAAACAAAACTTTTCCACATATGGAACGTTCCAAACTTGGTTGTGAAAGTGAGAATGAATGGTAATGAACAACTATAAACCCAAATGCATTGCTTTGAGGAAGAATTACCTTATAAATAAATTAAAAATGTAAACAAGTATTATAAAATTTGCTCTATGGTGTGTCAATGTTTTTGGGGGATTACAAATTTTGTGTTATTTTGTCCTTGTAAATTTGCAAGGGAACTTAGGATTATTCTATTCCCCTTGGACAAAATCCTCAAGTTGATCCCATGGAATGACCACAATTTTAGTATGGTTACAGAGGCCATGCCCGGTAGTAGATGCTACCAACTATCGTGCTTTTGAAATGGTTCAGGAGGCGGAAATTACATTGTCTCCTTCAAAGCTTGAATTAAATCCCTTTCATTCAAAACAAGAAATGGTACATTTTGGAATGTCTATGTACCTACAACATCCACAACTTTGTAATCTTAGCATGCCATTGCAAAAATCAAACTTTAAAGTCCCAGAAATGATCTACCACTTTGGTTTTGTACCTTAAATTTAAAAAAAAGACTATACATGAATTGGAATCTAGGTTAATGTGAGTTAAAATTGGAAATTTTCTTGAACCCAAAATCTTTATATTTGATTAATTACAAGATATGCTGAATGGAAACCTCAATGCTGAGTATGGATCATTCAAAATCTACGATGGACGTCCAAAACCATGAGAAACAAAGGTTTTGCAAAAAATTAAAATAGACACAATGAAGGATTAATGCAACCCTAAACAACTTTCTTGCAAGCATGGATAGGAAATCAATTTCCTAATTTATCTCAAGCAAAAGAATCTTGTTTTGTAGATGGGGTTCGGAGCAAACAACATTTTTTAAAAAAAATCAATGATTCAAGTTCCTTGCAAGAAAATTGGAAGTCGTGACAAAATGCTATGTTGGTTTGCATCAAATGTATGGTTATGGGTTGGCCATGAATCTTATCATCACAAATTGTCTAATTTTAGATGCAAGAAATGATCCAAGCTCTATTGCGATTTTGCTACACCCATAATCTTGACCCTTTGCAAGTCAAAAACCAAAAACCTTGAAGGCTCTATTTTGAGTTGGATTTCAAATCTATGCGCACATAGAAATTTACATAGAACATGGGAGGGTTCTATAGACCACATTGCAATCCTAGTCGACAACAAAAGCTTGGGAGGATGCTCAACATCATTTTGCAAATCATGGGAGGTAGGAACCCCCCTTGGCTAGGGGAAAGCTCTGGTGGTGGGGCATGGTGTCTGGGAACAACGGTTGACATAGCTCGATGGGGGGTATTTAGCATCTTGCTTTAGGTCAGCTTGGGGGGGTGGATCTTAAGACTTTGAGCATGATGTATGAACCAGAGTGGGGCGGGTATTAAAAATTGCACTAAACCCCCACTAGGTATCAGGCCAGGTCTCAAAGTTGATAGTCATGATTATAAAAAGATCAAACATTCAGTTTTGCTATATATTCACAATTATCAAATTTTCAAATACATAATTATTATAATATATAATTGTGGTTCTCAAATTTTATAGAAAAAAGGTCAAATAACCGCCTAAAAACTGTCAGGTCTTTGTTGGTTCTTTCATTCTGAATGTTTTTCAAATACCCTGGAACTGGTGGGTAGTACAAAAATCAAAGACCCGTGCCTCACAATGGTATGAACCCTTTTGAATGGCACTTTATGTTGCCCTATAAGAGGCTGATTTTAAGTTCTTGTGCCCAAATAATGTCCTTGTATGACACTCCAAAATGGTTTTCATAAGCCTGAGAATATAGTCAAACTGGCTGGCATCACTTGGCTACCCACCAGTTCACTTTGATTCACAGAAGGCTACTCAACCTTCAACAGTTGGGCCTGCAATAGAGGCTCAATTCTGGCCTCAAGAAATCAAGTGCCCTTTGGTCAGAAACAATGGATACCCACATGGACCATTGGATTCTAAAATAGGAATCCTAAACCCTAAATTGGTGTGCTGCTCTTTCCTTCAGACCTCATTCCAATCCAGTTATCAGAGTGTAAAGGTTGCCTGCCTTATCACCCACCCACCCACCCACCCTCGTCCTGACTAACAGCACAAGTAATGTGCCAGAACATGGTCTTTCAAATGATGAGAAGGTTGCAAGGTTGAAATAGTATACAAAACTGTTAGGGTTTAGGGTTTAGGGTTTAGAAGCATGGGTTAAAAGTCTTCAAATTCTTGTATATTTGTATATATATTTTCACACTAATCCTATAGTATCTATTTGTATACTAACAAGGTGTAAAAGGTTTTGTGTATGGAATAGCAAAAGGGCCATACTTTTAATATATATTTGTTAGGCATAAGCATGGTAAATTATGTTGTTCATAGACTTTGGGGGGGGGAGGGGGG
>Ga0209208_10003780_pt1 | contig 21621 bp, 5 predicted proteins | sample S1TSphfallax_3_FD_187694 | JGI IMG/M metagenome (GOLD analysis project Ga0209208, IMG submission 187694) | Host-associated microbial communities from peat moss isolated from Minnesota, USA - S1T2_Fd - Sphagnum fallax MG (SPAdes) (version 2) | ecosystem: Host-associated > Plants > Peat moss >...
GAACTTAAGGAAATCATTCTTAATGCTAAGAACAAAGTTAAACCCTTAATGTAGTGCCAAGATGCAAGTTTGACATATATAGGTTTTTCTCATTTTGATTCTCATCCTCCCCAATTTTTCTCAAATGTTAATATATATTTTTCAATCACCTTCATGTTAATTTATAGATCCAACACCTTCATCAAAGACTTCTCAAGATCTTCCTTTGTCAAGTTTTTTGATTTCCTCAAAAAGTTTCCTTGCTAGTGTGAAAGAAATGAAAACTTTATTAATGTAGGCTGAAAAGTGATTTTAAAAATAACATCAAAATTTAAATTAAAAAAAAACACTAAAGTTTTGTATTATTGGGAATAGTCAAAAAAATTTACACAAAATTTTACATTGTTACAATATTTAAAAATGAATTATGACCTTCTCAAAGGGTTTTGTGAGAGAAATTTCAATTTTTTTGCTAAAAAAGTAGTGAAGAAAGCTAAATTCACCACATTTAGACTATGTGGTCCTACATGTAGCTAAAAAGTAGTAGGGTTATAATTATAAAAACATTTAGCTTCCCATATGTCCTATAACCAAACCTAGCTAAATCTTCCTAGGACAATTGCTAGTGTGGCTACATCACAAAATTGAAAAAAAAAAATTAGTTGAGAATAATGATTTATTTACATGTAATATATGTAAGGATTCTTTGGGGGAATAAAATCCATGTCAAACTTCCCATGATGATGTTAAGTATCTTTTCATTAATCACAATATGATCATTTGCTTAATTTGTCATGACCCTAACTTTGGGCTCAAGTGTCACAACCAACATTGAAACAAAACAAAGTAAAAAAATAAACACAAACCTTGACTTGGCTCAAAGACACTCCTAGTGTGAGTCGGACATGTGTGTTATTGCAAGGGAGAAACCTTCAACCCTTTCACTTTGGCAATTTGAACTCTTGTGAAATTTCAAGATTTTTGGGGCAAGACTTGGAGAATCAAATGATCTTTAAATCTGTGAAAAAGGTGGCAATGTGAGCTACAATGTGATAAGCTTGCACTGTCAAATAAAAACTTTTAGTTAGAAGTTATGGCCACTTGGAGAATGACAATGAGAATGAAAAATTTAACGCCTATTCACTTAAAGTGTTATTTGGAGTACCAATTCATGTTTTAATCAAGAGCTTGATATGGAATCGAAACATTATATTTTCAAAAGTTTTACAAAATATAGCTTTAACTCAACTCATTATATACATTTTGAGAAAGGTTATGGTGTCCCAAAGTTTCAATTTGGGAATGAAAAACCAAAATTTTTGAAATTCTCGTTTTTGGTAAATTTGGGAAAGTGCCATTGAAACATCACTCCTATCTAGTGAGCTACAAAGTATATTATAAAGAGGAGGCGAATGCCTCTCCAAGTCTAAGCATGGTAAGTTCAATATGAGTTTGTGGTTGTTTGATGTCCCAAATTTGGTTGTAATTATACTAATTTTCTTCTTATTTTGGTTTGTGTAATTGATGGTAGTAAGAGATGAATGTGAAATGTTTCGTCCTTTCATATTATCCCAAAGCTTTTGCACAAACCTCCAATACAACCCTCTCTTCATGACACAAGGAAGTAGGGGATGGCCTCAATACACTAGCTTTGCAATTCCAACTTGTGATCCTTCAGTAACATTGTCTTTTCAACTTATGTGTGCATCTCCATTTTTAGGCCACGTTGTTCAAAAGCACACTAATGTTACACTTACACATTCTCTACAAGAGTAACAATAGTGTGGTGATAGTAATTGACAAATTTCCTTGTCCCAAATCTCACTTCTCCCCCTTCCACATCCCTTGTGTTGATGTTCTTGGCATGACACTTACAAATAATAGACAACAAAGTTCCTGACACCACATTTCAATCATGCTACCTAGTCTAAGGAACAATAGGACAAAACATTGTGCATGAATAATTTCATATGTATGGACTTTGTAGTTAGAGAAGATGGCCACAAGCATATTGCACTCTTAGTTTGTATGCACAACTCTATTTCCTTACTTTTTTCACACCTTCCCATGACACCAGTAACTTGCCAGATCACACCAACTTCCCCAATTGTCAACCCCAATTGTGGTGAATGAAATTGTATTATGGAGTCAAAATTGCAGACATTTTACTTCAGTCAGTCCTTTAAATCCTCAAGAAGTTCCTTAGGATCTTCCATGATGAATTTCCCCTACTTTGGTAAATTTCCCAAGAAAACTTCCCCTATGTGCGTTTTATAGATCGGGAGTTTAGAGTTGGACAAGAGTTTTTCAAAGCCAAGGTCTTCCTCAACATCTTTCTCAACGCTCAAACCTTCAGCCTTTGAACTCCAACCCTAAATTCTACATATGACAAATTGCAAGAAGTTACAGTCTTGCAGTTGCTTCAGGTCATTTTCAAACCTTAACTACTATCTACTGCCACCTCCAGGATAGTAAGACGACAAGAGAATCCCATGAAAAAGTGTTTTCAACACTGCCTGGATATCTCAGACGCTATCTCTCTATCTATCCACAATGGTGGGTTTACATGAGCTTGCTTACAGCAATTACAGTCCCAAAGGGTCTCGCATTCACATTCAAAATCACATCCTCACCTACAACTTGAAGTGAGAATTTTCCTTACAGTAATCAGTTCAGATCAACACCTGAACCCAGCTCTCCAAAACATCACAATCCCATTTGACAAAAGCTCTTCCAGCTCTCATTGAGTTCTTCCATGATAGGTCATTTGTCAATCTTTCCACAGCTGAGAAGGGTATGTGTTTGCCAGCATTAGTTCTAATTTTAAGGATTGAACAAAGCCTTCTATAAGATTGGAATGCTCAATCTCCTCTACTACAGAAAATGGGAATCGTGAAAAGAATGATCAAGAGAACTGTTCATGGAATCACCTTTGAAGTGTTGGAGGACAGGTAATATACAAGTTTGTCATCATTTTGCAGAAAACATACTATGAAGCTGACCGCTGCATCAACTCAAACCACTGTCGCAAAAGATCGGCCAGAGTGCGTGGGAGTGCTTCAATATCACGCAGAAGAATATAGTAAGGAAAGGGGAAGGCATCAAGATACTTTGAGAAGGATGGAGCTCCGTTTGAGAATGAGACAGACTGCATGTCCAGAATTGACTCTTGAGGGTTATCCAACACAAGAAATGCCAGGAGTTGCTTTCGATTCATTGCATCCCTTACACACCTCCTCAAACTCTCCTTCTCATGAAAGCGCCCATCTGCAAGAATGAGCACCAGCTGTTGCAAATTGTTCTGACCTGAAGGTGCTGTGGCATGCCTGGCAGCAAAATCTAGCACGTGTGTCAGATAGTGCAGCAAATCGACCATTGGCTCGTCAGCAATGGTATTCTCTTGCCGGAAGGTGAATTGTGAAACCATGTTCAGCCCAGCTTCACTAGAAAAGGGCTGGTCAAAATCATGTAAAAGACGCACATTCCCTTTCTCTCCAAAACTTGCCACTGCCATTTGACCTATCTCCAACTGTGACATGGCTCTACAGATTGTAATGAGTGCCTCCAATGCAATGTGGCCACAGTGACTCTCTGACATACTCCTAGAGTCATCAATAGCCAAGACAACTTGGTACTGCCGTTTACTGGCCTTGGTCCGTCGGAGCCATATCTTATCCTTCCGGAACTGGCTGGCCACATAGGGTATAATTTTCTTCATATTGATACGTTTACCAGATCGATAGTCCCCCTCCAGCTTTGCTGCCAAGGTTGGCTCCAGAATCAAGCGTAGCTGCTCTGCCAGCTCCTGAGAGAGGCGGACTGTCAACTGCTCAAACTTCTGCCACATCACTCTTGCAGACTCTCCAGTGCCATCCCCTTCTCTCAGCTTCACTTCCAAATCTTTCCGGACATCTCTCAGTTCCTCTTCGGTCCAGGATTGGACGTCTAGTTGGCTGTTGGAGTTCATCACCTGCTGATCAACTTGAGGGCCTCCAGCTAAGGATGTAAGGGAGACAATGCTGTCATGTCCCTTGGTTCGCTGTTCCAACTCAAACTCAAGCTGTGACTCCTCAAGGGTGGTACTCAGGGGAGCTTCTTTGTTCTCTTCAACCCTTGCCTGATTCATATCAAGTGACCTTCCCTTCTTCAAGCTCGTGCTAAGTTGGGTTGCCTGGACTCCTTCCATATCCTTGTCATCTATTTCTTCCTCAAGTTGTAGTTTATCCAGACTAGGTGGCAATGGCTCATCATTGGTTGTATCCTCCATATCCACATCTTGGGGTCTCTGCTGTTGGCTCTGGCTTTCAGCTAGCTGGTCGTCTGTTGCTGCACCCAGAGCTTGAGCACCCCCTTTCTCCTCCTTCTGAACATACTCATACATTCCCTTATCTTCCTCTGTGCCATGAGGCAATTCTTCTCCTGGTACCATGTCCTCATCAGGTACTGAGCTAGCATCCTGTAATTGCACCATCTCCTTCCACTGCTTCAATGCGTCTCCTAGTCTTCTGTACGGATTTGCTTCTAATTTGTCCAGGCTTGGAGTTGCCTTGGAGTTCAGAGCAGGGTTTGACACACAGGAGCTTTTATCCCCACTGCTATTTTCAATAGCTGAATGTTGCAATTGTGATGTTGTTTGATCTGGTAAAGCCTCAGTGTCCCCCATCTGCTGTTCTGCTTCATTGATGCCAATGTCCATTTGATCTCCGCTCCTGCCAAATATTGCAGCAGATGCCTCTGCACCACCCTTTGCTCTTGAATCTGACTGGAAATCTGGGGCTGGGATGTCTTGTGCCTCTGGCATGGCCTTCTCATTCAGGAGACCTTCTCCATGATGGTCACTCCCATCCACAGTTTCACTGCCTTCCACTCTTTTCTCTTCTTTTGACTTAGTTCCCCCCTCATTATCATGTTTCTCCTCCTCAACATTGGCTTCTTGCTCTATTTCTGGACCTTTGTCTTGAGATTTCTCTTCATGCTCCTCTTCAACTTTGCCTCCTCCATCAGGGAGCCCCTTGGACTCATCATCATCCATTTCCTCCTGCTCATCACACTCCATCGCTGCATCAACCGCCCCCAAGTCTTTCTCACCACCTCCCATATCTTCATCAGCTTCCATGTCTTCATCCTCCTCCCCTTGACCATCTAGATTCAAATCCTCTGGTAGTTCAAGTTCTTCTTCAGTCCGTGGTTTTACCCCACTTGGGTCTTCATAAGCCTCCTCTTGATTCATCCCAGCCTCATCAGTTTCTGCCACCCCCTGTTCCTCCTCAATGTCTTGTGCTTTTGCTGATTCAGAATCCTTTCCAGGCTCCTCCTTCTGTGGTGTTTTTCCTTCACCACCTCCGTCTTCTTCTTCCTGCTTGGCACGAAGTTCCAGATCCTCAGAACTTGCACCTGCAATTGGAGCCTCTTTCTCATACTTCTCTTTACCATCATGTTGTCCTCCATCATTCTCATCGTCATCATCATTCCACAACTGTTCATCAACAATTTCACTCTTCTCACCAGTCTCACCCATCTGTGATTCCAATTTCCCTTCATCCTCTTCTTTGTCTACGTCCTCATCTGACTCATCCTCACTGAGATCAAGCATGTCACCATCAAAATCCTGTTCCATCTCTACACCTTTTTCGCCCTTCTTCTCTGCACCATCAGCTGTTGGGGCATCTTCATTCTTTTCAGAGGTACCAATCAGCTGGTCCTCATCCTCAATTTGATCACTTACATCTTTCTTCCCTTCTCCTTCACCCATTCCTGTTCCATCAGCATCCTCAAATTTTTCACCACCTGCTTCACCATTCTCCTCTTCCTTGGTGATGCAAAACCCTTCTGTATACAGTGAGTTGAATAGATTGGACAGAATATATCCAAGCTTAGACACAGTCTTCTGCAGGGCCACATAGTCATTCAAGATCTGCATTCCTGCAGCCTGCAGCATCTCCACAGGGATATGGATACAACCCAACAGCTTCCCTATATTCATTGGAGCATCACTGCCAGTGATCAAATTGGCATCCAAAGTCTCTGCAGCCAAGGATACAGTCCTAATAAGAGAGGCATATATCTGATCTAGATCCAAAGCTGACATCTGCATGGTGATTGCAGAATCCATCAATTGGATTGTCCCTAGAATTTCAAAATCCACTTCAATGGGTCTGTCAGTATCATGTGAGACATATGTTTCTGTCTTTCTGAGCTTTTGGACAGCCACAAGCACCTCTGACACTACCATCCCAAACTGCTTCACAAACGGTGTGAATTCATGTTGATCTCCTATCTCGAAACACTCTCTGCTCATCTCTGCCTCGAAATTCTCTGACAACTCAACCCCCTTGCTGAGAAGGCCTTGTAACGAACACAGGCCTGGGACTTGGTTGCCACTATTCTGAGATGAAATGCTGAGGAACTGTGTCTGTAGTTTTTTCAGAATGATGAAGTTCTCAGAGAGAGACTTGAGCATGATAGGAGTGATCAGCAGGGGCCATGTTTTCTCCCAACTTGAATACATTATGTCACTTCCCCCACCAAGATGCCGGTCAAGAGCTCTCTTGCAGTCTTCCAAGTTGGTCAAGAGCGTTGTAAGCATCGCCTTTACAGAGCTGGCCTCACAAGGTATACTACTCTCAGTTGGGCACCTCTGCAAAGCTTCAGATGTTTTGAAAAGAAGAACTGATTCTGCAGATGCATGGCAGAGCAAGTCAAGGAGATTCTTTTGCTGCCACATCCACCACCTCAGTGACGCTTGATGCTGTGGCAAAGGAGATTGACCAGCACCAAAGGATGCTAAGAGACTTGTCAAGTTCATGAGTTGCATAAGTTTTGTAGTGAATTCATAGGCTGTGCAGCGCTGTTTGCGCTGCAAATAAAGCAGATGCTCCATGTACCTTGTGGAAACCTCCACTTCCCTCAAGCTGAGTGCTTTGTTGAAATCCAGTGCCTTTTGCCAGAGACGCTGCATAAGTGCAATATTATTATAGTAATAGTCATTTGCCTGCCTCCAAACCATGGAGCTGGTATTGATCAAGCTTGAGCCAAAGTATTTGTCAAAGTCTCCTCCTGTTTCTAGCTTTCCTACAGGTTTCCTTCCTGTGCAGCAATCAAGCAATACTCCCACATCAAAAGGAGGCTCCTGGAACCATTTTTTTGGACTACGCTTATCCTTCGGCACAGATGATTTATGATGTGAGAGACCAATCTGGCGCAACACTTTCAGTAGATCAGCAAGTGCCTTCTTCTTCACTGCTAGCCTCTTCTCTCCTTGGCGCAACTCCGCAGACCGGGTAATTACCGCCAACCCAAGCATTCCAAGTGCATCCACCCCTTCTTGTTGGGCCCTGCGTCGGTCACTGGGCAGGAATACCTCAGCACCTATAAAGCTACCCATCTTGGCAGTGAGTGATGGTAGCCGCTTTACCTCTGGAAACTCCAGAGGCATGGTAGAGATTAGAGTCGTCATTTGAGCTAATTTCTCCCTGCAATACAGACCCCACTCATCCACCTCAAAAGCCCCAACCACTGGGACTCCAAGTGGTTCAGAGACTAGTTTAATATCCTCTGACTCTTCCTGCCCTGAGACAAGTGCAGGTTCAGTGACTTGAGATGAACTCAGTGAGGTCAACATCTGACTGCCCATGCGCAAGGACTGTTTCATTAACAGCTCAATTACAGGTCGCTTGAGGAGATCATCATATTTGCGGATAAGTTTGTGAAGTTTGCGATGTGTCTTCTCTGCTGAGAGGGCCAATGCATAGTAACCACGATCCTCCCACTTTGTAAGCTTGACAAAATCCTTCAGCTCCTTTTCAATGGGGCCCCTACCTGTTGACAGCATCTCCTGCACTGCAGGCAAGAACTGGATGTAGTACTTCCAGACATTGTAGAGAACATTGGCAAGAACCTGGACAAAAGTTCCATTCTCCTTTGCAGAAAACTGGCCATGAAAAGCAAGGAGGAGATCCAAGCGTTTCTGAAACTCCCCAATTGTGGATGTTTGCATGTATTCCTCTAGGCTTCCAGTTGTTGCTTCAATATCTGCCTCAGGATCCTCACCCCATTGTCGATGAAGGAGCCCATAGAGAAAAAACCAAAGTTTTTCTGCATTTACTTCATGCTGGCGTTGGGTGCTCTCCAGCAGTGCAGGCCAGCCTTCAAGCTCCAGTTTGCGCCACCGCCTCACTAGCCGCATCAGTTCATTCATCTCCTTGCCTATTGATACATGGTTGGCTGCATTCTCTTCCCAGAGTTGAGCTTTTGCCAGGAGTAGCTCCACTCCTGTCACTGCCTTCATCACTGGTGCTTCAAGAGAAATAGATAGAAGAGCTTTTGCAATGTTCAGGAGCTGTTCCAAGATTGGATGTTCTGGCCACTGCTCCAACAATATGCCCACTCGCTCCACAAAGCCTGCCAATGGATCAAGAATCAGTGCCATCTCTGGGGGATTTGAATCTCTATAAATGTTGTGCTTGGTATTCTGAGAAATTTCTCCAAGGTTTCGGTGTTCAAGGCTTAGTCTCATCAGATTTGCTGCCATGACTTGGTCATCCAGTTTTGCAGGCACCGAATGGCCCACAGCTTCGATTAAGCGTCTGCCTGTGTCATATGCCAAAGTGAATGCATCCACCCTCTCTTTGTCCAGCATTTGGCAATCCTGAAGTACAGTCTTACTTCCAAATATTTGCTTGTGTACTACAACAACATCCTTCAGAAGAGGCTCCTGAATTGCAAGCCATGCCTTGTCTATTCTCTGTTTTCCCTCATCTACCAACTCTTCTTTTGCTGCTGCTTCAGCACGCCTGTCATCTTCCTCAGCACTGGCAAAGGCAGGATTGTTATCAAGGCCCCTAAATTCAGATGTGAAATCCTTGAACATGGCACGAAAGGATGCCTCATCGAGTTGAGCTTCTGTTTCCATAGTGTGTGTGCGACTGCTAAAACGTACCAACTCCTCATCCTCCTTGTTTCTTGCATTTTGACGTTCTCTGATTTCTGACCATAAGAGCGTTAAGGAGCTGAAGATAGTCTCCAATATACCCAAGACACCTTTGCTTTTGACCCCATCCTGCTGAATCTCAATCCCCATGCGCAGGAGTGCAACTCGCATCACCATGACTTTCAATTCTAACTCGAGAACCTCTCCAGGAATTGAGCTTGGTTGCTGAACCCTTGCAACCTGAGACAAGATATGTTCAGTGGCATTGTTGACCAGTTGTGTGCACGAGCTATACTGTGCCATGAATTCTTCACTAGATGCGTCTCCAAAACCCACATCAATCTGAGAGACTTGCAAACTTCGGGCCAAAGGGAATTCCATAAGAGAAGAGAGAAATCTCATAAATGTACTCTCCCCCTGACTGATCCCCTCCTTCCCAAAAGTTGCAGCCTGCAAGCATGCTGCCAATGTAAGAGACAAGCCAAGCTTGAGTTCATATATGCCCAACTGGATTGGCTGCACAACATCCCTGTAATGTGAAAACTCAGAAGAGAGAAAGCTGATGAACTGAGCAGAATTGTCCTGCCAAGTTGCAACTTCCTGAAATGTGTAACCTGAACTAGGCTGCCTGATCTGCATGTCATCACATAGCACACTGACAAGGGCAGCCAGCTTTCCTGCATCCACTGAGGATTTTAGGAAGCGCAGAACCTCAGTGACAAAGTCCCTAAACTGGGGAGGATATGGACGAGGGATCAACTTCAAAGACAATGCAGTCAGCTCCTGATTCATCCTGTCAAGATTCAGCCTCAGATCTTGAGTTTCCACTGTATGTCTGCTGCCTCGGACAAGAAGCTCACTCTCTTGCCTCACCTTGATCTCAAGCTCCAACTCTGAATGCTTTCTCAACATGTGGGTATGCTTGTGAGTGTACTTAGCAACTGGGTCACACCCATCAACTGGTAAAAGCAGCCTAATGCGCATCTCTCCAATCAGCAACCACACTTGACCAAGATTCTTCAGGACCTCAGATGAACTCAGTGTTCCCCAAGGGGTGAAGTACAAAGCCTCTAAACATGGTAGAACTAAAGAGTGTACTAGAGACAACAGTTCTGTATGGTTTGAGTGTTGGAGAATCTCTCCCAGAGTCTTTAGAATGTTGTCCTTGCTGTTCAAGAAGGTATCCTGCTTATCCTTGACTACTCCCTCATGAAGGTTAGACAGTGCAGTATGAACAGTTCCCATGTCATCAGACCTAAATGACTTTTGGTGAGAAAAAATAACTTGCTGGAAAAGAGCACTGGCACTGGCAAAATTAGACTTGAAGATGCCATTACTCTGACGCTTTGCAGCTAGCCAAGCATGCAATGATGCAACATTGAGTTGGGCAAGCTTTGCACGGTGGTCCCGTACAGGGCCTGGCTGTCCCATTAAACTTGACAAATGCACAGTTTGTGAAGCCTGAAAGAGTCGAGGAGGACCAGCAGTTCTGCTCCAGTGTGTAGGATTGTCTCCAAATCCTGGAACATTCCTCCACAGCGCCTGATGCCAAGAAAACCACATCTCATGGACTGTATCCCGGAATGGTTTTAGGACAGCATACTCTGCCAATTGGGTTGCATCCAAAATCCACAATAAGTGTTGATGAGGCACAAAATCTGTCGGTGATCTCAGTGAGCATGACAGTCCAAAGTTCATCATCTCATTTACAGACTCAGCTGATATCCTCATTTTCAGAGAAGCTCTCAGTTCCTCTTCATCCCCAATGATGTTCCCTGCTAAAAGTGATACCTCTGAAAGCAGCATTGCATCAGAATGCAAACTCAGATGGTCCAACCATTGGAGGAGCTCTGACCACAGAGTCCATGCCGTAGGCCATCGCAGAAAATTGGTTGGGAAGGTTGGAAATGATCCATGTTGAAGAATGCATTTGCAATTTCCATTCCTTGTACTTTCAGGCACAAAGTTCTTTACCATTGGGACTATGTCATAGCTTCGATGTGGAGGAAGCCTGTTCTTCTCACCCTCTACTCTCTCCTGAAGCATTCGGCGAATCTCTTGTGACTCCATTTGTGCCTCCCTGCTAAAACCCAAGGTTGTAACAACAGACTTGACAACCTCAGGAGTTGAATCAGGACTGCCAGTTCTCCTGCTTGCAATCACCTGACCTAACCACCTTATGATACTCAGGGCTGTCATAGCAAGGTGACGCACCATGCCATCAGCACTGATCGATGCCATCTCCATGTCTGGTACAGGATTCCACCATGACTGACATAAAGCCATGACCTGGAGCTCCTGGTCATGAACCTCCTTTGAGTGAGGGAGCTCTGGGTGGCCAGCAAATTTCCACAGCAATGGTTTTGCCAGAGCATCTGCCCCCAAAGAGAAAGGTTCATCAATCATCCGAATCACATCTTGCAATTTTGCTGCTTTCTTTGTGACACCACCAGGTCCACAAATCCCAGGCAGTGAAATCAATTGTCGCAGGCTCCGTTTGATTGAGCTCCAACAAAACAGAAACTCTTCCACCTCAAACTTTGAAGTGCTCAAGTTTCTCCACAAACTTTCATGACACTCCTGCACTCGTAAAAAGCTGGAATCGGTTGTAACATCCCACATGCATCCAGTCTCTAAAGAGAGGAACTCATTTTCCAGCTGTCTGAGAAACTGGAACAGATAATACAAGTAGTTCAATAAAGCCCTTGGGATTTGTGATGTAGGGACAAAGGACTTGTCTGCTCGATGCTTTGACTGCTGATATGATTGCACAACTGGGCTGCTTGAAGAACTCAAACCCAACTTTTCAGACATCGTGAAGACCTCATCCTCTGTTTCCCACTGCAGCAAGCTGTGCCGCAAGGCTTGCAATTTCTTCGCTGAACAGATAACTTGAACCCAGTTTGTCCTATTATTCTCCAGTTCCAGATCCTTAGTGTCAACAGAATAAGGAGGAAATTGTCGCAGCAACTTGAAAGTATGTGCATTTTCCATTTCTGCTCCTGCATACTTTATCCATGCTGCAACCAGCTGCTGCCGAACCGGATGCTGTGATTCTCTCTTCAAAGTAGTGACGAGAAGTGCAAGAACTTGGCCACAGCATCCCAGTTGCATTGAGAAGTGCTCAAGCCACTGTAATCGAAGCTCAAAGTCAGAATGGCTTGCTTGCTCAATCATCCAAAGGCAAGCAAATCGCAAAGTAAGATGGACCTCTGCTGCATCCCATGGGGACACTGTGAACTTCTGTGCCTCCATTAGCTTTCCATTCCCTAGCTTCAAATGGTGATATAGAAGGCTGCCAGGGAAATGTGCTGCTACAACTGCCTTGCTTTGGAGCCTCTCCAAAAGCTGTTGCAAATTCTCCCCAGATGACTGCCATTCCATAGCCATGCTTGAGGCAAAGGACTGCACCCCAAGAAACTCAACAAACATACAATCACGAAGAACTGTTATTTCTTTTGAGTTTAAGGAGAAGTCCATTACGGTCAATGGATTTGGCCAACCCCCTGGAACCCACAGTCCCACTTCTCGCCAACTGCCAACATCTGGAAGCTTCACCAAGCCAAGCTGGGATTGGAATTTCTCCATAGCTGCTTGTCTCACCTCAGCACTAGCAAGACATCGTGCATAGGTTTGCTCCCAGCTGCACTGCAAAGACCAGGCCAAGCTCCAACCCCTCTCAAGGAGCTGCTGAAGCAGTGAGACCCACTGCGAAAGTTCTCTCAGAGACACAATATGTCCAGAAGAAACCTCTGGAAGGGTTTGAAGGCCTATGTGAGCTTTGCACATTGCTTGAACTAGAGTGAGCCTTGGAACTCCTGCTTGGATCAGAACTTTCAGGCTATCAAGTTCTCCACTGAAAGTTCCTCCTACAAGGTCCTCTGAGATTGGCATTTCCTTTGTCTCTGGCTGAAACCAATCAGGTTGGAGCATGAAAAGCTCTACTCCACGATTACGCATTGCTCTTGAGACTTCCCCGTGGCTAGGATCAACAGTGAGAAAGAGGCGGAAGTTAGGGTGCGCTCGGATGACCATAGCTTCTCCATTCACCAAGCCTCGCTCATTGACCATGATACTACCCCCTGGTTCCAGAAGTGGGTTCAGCCTATCAAGGACCTGTAACAAACAGGGAGTTATAGTTGGTTCAAGTAGAAGAGGCAACAAAAACGACAGAATTTGCAAGACTACATTGTCCATTCAAGTCCACAACTGAAGGCATCTGCCCAAAAGAATCTCAAAAATCACTGCCTGGTTCAGCATAAAGCATTTGATCCACAAGTTTCCAGAGATTCTCTGCACAGCACAGGTGAGCATAACCAAAAGCAAACTTCAATAGCACTTTTAACTTACTGTTGGGTTGCAAAAGTTTGCATTCTCAAGCACCACCCAATCTCCATGTTCAACTGCCTTCAAAAGTCCACCATCAACCCATTCAAATTGGCCTGCCTTCCCCTGCTGCTGCCCCATGCTAGCCTTGAAGTTTTTCACTTTGTGTAATAATGTATGGGGCTCCAGATCAGGATTTACCACTGGCATCCTGCACACAACAGCAACTTGCACCAATTTCTCCACCGTTTGCAGCAGCATATCAACAGCAACTGGGTTTACCAATGACTGATCATGCTGAAACTCTAAGCTCACCCATCTGTTACCACTGGTGGCTGAGCACTTTTGAAAAGCAGTCCAGGAGCCCAGCAAGCTCTTCACCAGGTTGAGCTTCAAATCAGCCTGCAGTATATCACCAGACAGAGCAAGACAAAAGCTACACAAAGTCTTCACTGCATCATAAACACTTCTCACCATTTCCTGCCAACAACGGAAAAGATCAAACTGCTCAAAGCAGCCCAATAACTCAGTTGTGTCAGTTGCAGTAGAGAGGGAAAATTCTCGTAAGGGGTTACCCGTCAGTGTTGCCAATAGACGTACAATAGAGGTTTTACCAGTTGCTGGAGACCCAACTAAAATACACATCCAACCCTTGGCAACACAGTGCATTGCAGCTTCCAATCTGTTGACTAAGCCAGGGAGAAGCTGCAGCTGCTTGCTCATGTCCCCTTGTAGCCACAGGCCCTCTCTGCGAGGTAAGCTTGCTAATCCTATCTGTAACCTGTCCGGGGAGACAGACACTGTAGGATGTGTGTCAACATTGGGAGGTACATTGAACACTTTCTGGAAGAGGGTGAGAACACGACATCGATCATCTGCAGTACGCATCCGTTGCAAATAAATGACATCCAGGAAGCGCTCAGGTGCATCCACATGCAAGCCATCCCTCGCTCCTTCAATAAGTTCACACCACCGCAAAATGTCGCGGAGATTGAACTCCCAAGGTGCTCCAGAGTTCCCATATGCATGTGTGACCATTGTATCATCATATAATTGAGCATTGAACTCAATCATCTTCAGCAGCAAGGGCTCAGTGAGGGAGGGATGCAAAGCTTTGGCAATGAACAAGAAGTCCCCCTTTGACAGAGTGTCCATGTACACCTTTGTGAAGCGATTCAAAAATGACTTTGGAAGGCCTTTACGACCACCTCCTTGTGATAAAGGGTTCTGGCAGGCAAAGACACGAAAAGCAGAGTGGCACTTGAAGCTGCAACCCAACTCTGGTATGAAAAGCTCCCCTCGGTGATCCAAACAAGCATTGAGTCCTTCTAACACTGATTGTGAGGCAAGGTTCAGTTCATCAAGAAGCACCCAGTTGCCGGCCTTGAGTGCCTGCAAGAACACACCATCTGACCAGCAAAACTCAGCACCTGTGCCCCCCTCAACTGGCAAGTGAGAACCCAGAAGATCCATGATGTCTGTCTGCTCTGAAAGATTGATGCGAACAAGTGAGTGGCTTGAGGCTGCTGCCAGTGCTGCTACCAGACTTGTTTTTCCAACTCCTGGGCTACCTTCCAACAGTACAGGCTTTGACAACTGCATCGCACGTAAGATTCGCAGAGCATTCCGGCTTGTAGTAGGTGCTGCCAAGGCAAAGCTGCTGCTTACTGGGGGTTTATTACCCTTGGGTATGTAAAAAGGGTGGATGCCAAACATGTCCCTAGGTGCCAGGAGAGAAGAGCTGCTGCCTTCTGCATTCACGGGGACTGAGCTGCCCAATCCCCAATCTTCAAAAGAAAAGGTCGACACTAGCCCATTCTCATCCGGAGGCAATAGTTGGAACAAATGCTCCAGACATTTACTCTTCAATTGCTTCGCTGCTTCACTCGACAAGCCCATCCCAAACCCAATCCCATCTAGAAGAACCAGGAAAGCACCATGAATGAATGCAGCCTTCTTCCCAATGTCTGCCTCTGCAACATTGATATACATGATCCAGGCCAAGAGATCTCTTACAGACAAATTCCTTCCAGTTTCATGGTGGTGCTGAAACCACTGCCAGAATTGCAGCATTGGATCTGCAAGCATGACAAGCTCAGGCATTGAAAACCTGTCAACCACTATACTCTTCAAATCATCCAGGTCACTGATAGGAGGGACCCAGATTTCAGTGAAGCGGTTTCGGAGAGCAGGGGAAAGCTCTTTCTTGCCAAAATCTCCGCCGGGGTTCATGGTGGCCAGGAGGCGAAATTTTGGGTGAGCAATGATCTCCTCTACCACCGAACCCCCTTTCTCAGCCAGCACCTGTAACAAGTACAACATCTTATGAGCAAAATCATACAGCCAGATTAAAAACAGACTTTGGATGCAAAGCCACTGATGCATATTCCCCTGTCCTAAATAAACACTCCCAAATAATCATTACAGTTGGATAGTAAACAGCATTTTTTAGCCTCCTCAAGATTTGGGTCTCTGTTTCAACACAGCTCAACTTCAGCTGAAGTGCATATCTCTGAGATACAGCCATACTGATATCACACAGAGAACCCTTCAGTACATTGTCATTACTATCTCATAAGACTTAGGGGTTTCACTATATTTCTTTGTGAGAGAAAAGTCATTTGTCTTTTTTATTGAAGTGTCCATCTATCAATCTCTTGTCTATCACTTCTGCCATGCATTCACACATTACCAAAAGCTTCACCTAGCCAATACCTACAGAAACAGAATCAAATCACTGACCAAGAGGCGTTTGGGCTCCAGGACACTATTCAGTCTCTCCAGCACACTGTCTTCAGCAAGTGAAATCTCATCCACAAGGAAGAAATCACCATGCCGCATGGCCTGAACCAATGGGCCATCATGCCAAACAAAAAGAGACTGCCAATCCTTGTGTAAAGCCATAAGCTCTTTCTCTAGAATTTCCACAACCTTGACTTCTTCATCACTGCCATCATTCTTGTCATGACTCAGTTCCCTCATATGTGAAAGAGCATGCCTGATTGTTCCAAGTGTTGTAGCAGAGTCCTCAATTTTGGAGGATAACTCACCCTCACAAGCTTTGGAAAACAATGCTGTTGACACCAACTTGGCGATGGCATTTTGATATTTCACTGCAATGTGATCCCTTTCACGCAATGGACGCAAACCTCCAAGAAAATCAGAAGTTTCCGAGTGTTGGTGACAGTTCAGGATATGAAGGCGCTGCCTAGAAAGCAATGCAAGGAGTTGGCAAATCATTGTTTTGCCGGACCCAGTTTCACCCACCAGTAAAACAGGCTCACTGTGCTGAATACAGTGCACTACAAGATTGAAAAGCCGCTTCATGCTCCTAGTCCACACAATTTTACCAAAAGATACTGTCGATACTTGAGAATTCAAGCACTCCTGAGCTGCATGTAGTCTCTCTGAATTTTCTATTGCATGCAACTGTTCAATGTCAATTTTCACACGCATGTGCTTCTCCAAAGTTTGCTGTACAATCTCCTTTTCTTTTGTATTCCGCAAACGTTCGGCAAGAAGCATGTAGCCATCCCTGGCTAGCTCCTCATAGCCATTTCCATGCCGATCAGCCCAACGGAAAAGATCACGAGGAGTAATGAAACCGTGCTTCCCAGCAAACACTTTGCTGCTCTGCCGGTGCCGTTGTAAGTCCTTCATCACCTCCACCATCTTCCCAGCATAGCTCCCTGGAATCTGACACCGCTTTTCCAGAATCTGGCAGAGCTCATCATCCGGAATATCATCAACATGCAGCTCCATGAAACGATTCCGGAATGCTCGAGACAGCACTTTTCGGCCACCATAGATCCCTGGTGGATTTTGGGTTGCAAAAAGCATGAAATGGGGATGTGGTTTCACAGTGACCTGAAGCTCTGGAACAAAAAGTTCCCTGTTGTCGTCTAAAAGGCGGTTCAGAGCTTCCAAAACATCTGATGGTGCCAAGTTTAATTCATCCAGTACAATCCAATATCCCTTCCGAACAGCTTCCACCAGGATTCCCTCCTGGAAGACCAACTTCCCTGAAGAATCAGTGACATAAGATCCAAAATACTCCTGCAAGTCAGTATGTTCATGATTATTGATGCGAACAAAACGGTGCTGTGTTATGGTAGCCAAATACTCCACAAGACTTGTCTTGCCACTTGACGTTGGACCTTGTAGAAGAACAGGATACTTCTGGACAAACACTGCCCGTGCCAAATTCTTTAGATGCTCACAAATTGTTTTAGTCAAGACATAGTGGTCCCGGGATTCCAGTGATAACCTGTGCCCAAACAACAGAAGGCTCCAAAACATTACAAGCTGTACACAGAAAATCCAAAACCATTCACCAAGTCCCATGATCAACACTACAAGTTTTGAAAGGCCTACTACAACCTCTGTGCTCAGGTTACAATAACACTTGGGTTCAGCATTGAAGGCCTAAAGACTGACCTTGAGGGTTCTGTGCTACCCCTCTCCACCCAGAAATGCTCAAAAAGAACATGGGAGGGACTGGGCTGCGGCGGGACCTTGAGGAGACCTTTGAGAAGTTTGGCTGCTGTTGCTCCAGTTTGCTTGAACAGAGCAGCAGTTATCAGCTGCTCCAGTACAACCGCACTTGGGCGGTCAAGTAGAGTCAAAAAAGTCATGCAGAGCCCATCATACAGGGCTCTCTGAAACCCATATACAGGCAGTGCGGCACAAGTGTACTCAAGTGCTCGAGCAAGTGAGCGGAGACTATACTGTGGCTTTTGATTGGCACCATCTAGAAGCCGTATCTCTGCCTCCTGACGAGCTTGCAGATAGAATTCAACAATATCTTCTACTGGTGGGGAAGGGAGTGCCCCCTCAAGATATTGGAATACCAAGGCATGCAAGTCCTCCCTTTGTGTCAACTCATCCACATATATCTCTGTAAATCGGTTCCGTAATGAGATGGGGAGATCACGTTTACCAAAATCAGTTGCAGGGTTCATGGCCCCAAAGATACGGAAATTGGGATGGCGAGCCACATTCTCAACATCACCACGTTCTGTCAAGCAAAGAGAGCCTCCCTCCCCTTCTAACATGCCAGTTAACCTCTCCAAAGTTTCAACCGGAGCAAGATTCACTTCATCTAATAAAATCCAGTGGCCTTCACGAAGGGCCTTGACTAACATCCCCTCAACAAAGGAAAAGGCAAAACCTGTCTTTGCAGCCTCAACCTGACGCTCAGCCTTTTGTACATCAACTGCAAAAGCACACCACCTGTCTCTTAACCCAGAATTGGAGATCCTCTTCCTTTTGGGACTCTGCTCCTTGCCATCTTCAATATCTTCTTGAGCAGCCATCTCTGAAGGAGGTGAACCCTTCAGTAACACCCTATTAGCAGCAGGGGCAGGACCCATCAGCTCTGAAACTGCTACAAGTGCCATCTGAAAGGCTTTGAGAAGCCACCCCCATTTCTTTTTCTCTGCAGCGCGCTGGACTCGCTCCAATAGCTTTGCATTTTTCTTCTTTGAGAAAGTGTCTTTAAAAAGCTGGTTGAAAGTTTGGAAGAGAGGAATGCATACACTTTGAGCTTCAACAGGCTTAAAGCCACCCAAAAAATCAGTGCTATCAGTCTGTTGGCTCATGTTCAAAACCGTAAGAGGCATCCCAAGCTGGCGGGCAAGATGTTGCACAAGGCTTGTTTTGCCAGTTCCTGTTTCTCCAACAAGAAGAACAGGCTCTTGCTGCTGCACACACACAGATATCACCTCCAAAGTGCGCATTGCATGGCCAGTGCTAGCAAAAATTTGTGTAGCCCGTGGCCTCCCCTTTCTTGGGTGCACAACCAAGAGTGCCCTTCCCACTTGAAGAGCAGATTGGGACATTTGGAATGAGGGCTTATTGAGTGTAGCAGAAAACTTGAGATCCTCAAAAGGTAAATTCCAGCACCTTGCAATTGCTTTTAACACCTGCTCCCTGTCACTTGTACTTGGTATCGATGCTGCAAAGCAATCAGCAGCTTCAACACAAATTCGAAAATTTGTTAGGGGTTGGACATCTGCAACCCTCATACACCACTTGAAGAGATCCCTGGTCGAAAACTGACGACCAATGTAGACAGTAACTTTGCAGAGTTCTGGGTCTTCTGGAGTCGCCTGTGAGGAAATGTACCTCATCAAGTTCAAAGTGTCAATCATCCTGGGGATTACTGTGGCAAGAGAGGGAAAGCTAGCCTGCATGATGATTGAGAGTTCTTCATCACTCGGAGCATCCACCACCACTTTTCTCCACAGATTACTTAGCATATCCTTTCTGCCACCAGATGCAGTATGCAAGGAACCAAACTTCGTCCGAGTCACTGTTGAGAATAGCTGAAAGTTATCTGCAGCATGAATCATCTCCCCACGGCCTGGAATATACAATTTACGATCTTCCAGGAGTGGAATAAGAGCTGAGAAAATTTCAAAGGGAGCCCGATCAATATCCTCAAACACCACCCACAATCCATGCACCACTGCTTGTGTAAGGGCCCCAGGCTGCCACTTGAATTCACCAGGTACCTCGGTGCATGCATAATTACCTAGCAGCGTTTTGCTGTCCATTTGGTCATCCAAGTGAATAAAAAGCAAATCCACATTGCCAGTAATGTTTGCTAACTCTTGGATCAAAGAAGACTTTCCTGCTCCAATTGGTCCCTCCAGAAGCACCGGATGGCACTGGCTCAAGGCCAAAACCACAGCCTCCATATTCTTCTTCACAGTTGGTGTCAGCACAAGTGACTTCCTCCGTGAGGAAACAAACCTGGAATGTCCACAATCACAAAAGGTGACAAATCCCAAATTTCAAATGACCATGTTCCCCACATAATTTGTGAACTTCACAGCAAGGTAGAGCTTTACATTCCTCTCAGATTCAAGATCTGGACAAGGAAGGTGTGACTTACAGTAAACTTCACTCCTTGTTATATAATAGTAACTTAGCAGGAGTCCCACAATGAATATTACCTGCCATATTGCACACCATGCCGAACAGGAAGCTCAATGCCACATATTTCAACATGAGAACATCGGTTGCCTTCAAAATGCCTCTGTTCACTGGAGAAGCTGTTGCCACCTTCCAGCTCCATAACCTCTAAATTAGAAGATTTAACAACACAAGTTGGTTCTAAATACATGCCTGCTTTTTCTACAGCTACATTTTGACTAACAGAGTCCCATCGCAGATGACAAGCAAAAGCTTCTGCATCAGATAAATTAGAAACAGAGGAGCTCATTGCCCTTGTTGCAAGATCACTCATCTGAAGTACAAGTGATACAATCTGGACAGCACACCATCGCACATCCAGACTTGCTTCATCTTTTTCCAAAGGTCTATATTTTAAAAGATCGAAAACAGGACTCCAATCCCAAAGCTCCCGGAAAACCTTTGGCTCCAGTTTCAGGAATCGGTAAGATGCCCATAGCACATCCAGAAAGCCGATGACTGCATGACTTGAGGGTGCCCAACCACTGACATCTGAAGCACAGCCCTGCAGTAGTAAGCGCTCGAAAGGTGGTGGTGCGAATGCAAAGTATTCAAGGAAGGAGCTGATAAACCCAAACACCACCAAACACAAAACATGCAGGCCCATAAGACGACATTCTCAGAGGTTCTCAAATCCAATACTAGATTGACAAAGCTTAATGCTTCCTGACCCCAGAGACACTTCATGTACACCCTAACTGCTGATACAGAAGTAATGGACACTGGAAACCACACTGGAGTTAAAATGGTAGAAAGCAGGAGCTATCTGGGAGCTACCCAACAGCATTAAAAACCTCCTCTACTGCAGATTCAAAACTGTGATCAACACTTGCCAGCTTCCAAATGGAGGAGGTTCCAGTTGAAGAAATAACATTTTACATTGATAGCATTTACAGTTCAGGGTTCAAGGTTAAGGTTCTGGAAGACTCAAGCCATTAACCCTAAACCCTACACAGAGATGTTGCTCACACTGATAGAATTTGCAGTTCAGGGTTCGAGGTTAAGGTTCTGGAAGATTCAAGCCATAAACCCTAAACCCTAGATGTTGCTCACACTGATAGAATTCACAGCACAGGGCACAAGGTTACTGTTCTGGAACATTCAAGCCATAAACCCTAAATCCTAGCCAGACATATCGCTCACACCTAAAGAATTTACCGTTCAGGGTTCAAGGTTAAGGTTCTGGAAGATTCAAGCCATAAACCCTAAAACCTAAACCCTAGCTGGAGACATTGCTTACACTCTGGTGTTTCTTATCCAGGAGCTACCCAGCAGCTTACAAGCTCCACTACCACAGATTCCAACTCTGCTCAACAGTTGCTGAGTCCCCAATGGAGGGGGTTCTAGGTGAAGAAAAAAATATTATATTCATAGCACTTACAGTTCAGGGTTTAAGCTCAAGGTTTGGA
>Ga0209208_10003781_pt1 | contig 21614 bp, 23 predicted proteins | sample S1TSphfallax_3_FD_187694 | JGI IMG/M metagenome (GOLD analysis project Ga0209208, IMG submission 187694) | Host-associated microbial communities from peat moss isolated from Minnesota, USA - S1T2_Fd - Sphagnum fallax MG (SPAdes) (version 2) | ecosystem: Host-associated > Plants > Peat moss >...
AGTGGGAGTGGTTTTCCTCTTTTTTTTTTCTTTTTTCTTCTTTTTTTTTCTTTTTTAAAAATTTAATCTATAAATATATTTATTTATATTTTAAAAATTATTATTATTAGCTAAGTTTTTACATGGCAGTCTTTGTTGGAGCTTGAATTGCCACATCGACACATTGAAGGTCTATGTGTCCAATTACATGGTGGGACAATATGCAGGCTTTTTTTTTTGTAGGCAAAAGAAATAAAATGATCAATTCTGATTTGCTACTAGGAGTCATTTTGAATCTAATTTGTAGCTACATTTAATCATCTTTAATCTGGTTTTTTTTTTTTGCTGACGAGTGTTATTTTAAATATGATTTGTAGCACCATGTTATATAGGAGGGAATCAAACCTCGATCATAAAAGGCCTTGCCCACTGCAACAAAATGCCTAGGTTACAAGCAAAATGCATTAGTCGATAACCATATAGAATGCAAAGAAAAATCCTTGTAAGCCCAAAGAAAGGGGTTGGAAACCATAGATCATGCAAACAAAGTGAAATATTTTCACTTTGCCAATCAAAATACAACTAGTTAATTATTGTTGCATAGATGCCAAATCAAGATTTCAAATCATCTTAACAACACACAATGCCCATGGTGCTATCCATTATCCAAATGTCCAAAGGTTAAAAAAAATTAGAAATAAAAAAAAAGATAGGTATTAAAAGGATCCCAAAGAAAAAAAAACACTTGCAAGTTGGTAGTAGCTTAACTTTCAACTTTTTACACCATACCAAATTATGTTGTCTTCCCAATTTTGAATAATTGTTCCAAAAGGAAAGTTCTACAAAGTGAAGAATTTTGGGTTGAGCATGCAAATGACAAGCTCCAAATGTATGGTTAATCGATTTTGTAATTTTGTTTTCATGAAGGTAAACATAAAAAGTAATGTTCACCTTCAATAAAACTAATTACTTACACAATAGCAAGTTCAACCAACTTGATATACTCTGGGATTTTTTTTTCAAATTTTTTAAAAAAAAAATGTTCTTTATAACTTAGTGACAGGGTTGACATCAAAAGGTTTCTACATTGCCAACTTAACATTGTTTATCATGTTAAACACAAACATAGATCTTTGAAGGTCAAAAACAACAATTGAAAACAAGCCAAAAACCCATATTTCATCAAGTCCTCCCTTTTGAAGTTGATATGAAGGTTGCCTTGATGATTGCCAAATGAAAAAGTGAACTTTTTTTAAGGTTATGGTTGTAACTAATATTGTATCCATAAACTTTTGAGCAAGGAATGAACCACCCTTGTAATTTTAACAATAAACTAAATGGTAGCTTTTTGAAATAATTATTTCAAATATGCAATATATCTATATATCTCCTTCATAACAAAAATTGAAACCCCAATTTGATTTTAAAATGTTGCCCACATGTCGTGTTTAACAAATTCACAAGCCAAATGATCAATTTCGGTGTTTAGATCTGTAATCCAAGGAAGATTAATGTTCTTGCAAGCAGTGTCGATTAAGGCAATGGAATTATTGATCGTATTTGACGCACTCCCAAGTTCCGGGTTGAACCCACTTGAGGGTTCAACTATGTAGAGTTGTGGAAAGTTGGGACTTGGAAGGCGCTCCTGACTTCCAGCACTATAAAGGGGTAGAGGGGCGTGCTAGAAGTCCCGGGATTAAACTAGGAAGAGGGACTAGAGGGTCAAGCTTAAATCTGCATCCAAAAACCAACCACAAGAAGGTTAGTTCACATTCGGGACACCTTTGGGTGTTTGGACAAGCCACGGGCACTTTGACACACAAGACTCACCACAGCCCGGACTCGGGGGAAGCCACCACCTTCCCCCATATAGTATTCTCTACGTTACTCCGCGGAGACTACATCCAAACGGCTCTTTTTCCCAGGACTCCCAAGTTGGAGTCCCGAAATTGTCCCGAAACTGTCTCGGTTGGAGTCCCGAGACTTTGGGAGCTCATAACTCCCGACTGCACAGTCTGATCGCAACGAGGTCTAAACCAAAGTTATAGCCCTCGTCGAGATCTTTTCAACGCCTTGTCGCACTCTCAATTCGGAGGTCAGGAAGAGGTCGATTCCCGACTTTTAATGGTCGGGAGTCAAACTGCCAGTTTGACTCCCGGCCCTTCTTTTGGCTATAACTTGGGCTATAGATGTTCAAATGGCCAATGCGAGGCCATTTTCGATATCTACGCTTCAAGACCTTTCCAATGACACCAAGAAAATCTCAATACAAGGTGTTTTGGGCCTTGTTGTCGAACTTTAAACATTCGGGAGTCCCGGACAACTTCAAGTCCGCAACTTTGGGAGTGTTGGGCTTCACCCCCACACTTGGCCAAAGTGGGGTTGCGACAACATTACATTCAAAAGAGGATTACCTACCATAGAACATGTGGTACACATCCCCTTCATAGATCTTCATTGTTGGTATGAAATCACAAACAAAATCATCCCATAATTGTGTAAACTTAATCAAAAAATGCATCGCCTCTAACATCTACATCACTACCGACACACCCCCAACTCCTTTGATGGACATAATTGTGAGTCCAAAAGGTGAAAATATCAGAAAGATAAGGAGTTGGGACACGTTTCCTAGCTCATAGCACTTTGGGGGTAAAGGGGCATGTTGGAGCTACAAGATGGGGACTCGAAAGAGTGACAAGCAAAACAATTACTCACATGGACCTACATAAACCAAACAACAACTTGGTTAGTGCGTAATTGGAGCACTTTTGGTGCACGGATTCACCACAGGCAAACATGGACTTACAAGACTCACCACAATCCGAACTTGGGGAAGCCACCACCTTCCCCCTTATAGTATTTTATGTGCATGGCCATGGGGCCAACACTCAAATGTAATTTTTGTTTTAGCATTCCCAAATTGGAGTTTCAAAATTTTCTAAATTGGGACTTTCGTAATTTTGGGGTCCACAACTTTGTGTTCAAACCTCCAATTGAGGTGAGGTCTGAAGCAAAGTTGTAGCCCTCATCAAAAGCTTTCTAACAATATGGTGCAAGGCACTTGCATGCAAGGAAGTTAAGGCGATTCTTGACTTTTAATGATCGGAGTCAAACTGCAAATTTGACTCTTGACCTTTTTTTTGGCCATAGTTTATGTTTTAGTACCCAAATGGGTCATGTGAACCCATTTTACACATCTAAGTTCTAAGAACTTTCTAATGATATAAGGAACTTTTCAATCCAATGAGTTTTGACCCCTATAATTGCCTTCTAAAAATTCAAGAATCCATTAGGACTCCAACTCCCAAAGTGGGAGTTCACTTGGGAGTTATGGGGTTCATTCCTTCACACTCTCTTGCACTCTCAAAAACATGAAATGCGACTCCTGGGCTCATTCTTGGCCCGCACCTTTGCAAACGTTTGCCTTGGTCGCAAGCCCAAGGCTAGGGTTTTGACAACTACATTCAAACCCAAACATTAATGAATAAAAGGTTATGCATATGCCTATGTAATTGGTACTTCTCACACTTTGAAGAAAGTAAAAGATGTAAAAAAAGTAATGCATTACACATGTCCACTATCAAATGAATGAATTGGTGTTGAATCACACATATTGAATCATCTTGCATTAATTTTAAAATCAATAAGAAAATATATGCTATGACTATTGAAATAAATAGTCATTAATCGAATAATATAACATTAGCAAATGACAACCATAAATGTTCACATTAAACACATTAAAAGGGACATTGGAAAATGATAAATGCAAAATAAGTAAGAACCTCTTCAATGATTGTATGTAACGAAAAAGGAACAAGTTGGGCACAAGAGTTTTTCATTGCAAATATAGGTTTGGAACTTTGCAAATGTCTGCTATAACTCCTCGAAACTTGGATCTATATCCAACGATGGATCAAAAACAAATGAAAGCAATAGATGTAGACTACAATGTTAGAGTGGGATATTGGGCATCTATGCCATATAACATGTAGGAGTACAAAATCTACGCCATAGTAATATGGATGTTTGATTCAAATTTTATGCACATCTTGTGACAAGTTCTTGGGGACCATCTATGGCCAATGCAACCAACAAACCAAAATTATAGGACAGATTTAGTACACCAAACAAAACACTTGTTGGGGATGAACAAAGTGGACTAATATTCATTGGTAGAAACCCCTCCAAAAGTGGCCAAAAAATGAAAGTGATAAAGATGGTGATGAATATGAGATGCCTATTTTAAAATATGATGCAAACTAGGATGCACTAATAGAACAAAAAAAGGGAACCCAAGTGGAGGAAGAGCCAAAGACACCATCACAATGAACATCTAAAGAAGGAAAAGACACAAAAAGTAAGGACGATGAATCTTGTGCGCCATGCAACCAACTCACGATGGAATCATGGAATGGGGAAGAAGGGGGTTCACCATCATATGTCCGTAACCACACACACAAATACAATTCAGACTCATCAATTAAACTGTAAATATCCCATATTCTATAAGAATTTCAATTCAATGTTGATTGTTAAGAATGGCACTAAAATGGAAGAAAATGACATTGCTAAGAAAAAACATTTAAAGTCAATTAAAGTTGTTTCCCAATATTGACTTTTACTCGATGGAAATAATCAATAAAGGAATTCAAGGAGTATACAGTTACAAAGGCTTGAAAAGTGGAATATTATACTCCTCCAAAAACACCAAAAATAGAAAGCAATGTTGAACTAGGTATTGATGATGTGAAAGCCAAGAGGACGAAAAAACATTTTGGAAATGATTGAAATACTCATAGAGAGGATGAAAGTGGAGACACAAGAGCTAAGTAGAAGAACGATGGACAAGAAATGGGATAATATATATTCACAATTTCCATTCATTATTAATCTATCTAAAAGCTAAAATTGGGTAGACGTATTGGTTGCTTGATCACACCTATTAAAAAATAATCGAGACCTAAATGACATATCAACTCTTCAATTCCTAATTCTTCTTTTGTTGTTCTTTTTGTAAGCTTTTTGCTTTGCTTCCCATTCTAAGATCTTGAGACCCTCAAAAACTTATGTTCCAAATCTTCGTTAATATATTCATTCTGGACAATAATAAACATTCAAAAGTCTGTAGATTGCAAGGTCTTTTTAATACATTTCAACTCCTCCCAACAATTTGCAACATTGAGATGGGGGTGGGAAAAAAAAATGTTATGTTCAAGGTCTGAACTATTAGGCATGTTTTGCTATGTTTCCGACTTTAGCTTTGTATTAAAAGATAACCAAAACTTTTTTGAAGACGAGGTGTACATTGGTTGCTCTCTTCCATTCTTTACACCATTATCCTTTATTTCTCTCCTAGTCACTACTGCAGAAATTCCTTGTTTTTTTGCTTGATGCCTTTTTTGTTTCGCAAAATAATCGGCACAAATATCATCCAACTTGGCTTTTGCTATACATTCGTTCCAATCATTCAAATAATTATTTTCTTTTAGTAATAATTTCCCATGACATCATAATCGTTGTTGTAAATTCCATAAGTAGTTATTTTCTTGATGAGTTAGGTACAAAACCAGTGGCCATAAAGGTTTATTAGGTGGAATTACTCATGTCCTCAAAATTGGCTTGATTGTTGTGTCATAATGAATGGTCATGTCATTTTTTTGTTGTTTGTGATCCCTAATCCACTTTTTGGGTAGTGATGTAATAATTTCATTGTTGTAATTATTATCGTGTTGTGTTTCACTTTTACGTTCATTGAACTTGAAACGTTCATAAGAATGTGTCCTCCTTTCGCTAATTATTCTTTTTGGTTTTTCATTTGGCAAGATTTTATTTTCATCTTGGGTGATTATTGTGATTATGGTGATTGTAATGATTAGATTTTGGTAGGCTTTTAATTTATTGATAGTGACTAGTGTTATATTTTCATTACTTAATGTGCTTCATTGGACAATGTTAATACTCAAGGCTTTCTTTACTCAAAATAGGCGTCCAAGGAAAAAGAATTGGTTGCAATGGACCTTTGCCACTTCTATGCATAGGTGCTAATCATTGACAAATATTACAAAATTGACATAATTCTACCACATTTCATTGAATTATCTGCCACCAATAACCTACTATTATATATATTTTTAACTGTTCTACTTATACCATAATGTCATTTTGTTGGCCGATCATGAAGTTTGGTAGGGATAGCATTTGCTTTGGTAGGTGAAAAGACATTGTTGAAAAATGTCATTTGGTCCCAATTTATATATTTTTCTCAATAAAGTGTATATGGTATTGACTTTATGGTGAGACCTTTCTTCTCCTCTTGAGGGACATCATCTTCGAAATAAAGCTTGTGTAGAAATTCTTTAATTGGTGTATACTAGTCGATAATTAATAATAAAAGAACAACATCAAGTAACCGATCCCCACACCAATAGTGGGTTTGCCATTTTTAGCACTTGATAATTGGTTTGGTACAAAATGCACCTTTCCCAATTTATAAATTACTTTGAAACTAAATTCCTATAATATTAATAGCCATCGTGCTATCTGTCTAATTACAATTGGTTTATTGATTAAATAGATCAATGTTTGATGATCTACAAAGAACATGAAGCTATTTCCCAACATGTAATGACATAATTTTTTAATAACATAAATCATTACAAGAATTTCCTTTTCTATGGTTGAGTAATTTTTCTTAGCTCTAATCATGAGTTAGCTAGCATAATAAATTGGTTTATTAATGGTATCGCTAGGGTTTTGAACTAGTATCGCTTCAATAACATAATTTGATGCATTTGTGCGAACATGGAATTCTTTTGTTCAGTCATGAACTATGAGTATTGGTAATGTAGTCAATGATATTTTCATCCATTGGAAGGATTGTTCACATGCTTCATCCCACCAATAGTGTATGTCCTTCTTTAAAAGTTTATACATTGGGACAAGTTTAGTGACAAAATTCTTGAAATATTGTTAATAGAAACCTGCTACCCCTAGAAATCTTTTTAACTCTATCATACTCGTCATAGTAGGCACATCTATGATGATGTTTATTTTCCTAAGATCCACTAGCAATCCATTTTCACAAACAATGTGTCCTAGTAATACTCCAAAGTTGACACAATGCACCTTTTTTTTGGATTTAAACTAATGCCATTATTTCTACATTGAGTCATACATTTCTTGAGATGATTTAAATGGTCTTCCTTCTGTCCATAGACACTAAAATCATTTAAAATACTTGCATGAAATTGTTGAGCAAATGTATCCAATACTAAATCCAAAGAAGGTAATGGGAATGGATCTTTCTTGGTTTGTGAATTCAATTTTCGATAATCCACACAAATACATAATTTATCATTTTTCTTTGATACAATTACTAATGGTGATAACCATTGGGTAATTTCAATAGGGAAAATAATTTCTGCATCTAATAGCTTATCAATATATTCTTTTAGCCTTTGAGCATAATTAGGATTCATTCGGTAGGGTCATTGCTTAATTAAACATGCATCACCAGTTAATTTAATTTTGGGTTCACAAATTGATCTGAGAATTCTTTTTAACTTTTTATAACTCCGTGCAAATAGATCCTTAAACTCTATCAACACTTGTTTAACTTTTGTTTGGAACAATTTGAAATAAGGTAGTCCTTGCAAGCATTATTCGAGGTTCTTCATTAGTTCCCAAATTTAATTTGCTTAATTGTTCGTCATTAGTAAATGTCCATCCTTTTTTTTTTTAATCATAATATTTGTAGATTCATCAAGGATTGATAATTCTCTAGGTTCTTGTTGATAATACTAGAAAGGATAATTAATATTCTTTTAAAGTTGTGCCATTCCTATTACATATAGTTCGGGTAGGAATTTTAATTCTTATGGATTTATTTTTCCAACAGGCCACAACTTCGATAGGACATGGTATAAATGTTCTTTGTTTCCATCCATCAATCATCCTTCCTAATCATAAATATCATTCAGATTGCAAGGTCTTTGGGAAGAATGTACCATTATTCGTTTATTTGTACTCAATGTCACTGTTTGGTATTAGCAATGATTGTTAAAGTGTTATTACCCTTGTCACAACCCTAACCTTGGGCTTGCAACCAAGGCAAATGTTTGCAAGGTTGTGGGCCAAGAGGGAAGCCGGGACTCACACAACATACTCCTGGGAGTGTGAGAAGGTGTGAGGGAATGAACCCTCACATCCCAAGGGAGTTCCATTTTGGGAGTTGGAGTTTCGGTGGATTCCCGAATCTTCATAGGGCAATTACAGGGGTCAAAACTCAATGGCTTGAAGAATTCTTTATATCATTGGAAAGCCCTTAGAACGTAGATATCTAAAATGGGCTTTCATTGCCCATTTGGACATCTAAAGCACAAGTTATGGCCAAAAAAAGGGTCAGGAGTCAAATTGGCAATATGACTCCCGACCAGTAAGAGTCAGGAATCGACCCAATTTTCATGCGTGCAGATGGTGTGTGACATGCCATTGGAAAGCCCTTGACGAGGGCTACAACTTTGCTTCATACCTCATCTCAATCAGAGGTCTGTACATAAAGTTATCGCACCCCAAAGTTGTGGGAGTCCCAACCTTGGCAATTTCGGGACTCCCACTTAGGAGTCTTGAGACAAAAAGCCATTTGGATGTGAGCCCTATGGAGAGGTGCAAAGTATATTATAAAAGGGAAGGTGGTGGCTTCCCCCAAGTCTAGGTCGTGGTGAGTCTTGTGTGTCTGAGTTACATGTGGCTCGTCCTAGCACCAAAGGTGTTCCAACTATACATTAACCATTTTGTGTTGCTTTTGTGCAAGCCTGTGTGAATAAGTAAAGCTTGTCAAATCTTCCTAGTCCCATCCTGGAGCTCTAACACCCTCCTCTACCCCTCTAAAGAGCTGCGAGTTAGGGAGTGTGCTTCGACTCCTTGTTCTTCCGTTGTTTTCCATTTGGGACTCACATTTGAGACCCTCAAGGAGTTGGGAGCGCGTCAACCCCAATCAAGATGAACTTTAATTTGTTTTAGCCATGGTCTCCCTAAAAACATTGAATAAGCCTCTAAAATATTTTCCATCTATAACATTGTAACTGAGATTTTGAGTGTACACCTTACTAAGTTGATTTTGAAGTTTCATATCAACCTTATTGGTTGTACCTTTATTTGATTTGCCATTCATACCATGAATGACATTGACTAAAGTTTCTTCAAGCTTAATTTCTTTCATAGATGTTCAAAAATTATATTTATTTTAGATTCACCATCTAGTAAAACATCCATGATTTCATAGTTCTTAATGGATACTTGTACAACGGGCATAACTTCATCAAAATCATTCTTGTGGTGTGTACCAACTCTACACACATTTGGTACATGTTTTTCTTACATCCTTAAAAAGAATTTTGCTAATAGTTTTCATAATTGGGGGCAAATCTTGATCAAGTTTCATATTTAAAATTTGATCATCTAACATTCCTTCCAACTTTCCTTCATAATACTTAAACTTTCCTTAATGCCAAATTATTGTTCATTAACCTTGGTTGTTTTTATCCATGTATCATTACATGATTCTTTCTCCTTACTTTCCTCATGTTAGGGTAAAGCTTTTCAATTTTGCTTTAGTTTTTCTTTAGTATCGATTATTAATTTTTTAATATCTTTTGAAGTATTTGGATATAGTTGTGCTACAACATCCATCTTGACTTATATTTGTTGTATTTCACCTACAAGTTTTTGATGCATTGCCTTCTTTTGATCCCACTCCATCTTTCTCCCTTTTGTGGGACTATTTTCGCTGATGATATTTCTTTCTTGAGGTTCCTTCAAACGTTGACTTCAAGTGGCTACAAATGATGGTATAATGGGTATACCTTGGGTTAAGAATTCTTATTCTTATGTTCAAAATGTTATTTCCATAATGAATAGTCATTCCTTTGATGTCCTTTTTGGTAGCAAAAACACTTCATGACGCACTCCCAACTCCTTGAAGGACTCAAATGTGAGTCCAAGTGAAAGACAATGGAAGAGGGAGGAGTCAAGATGCGCTCCCTAGCTCACAACACTTATTCACTCACATGGGCCTGCACACAACCCACACAAAGTGGTTAGTGCATAGTTGGAGCACCTTTGGTGCTAGGACGAGCCACGGGCAACACGGACACACAAGACTCACCACGGCCCGGACTTGGGGGAAGCCACCACCTTCCCCCTTGTAGTATATTCTGCAGCTCTCCACGGGGCCCACATCCAAATGGCTTTTCTCTCCCGGGACTCCTGGGACTCCCGCGTGGGAGTCCCGAAATCCCGCCAGCCGGGACTCCCGGGACTTTGGATCCCCATAACTTTTCGATCAGACCTCGGATCGAAGTGCAGTCTAAAGCAAAGTTGTAGCTCTCGTCGAGAGCTTTCCAACGGTATGTAGCACATCGTCTTAAACCAAGTAAATCGGGTCGATTCCCGACTTTTTTTGGTCGGGAGTAATGAAAATTTAAATGAAGAATCATTTAATGATGAACAAAAGAAGGAAAGAAGGAAAAATTGCAAGGAGTGAAATGATAAATATTTATAATTTTTTTTGTCAAAAATGTCATAATCAAGGCCATTTGACAAAGGAATGTGAACTTATGCAAACAATTTGCAACATTTATAAAAAAAAGGGGCATGAAACCAATGACTATCCATTGAAGGAATTAAGAAGATAGTATGTCAAAATGCATATTCTAGTCAATGTAGTACAACTTGAAACACTAGTTGAATAAGTTAAGCAAAAACAAAGTTTTTCACAATCAGATTATAATCCTAACTACAACAATTGAAAAAGGGAGAACCAAGGATGGTGAAATAATCGACAAGGAAGGAATCAAGGATGGAAAATAATCGAGGGTATCAATAAGATGGAGATGAACAATCTAGCCAAAATGGGTATATAACCAAAATGGTTATAGTCGAAATAATTACAACCAAAATAATGGAAATTGACAAGGAGGGGATATGAAGTGTCGCAACCCTAGCTTTGGGCTCGCGACCAAGACAAAGGGGTTGCAAGGGTGCGGGCCAAGGAGAAGCCTGGGAGTTACATCAGAGACTCCCGGGAGTGTAGGAGAGTGTGAGGGAGTGAGCCTTCACACTCCCTAGGCAACTCCCACTTTGGGAGAGGGAGTCCCAGTGGACTCCCGAAACTTCAGAGGTCGATTTGAGGGGTCAAAACTCAATGGATTGTGGCGTTCTTTATATCATTAGAAAGCTCTTGGAACGTAGATGTTTAAAATGGGCTCGCATTGCTCATTTGAACATCTAAAACACAAGTTATGGCCAAAAGAAGGGGCCGGGAATTTCCTTTAATTACAAGTTTATTACCTAATGGTTTAAATAAATTCACATCATTTGCAATTGGCCAATGAAAGAAGTTTAATTCATTTCGCAATGAATTTGAAATTTCTTTAGTTGCCAGAACTTACACATCACAATTGGGATGGGATCACAATCTTGGAATTGATTCAACACCAATAAAAAATACCAATTGAATAATGAAAAAATATATCACTTGAAAATGAAAAAAATCTTTTCGTGTCAAAAATCAATCAATTCTAAGGGTCACCCATATTTCTCCATATCAAAAATCGATCGCCTGCAATAGGTTGATCGTGGTGATGGGAAGTGTGTCGTGAAGGGGTGAAAGTCGATAAATAGGTGAGCCTCTGACTATCGCTTGACTTAAGAAGCAGGAGGTTTGCATCCTAACATGTATTCCATGAACCTTGAAAGAAGGGACGTGGAAAGCTGTGCATATTTTCAGGCTGCCAGCTGTGTTCCAGTGGATTCATTGGATTCGACTACTCAACCTGATTCAAAACTTCCAGTGCAGGGTCACATCTATAAGCAGCAATGGCCGTATTCCATACTCCACTTTCACTGCAATCCTATGTGAGTGATGTGATTGTTTATAACCCATTAATCGGGCAAGTACATGTGTATACTTTCACTACACAAGAATGGTCCATGATTAATAGTGAACATTACCTATACATTGCCTATAGTAAACTCCATGTTATAATTGCACTTCAATAATGGCAAAATGTGTTTCTAATTAGGCAAGTAAACAACATATGCCCATTTTCATGTGGAGCCATGGCCAACTTCTGATTTTTGCTATGTATGCATGCATCACCCTCTTTTTGTTGGCTATATATATAGCCAAAAAGCTATATGAAAAGTTAAAAGTGGTAAAATCTTTTTTTGACATTTTTAGTACCTAGAATTCAACAAAATTCAAAGAAAATTCACCAAAGTTATATACATGGTCAAGTAAGTACCCCAAAATATTGAAGGATTTTTCAAAAATCTACTCTTATTATTTAGCTTATGGCCAGATTAAGTGGCTAAATCTTCTTGTGAGTCATTGCCACTTTTTTTTTTACATTAAAAATTTGACAAAAATACAAGTTGACATGCATAATACTTAGGATTTAGTACATACATATACTCGTACATAAGTTGCAGCACAAGTAGAATGGTCAGTTCTTTCTCAACAAACTCAAGTTGACTCAGCCAATTAGAACCATCACGATCATCATTTTAACTAAAGACTAACACTTGGCCGCTAGTACCCATCATCTGTTCATGGTGTAATTTATTTTATAATATCAAAACAATTTAGTCTTAATTAAAGTATGGGAAATTACATGATGTAGAATTTGTGGCAGCTAAGAAAACGAGACTAATTTTGTCCATCAATTTGTTGAAAAACTATGCACATACCGACCCAACAACACCATGAATCAGAATAACCATCATCATGTAGGGTTTCAACTTCCAATGGCTCAACTACCACAGCATCAATGTCTACCCCTAGCATGGGGGTCCTTCACATGGTCAACCATCCTTCACGCTTGAGGTTCCTTTTCTACCACCACTCCCAATCTCTACACCTCCATACCATCCACAAAGAAAACTTGGCATGAAACAACATATTCAAGGTTTAAGTCCTAGCATCATAATTGCTTCATAATTGAACCTTATCATACAACATGCAACATCCATGCATCATGATAAGGCATGGACAATGCATAATTGAACAGTGGTGTCAAAAATGGATGCAAAGTTGTCCAATATGAATGTGAATATGGGCTTTATTCTGAATGATGTTTGAACCTTGCAGCTGAAAATGGAGCAAAAATAACTCTGGTACAACCCATCAATACCTTATTTGAGGCCAACAATACACCTGGGAAACAAAATGTTCATCTTGCCACGAAGGAACCCTAAACCCTATGATGCCATTGGAACATGGTTCAGATGCCATGGGCTCTTTAGGACCCACATTTTCAAATTGTTTTAACTCCTGGTGTAATTGAGAAGGATATATGGACAAAATGCAAGAAAATGATCTGGCCTCGACTTTTGAAGATCAACAATTCCAATGTAAATGCATGGTCCTAAATGTGGATTTTTGCACTTGGCAATGGTGATGCACTATAAGGTCTAATGGTGTCACCCCCCATTGAGATGAGAAAAGTGAACTGCAGAGGCCAGGCTCTTGTGGTTAGTAAAAATCAAGAATCAAGAATCAAGAGCAACCACAAATGACAGCCCCAATTATCGTGTTTTGTTCAGGATGGAAAAGGATGTGGTTACCAGGGTAACAAGGTTTATTTGCAACAAAAATTGCTACTATTATACTAGAATAGTGATGTCACCCCCAAAATAATTCCAAAGCGGCCTGAAATTGCCCACAACAGTTTCACCCTATGATTGGCAACCACCTCCATAAAAATGGGGCTCAAGTATTTACTCCCATGCAGCTTCAGGAAAGAGCCCAACAAAGTGACATCGTAAAAAGGTCAGTCAGAGGCAGCACAATGCAAGCTACAGATACAACCGTGGTTCAAAACCAACCTTGAAGTTACCATTGGGCGTTTCATGGGTGAGGCCTAAATTGGGCATTCAATGCTCCCAAATACCTCTATTTTATCCTTTAGCATATTGGAATCTATCTATGAAGCAAGGTAGCTTCTTGTTTTGTTTTGTTTGTACTTATGAGATCCATCGAACTGGGATGCTTCAGCTCGCATTCTTGGTCTCTTTGGAAAGCTCTCGAGGAGGAGGGGTGCATCAGCTTTGTTTCATGGCGTTTGGACTTGTGGTGTAGAAGTTCTTGAATATTGAATGACTTCTTCACTGAAAATTAAATTAAGTCGTAGTTGAAAATTTCGGAAGAATTGGAATGTGCCTTTGATGTGGTTGGAAAGATCTTGATGAGCAGGATTTAATGGAATTTATTTATTAAGATTTGGATTCAGAATGTGGGAGATATTGATTTTTAAATGATTTCTGCCACTGAAAATTCAAATAAATTCCAAAGAACCAGGTTTTGGAAGGAAAAATCAGTTGAGATGTTGTATCACTTGTGGCAACGGCACAGGCCACACTTGTCAATATATGATGTTACATGGGGTGATTCATAAGTTGTGTTTTTGCTTGTTGACCAGAATCCTTTGATAGCCAATGAAAAATGTTGAAATTTACATCCTGCGTATGGTTCACAGATAATTGCTGCAGGCTGTGTTGGAGTATTTCAAACATCACACCCTTGAAGCAAATACAGCATCATAGAATCTCCAAACCTATGTGCAAATGGCACACAAATGGTCCAGGTCTTAGTTGTGTACAACAAGGGAGTTCCAGAAATGAACATTGACAATTGCAACTTAAATTCACATAATCAACCAGGCCTTAGTCCCTCCCAACACCATGAACATGTATATATTCACTTTCAAGCCATTTTCATGCACTATTTCTCTATGCTCATTATGTCATATTTTAATCCTCAATATGCATGACAAATTTTGAAGTTCAAATACTTGAAATTAGGTTAAAGTGCATTCAAGTTTGGTCTAGTGTCATAAGAAGCCATATTAGTTTATAGTATACTAAATTTTGATTGGTTCAATAATTTTGATTTGGTCTCTTATAGTCCTCTAGAATAACATTACTTGGGGTCATCGTAATATCTATAATATACATGGGGCCACATTAGTCTATTATATTGGATTTTGATTTCGTCCAATTACTTTGTTTAGGATCTTGCTTTTAATCACACTGGTGTAAGGATTTGATTTAGAGTGAACAAATTCATTTGGGGATGTGATTTTGTTCAGTTTCATAATGGTTTCAAACTTTGGAAATAACATCTTGGCATGTTTCAAAGGAATTTTAAATTAAGGATTGGTTCAATTAGGGATTCCATGAAGGAATTATTTTTAGTCTAACATACAATTTGGATTTAAAGTTCCACATTTGTTGAGAGGAATGTTTCTTTGGTTCAACTTGAATTTTTTGGGCCATGATTTGAATTTGGGTTTGGCCCAATTGAAGGTCTCCATGCTTGAATTAATATCATGTCCTAAAGCCAAACTTAGATTTAAGTGGTTCAAAATTTAATACATGGAGTGCATGAAAATTACATTGTTCAAAATTCAATCATATGTAAAATAACTTTGATTTAAAATAGCTTCGATTCAGGATTTAATTACATGATGAGTTTTGAAGTCCTTTTTTTTTTCCTGGATATTATATTTGGATTTAGAAATCCCAATTACTATAAGGAAATTAGTTTGGGGATTATTAATTCATGATGTCTTGGGTTCAAATTTTGGTGCTAGAATGTTTTTGAAAAATTAAGTGTTGTTACGCTTAGTTAAGGTACAAGGTCAAAAGATAATGTTTCACATACATGCAATGGGCAATATTGTAAGTGAGTTTGAATTTGTTAGTAAGAAATGGACGTTTTTTATCCTTATGGGTGGCAGATTTTGTTTTTTAATTTTATTTATTTATTTATTTATTTTGTGAGTTTTTAGTTTTAGCTAAGTTTCTACATGGCTTTCTTTGCTAGAGCTTGAATTGCCACATGGACACATTGAGGGTCTATTTGTCCAACTACATGTTGGACAAATATGTAGATATTTTTTTAGAAAAATAAAATAAAATGATCAATTCTAATTTGTTATTGGGAATTATTTTGAGTCAAATTTGCAGCTACATTTTATCATTCCTTAATTTGGTTTTTTGCTAACAAATGTTATTTTAAATATAATTAGTAACAACATGTTATGGGGGGAATCAATCCTTGATCATAAAAAGCTTTGCCCATTACAACATAAAGCCTAGCCTACAAAAAAAAACTCATTAGTTGAGTATTATATAGAATGCAAAGAAAAATCCTTGTAAGCCCAAAAAAAAGGGTTGGATGTAGATTCCAAAAAACCATAGATCATGGAAACAAAGGGAAGTATTTCACTTTGTCAATTAGAATACAACTAGCTGGTTGTTGCTACATGCATGCCAAATCAAGATTTCAAATCATCTTAACAACACACAATGCCCTTATTACTATCCATTATCCAAAAATTCAAATGTCAAAAAAAAAAAATAGAAATAAAAAAGAGATAGGTATTATAAGGATACAAAGGAAAAAACAACTTGCAAGTTGGTAGATCAGCTCAAGCTTCAACTTTTTGCACCATACTAAATTTTGTTGCCTTCCCAATTTTGAATAATTGTTCCAAAAGGAAAGTTTTAGAAAGTGAAGAACTTCTACTTGGACATGTGAATGACAAGCTCCAAATGCATGGTTAATTGGTTCCATGATTTTGTTATCATGAAGGTCAAAGTAAAAAAAAAAATGTTTATTTTTAATAGAACCAATTACTTGCACAATAGCAAGTTCAACCAACTTGATATATTTTGGGATTTTATTTTTTACAATTTTGAGAGGAAATAAAGATTCTCCACAATTTAATGATTGGGTTGACATTAAAAGGTTTCTACATTGCCAACTTAACATTTGTTGTCATGTTATACACAACATAGATCTTTGAAGGTCAAGAATAGCAATTGAAAACAAGCTAGAAACCCATATTTCATCAAGTCTTACCTTTTTAGGCTGATAGAGGGCTACCTTGATGATTGCCGAATGAACATTGAACCTTTTTTTAGGTTTTGGTTGCAAATACTATTGTATCCATAAAATTTTGAATAGGGAACCAACCTTGTAATTTCAGTAATAAGCTAAATGGCAGCTTCAAATGACATTTTTACTTTGCATATGCAACATTTCCATATATCTCCCTTGTCACAAAAATTGTGCCCCAATCTTATAAATAGATGTTGCCCACATGTGGTGCCCAACAAACTCAGCAGGTAGATGATCAATTTACATGTTCAAATTTGTAATCCAATGGAGATTGATGCTCTCATGAATAGTGTTGGTCAAGGCAATGAAATTATTGAACACATTACTTTCAAAAAAAGACTACCTATCATAGAACATATGGTACATATCCTTTTCATAGATCTTCATTGTTGTTATGAATTCATAAACAAAAACATCCCTTAATTGTGTAAATTTAATCAAAGAATGTATCACCTTTAACATTTACATCACTAAATTCAAGCCCACCAAAGTTTCTACATTAGTTAACAAAGACAAATTAAATTTGGTAGAAGGTATTGTGGGTGCATCCAATGCCATTTTTATGAAAAAAATGCGATATTTAAACAAAACACATTTGACAAAATTGACCATAAAGATCCATCTTGACTTAATGTTCTAAAAATTTATGTTGCCCGTAATTTCCATGATCTTTACCAATTTGGTAAACTCCAAATGCCTTTTGGGGATGTGACTAAAATAATCATACAAGCATTGTAGTAGATTTGCAATGTGAAAAACCAAAGGTAGGTTTGAGAAGGTTTGTATTTCAAAATTGGTTTGATGTGCCATACAATACACATCGACAACAAATGAACATATTGATGTTAGATGTAGATTATCACTTTTGATCTAAAGCCTTGGAAGGTGCTAACCCATCAACACTCAAACACACAAGCTTTGAAGCTAAATCTTCTTGCTTTAGATCTCTTTGTGTCATCAAGGAGTTCATAGTTAGTAAATTCAAGCTATCAGCATAAGATCCATAAATCACTTGTTGCACATTCAATTCAAAAATGGTATCCAACACTAATCTTGCACAATGCAGCCATGCACACTTGCCCAACTTGCCTTATCCATGGTTGTGACTTCATCACATGTAAAAGAAATAAAGTTGGAATTTTGGACAACAAATGTAGTAGTCTTTAAATCTTCATTCTATACATGTTCTACAATTTCCCAACCAACCCCACTAGATTAATGGTTTTAGGATTATATCAAAACTTAAAAAATTCATACAAGGATTAGAAACCCTCATAGTTAATCATTGGTTTACCTTTACTCAACAAATTAAAAATAATTGTAAATTAAACAAAATTATGTTGTCTTCCATTGCCTAATCATTAAATAGTTGCTAGAAGATAATGGGGTTTTTTTGCTCATTGGTGTTGTTGGATTCAAGTACATTGCAAGAAACAAGGTTGGCAATGGGGGGTATGAGATTTTTTTGTTGGGATTTGAACACCAAAGAAGTATTTAAACTTGAAATTGCTTGGTACCACTAGAGGGGCCATGCTCTAAAGAAGACTAGAGTAAATTTGTAGATTATGATAATAAAGCCTTAATACAAACACTAGTTAGGACTATATTTCCTACCTTGAATTTTTATAAAGATTATGACTAACACACGATGATGGCACAGTGAAAAGCAACATGCTATGCAAATCCAAATACCTACCCTAGTTGCAATGAGACAAAACTTCAAATCACTTGCATTGGATGGATGCTACATCTATCACAACATACTCACAATGCACATTGCACATATAGTCACAATGAAAAACCTCAAGAAACACACATTAAAACATCAAGGAGAAAAGAAATCACTTAAGCACAAGTTATAGGAAGTGAAATGAAAAGCACAAGTGCACTTGAACTTTTGGTTTAGGAATTTCTTGAATTTGCAAGGGTCTAGTTTTTGGATTGTTGCAAAGCTTGCACCAAGTTGAAAGCTCTTAGCTCATTGCTTTAGCCTCCAATGACTTTCAAGACACAATAACTTTAATTTGTAGTTGAATGTAGCATTACCATTCATTACTTAATGGCTCATCATTGAGTCATGACAAAGTTTCAGGATGAACTACTTTCAATAATTGCAAACTATGAAAGCAATCAGAAATGCCAAGCCATTGAGCCCCAACATTCCTTGTTGAAAGCTTCAAGATCCAAAATGGACAATGTTATAGTTGATAATTACAAGAGTCCATGCATGATGAAATGGGATTGTGACTTGGTGTTAGGGTTGCAAAATTGACAGATTATTAAGCCTAAGATCTAATGATCCATCTTGATCCTAGGTGAGGGTTGCATGAATTGTTACTTTCTTAGGGGGTTGAGAGGGCGACATGTGGCCTGTCGATGTCTTCATCATCACAACACTGTAGAAACCTAAGGGTTCCTTTTGCAAAACGGTGGACAGGGGAAAAGAAAATCTCTTTGTGTGATTCATCACTGCACATTTTAGGTTGAAAAAGGTGAAATTTCATTCAAAGAAAAAACAATGATGCGTGGTGTTACATATTATATCTGTTACATTTTTAGTCACTAATTATCACCTTATTGTCGACAGGTTATGTGGTTGTTGATGAAGATGCACACAGGGAAGCATGAAGGTTTGGTTTTTGAGAGCTGGTTTGGCACTGGCTGTATGCAAGCACCCTACGGAAGATACAAATCATAACTCTAGTAAAATTTCTTCTGATCATTCTTACATTTGGACTAATAATATAGTATATATAAAGTTTTGGGCACGGTGGTTCTTGGACATTGAAGTTTGGTTGCAGATTACAGTCCAAGTATACTTGCAAGCTAAACATAGGCTATATTAGTTGTTCAAGGTATATGTGGCAAATCTAACCCCACACTTAATGTATATGATGTTTATAAATACATTAACATATATTTGTAGATTGGAAAAGTTTAGTTCCATAATCTATTTATCTTTTATTTTTAAAGTCAACTTAATCACATCAACTTGCAGTGAAATAATTTGTGGGCTCCCTACATTGTATATCCAACATTAACAAGGATTCTGATAATATATAAAATACATATGCTACACTCTTCATATGTGTCATGATGTGTGAACTTTCCTGGCCTTTCATTGGATTGCTAATCCACTCTCAGCAAAATTATGAGAATTCTCATGGGGCATGTTCATATGTCTAACATAATGCTAGTGAACTAGGACCATATGAGAATTCTCATGGGTACCTAATATAAGACTAACTCTCATGCAGTTCATGTTTTCAATAAGTAGCATGCATGAACGTGGTACATGTTTTAACGCAGTGATAAATATTCATTTAGCCAATAGCTGGTCCTAGTTCACTAGCATTATGTGAATTTGTTCACTTTTCCATTTGAAAATTCGTTATGGTAAATTTTTGGTGGAATCCCTTAAAAAATGAATGGTTCATAAATTGAAATTGGGCCCACCTTTTGTTGCTGTGCATACTGAGAGTTGGTGGAGATGCTCTTAGTACATTCGGTGTGCACTGCTTCTTTGTTGCGAGACGCTAAATGTCCCCCATTGCCACCCATGAACGTGAAAAGATGAGTTGGACAAAGTGAGAGACTATTTAACTTTCACTGCCTGGGGCAATCGGTAGTCGGCCATTGAGAAACAGTCATTTATTCCAAAGACACAGTCATTTCCTGCTACTCGCGCTCTAGGAGGGCACTGGTAACAGGTACACTTTTCCAGGTCCCAAGCAGCAAATCAAATTGGGGAGGGGGGGCTGGCGGAGGGGTGTGTTCTGAATTTTGAGTGTTGATCTTTACAAACTGATCTTGACGCGGAACACGTATTCCACGAACCTTTAAGGACCTCCGCTAACTTACCGCTCTCTCTCTTCAGTGTGCGCACCCCCTGCTTTTCTGTGTGTGGAGTTCCTAGTCCCTCACTCTCTACCAGCTACTTCTTGGCTTTTTTTTGCTGTGTTAGAGCTGCAAACTGGAGAGCGTAGATTTGTGGCCTATTCCTTTCAATTTGTGTTACCCACTCTACTGCTTGATGAGTGCAACATTTGAGCTGTAAGTATTTTTGGGTTCACGGTTTGTGACTTCTCATGAGGGATCGACGTTCTTTGGGTGTTGGAAATTAGGTCTGTTGGATCCATCATATAGCATTTTTCAGATGTTTTTGCTTGAGTCATTTTAAGCTTGTAGGACTTCAAGCTGGAAGCTTTTTGGCAGGAGTTTATATATAAGGGACTTGAGGTGATCTGGAGAAGCTGGTGCTGTCATCGGCAGTCTCTTAACTCATTTGGGTTTTCAATTTAGGCTTTTCAGCAGCACCATGTCAGGCCACGGATTGGTACCCGTCTTAGCTCTTGTATTGGCGTTATACTCAGCTTCCACCAGCACTCATGTTGCTGGCCAAAATGGAACTAGTACGAGCTTTTCTTTTGATGTTGACACGGATAACGCAACGGACACATTTACTTTTGTAGGTGATGCGGACTGGGTCGGTAGTACATCACCCTATATTCTTTTGTGTTCTAACATGGGTCGAACCGCTTTTGGTAGCACTGGCAGAGCTTTGTACAAACATCCTGTGCAATTTTTTCAAGAACCCAATAGCCCGTTGGTTCCGCGACTTGCTTCCTTTAGCACTAGCTTCTCATTCGCAATTAATATGCCG
>Ga0209208_10003782_pt1 | contig 21613 bp, 16 predicted proteins | sample S1TSphfallax_3_FD_187694 | JGI IMG/M metagenome (GOLD analysis project Ga0209208, IMG submission 187694) | Host-associated microbial communities from peat moss isolated from Minnesota, USA - S1T2_Fd - Sphagnum fallax MG (SPAdes) (version 2) | ecosystem: Host-associated > Plants > Peat moss >...
GATGCTATAAGAAGTAAAGTGTGGACAAACCTTGGTGCACTGAAGAGAGGAATCTGGATGCAGATTAAACTTCAAATCTTGGTGCAGAGAACAAACAACCTCACACATCAAACTTCAAATCTTGATGCGCTGACAAAAAGGTCCCTGTGTAACCATGGTGGAAACCAGTGTTGGATGCTTATCAGAAACCACCCCAACAGAGCCCCTCTGGACCTTTATCCAATTTCTGATACTCAGAGGTGGTGAAACATGCTAACAACTAGAGAAACCTTGGGGTGTAAGAATGTGAAAGAACTGGGTGTGCTTGAGACAGGCCAACCAACTCCTTAACATTGGGAGGAAAATTTTCTCGCCTCACATTTAAATGACCACCCAAGACTGGTGAAAACATGAAAACCTCACAAAAAAAATAGAAAAGATCATGTCACTGGGCCATGGCATTCTACTTGTATTCCTGTAGGATGTCTGCATAAGTGGTGGTTTATTGGGGTTGCCTACCAAGGCAAGGATATTGTGTTTAGATTCATATAGACTTTAGAGTATAGTAGCTTAAGGGATTTTGGCCCCTAGGTAGTAGGTCTATTTTATATAGGGTTTAGGGTTTAGAGAGTTGTGGGAATTTGGTCAATTTAGGCCTGTTGGGAGAGAGACAGTTCTTAACCTTTGACTAGTTGTGTGGAAAGCAAATTTGAGGAAGCAAAGTGTAGTGCTTGATTGGGAGTGCTACTACTGCTACGAGTGCTTCAAATGCAGTTATGGAGTGGAGTGTGCATGTTGTAGCCAAAGTTCAGCAAGAAGAAGTGTGCTCAAAGTTATAGCCCGTCCGCATCACCTAGAGTTGGGATGTCCTAAGACAATGACAACAAAGAAGAGAAATAGAGTGGATGGTTCTCAATGATGAATCTTTGCGCTAGACAACTTCAGATTGCAGCAGACAATAATCAAAAGACCAAAAAAAATTGAAAAGCAATCGGTTGGTGATGCAATGATCTAGCAAGCTTTGTGTGTAGAACGATGCCATTAAACTATGCAAGAGGGGAGGTAGGAACAACAATGATGGCAGCCTTAGTAGCAAAAGGAAGAAAAGAATGCATAAAAGATGCACAAGAGAAAGGAGAGACACAAAGGCCAGAATGGAACGTTTTGGGCTCAACACAATCAATGGAGAATAGGGTCTGGGTGGTGCGTTGGGCCCTTCATAGTTGTTGCGTTCTTGCAACAATTGAGCCCACCATCATTGACATGTTCCTACAACAGGAAAATTATTTTATTTTATTTTATTTTTAATTATAAAATTTAAAGCTTGTTTGGGCTTTTGCGTTCTTGTGTTTTAGGTGTAGCCTTTGTCTTGCATGGTTCCTTCTTTGCATCTTCCATTGATTCAAAATGCCTCTTGCCCCCATTGCTCCGGCCTTAACATTTCAAGCAACATTTTGAGACATGTCAAAAGTGCTCACCTTCATGTTTGCCTCGTCTCTTGGGCTAGCCATGTTGTTTTGTTTTCATAGGTGTCCTCCCCTCTTGTGTTCCACCATGGTGTTATCCCCTTTGCCTTTTGGGGTTGGCTTTGGGCTCAATCTAACTTCATATTGGGATAGTTTAAGGCTTTTTTCACATGCCTTTGATTGTTTCATAGATCTTTTAAATCATCCAAGATGAGGTCAAGTAAGCTTTTCATTTACCCCTTGACCAAATTGTTTGAGATCCAATGGACGAGTCAAGGTGATTCCTTATCCTTTTGTTGTCATATTGGTGTTTATGTTATACTCAAGGAGGTCATCACGCTAGTGACAGGTTTATGTTCGCCTTAAAAGGTTTATGGTGGGCAATTGGTTTTTTCTTTAGGTCCTTTCGTGCCTCATGTGTTTCTTGTTTCCATTGTTTATTGGACAATTTTTTGACCACTCATCTTTGTCAATGTCTAACTTTGGGTAGAATTAGAGAGTATAATCATGCTACTAGAGCTTTTTTGCCCATGATGCCAACTATTTTTTCAAAAGGCATTGTCACAATTCTGTGTCAATTACACCCCCTTCCATAAGACCTTGTCCTTCCACTTTGTTTTGACTATTAACCTAAACACACCTTTGTCATGGATAGGATTTTGTTTGTTCAAGTTTTAGCCACTACTCTTAATTTGTTTTTGGGTGGGCTATTTGGGATGGTTTATGAACATCTCTCAAGATGTTTCATACCAAAGGACCCATTTTCAGGGTTTTCAAAATTATTTCAAACTATTGTTGTTGTTGCTTGTGGTGATATCCCTAGGTCAGTGACCTTAGTGTTAGGGGCTAACAAATTGTTGGCAATGACAAAACATGTTGTGAAACCATATCTTTTGGCTTTAGAGCCTTTCTTGACCTACATCTTGATTGGGTTATGATGCAAGTTGATATCAAAAATGCTTTTAATAATGTTTTTCACTTGTTATTTTAAAAAATTTACAAGATGTCAGGGGACCTTTGGCGAGCATTGTCCCCTTTACTAGGTTGTTTTATGGTGCTCATTCTTCTCTTTATTACCAACATGGGTAGTATGAAGGAGGGGTCACCATTATTGAGTCAACTTTAGGCACGAAGTAGGGTGACTCCCTAGGAGGTCCTTTATTTCCCCTGACCCATTATCAAACTTTCCTAGAAACCATTGTGCAAACCCCTCAATTGTGTTTTTCCATCTTAGTGGATGATACACACATCATGAACATTATGAGTGAGATTGTTTTTGTTCTTAATCACCTTTTGATTCAATTAACTTTAGTTGGGCTTAAAGTCAAGGTGTTAAAATGCAAGCTTTGGAGTCCATCATGAGTACTTTTAGGCATCAACATTTTTCATGGTTACATTTTGGTCACAAATGGTTTATGCATTTTTTGGATGAGGTTTCATTTCAAGATCTGGAGCATATTAATGATTTTCATCTCCTAAAAGATACACATGTTGCATTGGGCATTATGTATTCATGTGTCAATCATCAACCTTCTTATTTCACTCGGACAATGCTTCCTTCTTTTTCCTTCTTGTCTTTTTTGGCAAATTTCAACAACAAAATTATGTATGTATGTGGGGACATTATGGGTCTAAGGTCATGGGAGTCCATTTAGGGCCTTTTAGCGAGACGTGAAACTCAACTATCAATCTCTTTTGGTGGTATAGGCCTTTTGTTTATGGAATATTGTGCCCCATCTATTTTTGTAAGGAGTTGGGTTTTGGTTACTTTGTATTTATGTTCTAGATTTTGTATTTTTGATAGACCCATTTTGAAGGAGTATGTTTCTTAGGTTGATGGGGGCCCACATTTCCTTCAATCATGCCTTTGTGTAGCTTGAATTAACTTTCTTCTTGTAATTAAAAAGATGCACCTTTTAAAAAAAAGTTTGGCAATTACCTATGCCCTAGATTTATAAGCATTTTTTATGGACATCCATCACGACAAATCCTTTAGGTCTATCTTGGAGGATGACTCCATTTCTTTAACATCTAGAGCCTATATTTATTTTTGTTCGGCCAAGGGGGTAGGGCTATGGTTGATTATTAGGCCATTTATCTATTCGTTCCACATTGCGCACTTTACTTTCATTTCAACATTGCATTTTGTTTCGATTTGATTTAATTTTCAACATCTAGTTTTTTTAATGTGTGAATACACACATGGTTTAGACACGTTTGACACAGATTTAACAAGTTGTTTGTTTGGAGGTCAACAGATAACCACACATGACACCACTAAAGACATCATGTATGCCTTCGCTGGAGAAAGTGGGCATGTTGTATGGAGAGAACGGTGGTACGCCTTTACGTCATGAGTTTCATTATTAATTATTATGGGTAGAAATTATGGCCCCCAATCATTACCATCTTCCAAGGGGTAAGACTAAGGGATAAAACCAAGGTATAAGGTTGACACCTTATTATTTCACGTAAAAAATTATCTTCCTTATCTTATTTTATTACAACCATTCAAGTAAGAAATAAGAAATCATATCATGAATAAAGAAAATATAAGTCTGTTGTCCATGATTCAACCTACCTTCTTATAAGTAATATCAACTAAGAAGTAAAAAACAAAACATAGGGAAGGAAACAATAAAAGAAAGGGGGAGAGAACTTGAAAATAATTATTTTCCCTAGTTTTGTAGTACCTTCAATGCCCCCAAGATGTTACTTAGGGGTTTTCAGACCTTTTTACCATTACGATTCCTCCATTCCCCTATATGCTAAATCTCTGGTGGTTCTACCTACCACCTTCAACCTTTGATAATTCCCTCATATACTATGTACCTTTTGGAACCAATTGTTTTCCCTTTGTGTTCCTACCTTTTACCTATAATTATACCTTCTAGCTTGTAGGGGGTAACCTGCTAGTTTGCTCTTTCTTTAATCCCCACCACCAAGGACTAATTACTACCCTCCTATGGCAACCAATAGCTTGGTGTTCTAGAGGCTACCCATGGGTAACCCCATTATTTTATGTCCTAAAGAAAATGAAGAGATACTAACTCCAGAAAGTATCCTATTTACATAACATGCCCTATTTTACCTTTCACATTTAGTACAATAACAATGCAACATAAGGCATTCAAGTCCTTCAACCATCTTCCATTAACATCACATACCTAGTACGTACATATTTTTCCATTCCTCTCATCATTTTTCAAGGAGAGTTTTCCATATCCCACACAAATTTTTAATAAATAATCCTTTTATCCTCTCCCACTTCTTTTATCTCCCTTCCGCACATACCACACACAAGGCCCACATTCACTTTTAGAAAATAGGGCTCTTATTTCTAATCCCTTCCTAGATCCTCTTAGATGATTGGGTGGATTATCCCAACCATTTATTAACTTGAACTACTTAATCCCTCTAGCTTCACCCCTTGGGTAAAGGATGGAAAGTCCACCACTAATAACTAGTAATCATTAAAAAGCCTATGGAATTAATTAGTTTAGAAATTTCTACCCGTTAACATAAGCCAATCTTTAAATGATTCATGAAGACCAAATCTTTGTTGTCAATGTGGTGGTTACTAACCTGACACAAAAGATGGTGGCTATGAGTGTCATTAATCGATTAACAAGTGTAGTTGCGGGACTTAGCACCATTGCTAATATCCGTAAGTATAAAAGGTTTCATAAGGGGCACCATTTTATGCCAATGGTGGTCATGAGGTGCATGAAACACCTAAGTGTGACATGGATTGTTTCATCAAGGAGTGTGCTTGTATTTTCCACAATAACCGATCAAGAGGTCATTTATCCTTGTTCTTTTGTATTCAGATTTTAAAGCAATGTTAATATTGTTCTTCAACATGCTTTAGCCTCTTCTATAGAAAGGAATATTGCATTGGTATTCTAAACCTCCTATTACTAATAAATCTCACAATTTGCATGTAAGTGACATTAGACTCGGGCTGTGGGTGGGATAGCTTCCTACCAAAAGAGGGACTACCTCTTCCCTCTTTGGTTCTTGCGGGTTGCTATTTTTTGGCCTTCATTTTTGTCTTTCATGTGGTGGTTTCAGCCATAAATTTTTATTGGATTTCTACCCTGTTTTTATATGAAGATTTTTCAAAGATGATATTTTGGCTTGGGTTGAAACTTGAAATCAGTTAGAAAGTTATCATATATTGAAGGATTTGGTTTCTTTTAGAGGATTTTTTGAAAATTGATATATTTTTGCATGGTGAAATATTTGAGTTTCCATAATTCTTCTTTTGCCTTAAGATACTTTTTAATGTAAATGGCAAAGCCATAGTGTGACACACACCCCTTGTTACACTTGGCCACCCACTTGTGATGACCTAGAGGTTGGTTTTTAACTGGGGCAATGATCACTGTCTTATTTTTCAAAACCATTAGTTTGGCACATATGTATGTATGCACAAGGGCTACATGGGGCCCTCTAATATCTATCATAATAAAAACCAAAATATTTAGTTTATAAGGTTCTTCCCCCCACTAAAAACTATGGTAGACCTGCCCCATCTGTGCACACATGTTTTGTAGCAATTTAAAACCTCAATCCATTGAATTCTCAATCAAACACACCTATTCAACAAGTGCAAGGAGATCACAAAAAGATTGGCCATGTAAATCAAGGGGGATGACAATTAATGAACTTGTATCAAAACACGGGACAAAAGGCCCTCACCATTTGGGACACAAACAATTTGTGGTTGTTCAATGGGAGAATACAATCCAAAAGTCACCACAATTGGGCACAAATGCCAAATTTCCCATGGCTGTTGTGGTGAAAACAAATTGCACAAATAATAAATTTACACAGTCTTCAATAATAAAGTACATAGCCAATGCACGTGAAGTAATCTACCATTTAGAGAGTCTTTAATAAATAGGGCCAATCTAGATGACGGTTGCAGCTTCCCGGTGATTTGCCTTTATAGCTCAGTGGTAGAGCGTCAGTCTTGTAAACTGAAGGTCCAGAGTTCGATCCTCTGTGGAGGCACCTTTTGTTGTCTGTTCCTCTTGCCAGCTATCGAGCGAGCGAATAAACATTTTGAGCACCACAATGGGCTTTTGTGGTTAGCCAGCAGAAATCAACAATTTTTTCTCTGGCTAAATTTAGGCAGTTGGCTTTGGCTTTGTTCTTTGAAAATGGCTTAAAATATGTGTTTTTTTGGTTTTCTATTCATTTACCATTTCCATTTCCTTTTGCTCGGATTTCGAAATGGAACGAAATCACACTTGTGGAACTGATTGCTTTCAAGAATCACTTGTTTCCTCTGGGAACGAACATGACAACCCAAGCTAAGCTCTTCAACACCTAATTCTAAACTGAAACTCCTCAGCAGCAATGTGTTTGCCTGCATAGATAGCCCAAGGCCAATTTTCACATGATGAGCTTCTTCACAAGTCAAAGTATGTCAGTTTTGAAAATCCTACAATGAGCTTTTAAAGCTTCTGGACAGATTACTATTTGCCATTAACAGGTTGATGACACCCAGTGTTGTGTTTGGCGAGTACTAGTGAGAGCACTCACGAAATCCTCTTGATGGGTACCACTGATTATTCTTGCACAAATGGAACTCCATGGCTGCAGCCAATGTTGGTTTCATTTGCCAAGGAAACTAAGTTTGGTCCTGGCAAGTAAGGGCAATCCTCGGGCAATGCTGCAGAAGCACTACTGCCAAAGTAGACGTCTCAGAAAACTACTCTCATTGCTGACACCATTTCCACAACAAAATCTTTAGAGCTTGCATAGGTATGTACTATGTATCTAAACAACACTTTTCCAATATCTTTGCATTCTCTTCTGTTACGCTCTTGAATCCAAAGGTGCGAATTTGGCTTTCCAATGTTGAAAGAGTAAGTACAGTAGAGGATGATCTCCTCCAGTGTAGCGAGGAGGGAACAGCGTGCAGTCCGTCGGCCGCTATTTCTTCGGCCGATGGAATCGGAATCCAGCATCTTAGCTCACCACGCAAGTGCTGAACGAGATCCCAAATTTTCAAATCCGTTTTACGTAGGCTTCCTCAGATTGTGCGTCCGCAGGTGGGTGATCTCTCGATTCCCATTGGGTATCCAGGTGCTAAGACCTGACAGGATCTGGTTTTGTCGAATCATATTGGAAATCCAGGTGCTTACGACTAAAGGACCTGGTTTCGTTACTTTCCTTTGGGTATCCAGTATCCAGATGCTGATGAATGACGGGACCTGGTTTCGGCACCTGAAAGTAAAGGCGGGCTTTGCTTCTTCCCCGTTTTTCAAATTCTGTCCTGCTCGCTCTCTTTCCCCTCTCCCTCGCAGTTTGCTTGATAGTCGCCGAAGAATCGCACACGCTCTGTCCGTGCTTCTCTTCTTGCTCCGTGGACTACGGAATCGTCTTCTGCCGCGCTTTTTCTTCTCAAAGATATCTTATTTCTGTAAGGTAGCGCGATTTTCGATTTCCTGGCGACTATTGATACCCAGTCTCCTGCAAGATCTGATGCATTTGGCCTTCGTATTGTTCCATCCACTAGGAGTGCGTTTTATCACGGTGCAGCAGCTCAGTGGCCATTGCTTTGGAAGGTCCTGATCCTTTTCTCTTGGTGTGATGGCTTTTTGAGCTGGGGTTATAGGAGCGACGTGCTTCAGGAATTTACGTTCCAAAGGATTTGGGGTTTAGGTTTGGGGCGGCGTCGCGAGGTGATCCTGCCTCCGTCTATCAGTCGGGACGATGCTTGCCAATGACTAGGGTTTCAACAGGTAAGCTGACCTACTCTGCCTTAATCCGTGGACTAAAGAAGCACACAGAAGCCTTGCATGTCAATAGGAACGAACGCACATTCATGTTCTTCCTTCATAGCATAAAGCTCATAGCTTAAAAGTTGGAGATTCTGGCCTCCTCGCAACTGGCGATGGGTTGAAGTCCACAAGGTTCCATCGGCTTGGATGGTCTTCATGTATCAGGGATGGGACGGGTTGCTCACATATGCAACCATTATGCTACTCTTCTCAGGTCAATTTTCACATATCCCTGGAGCTGCAGTGGGAAGCAGGATGACTGCAATGCTCTAGGGTTGACTGGGAGAAGGGAGAGATGGAGAAGATTTGTGTGGCAATAAGGGTTAAGCCTCCATCCATAAAGCAGGAATCAGTGACAAAAGGGCATGAATGGAGAGTGGTGGACAAAACCATAGCCCTTTGTAGTGCAGCAGGCACACTTGTTTCTGGCCATTCCTTCAGCTTTGGTAAGAACTCCCATTTGCAAGGCAGAGAACATATTTGTTCTCTGTAAAACATGACACCAGTGGATTTTAAGCAAGGCACATGCACTGACTTGTTTATATGCTATATTTCATCAGATACAAGCTTGATTTCTTTCTGTGGGTTCTGGACAGATACCATTTTCGGAACCAGTGCAAAAAATGCTGATATTTATGAACAGCATGCCAAGGCTGTTGTCTTATCTGCTGTTGCGGGCTTCAATGGTAATCCTTTTGTTGCCCCCTTCCTTGCATAACTCTTCAGTGCACATGGCTGTATACACATGTTCAGGGTACATTCAGGGTACATGACACTCCTTCCACGACTATATATGTAGTCCTCTATATGCCTTAGGCTTAGATGCTCTAAGGTTATTACAGCTTGAATAAGGATGCGGTTTGCTTTTTCTATTAGCTATATCTCTAGAGTACGAGACAACATTGGGGCTGAGTTTCCCTGTTGCTTCCAGAAATCCAATGGGAACTCAGGACACAGATGTTTGTATCATAATTTGCTAGAGATTGTATAGTTATCTACACCTCCCGCAGGAGCTGATGAAGTCAGTAGGGAGTCATGGCAGCTCATAACTGCTGTTCATGATGAATGTTAAGGTCTAACACTTTGTTGGTAACACTCCTATGTATATGACTACTCTCATTCTTGTCATGTTAGTTTTAGTTTTGCTCAAACTGATAAAACTGACCTTCAAAGTGTTTTTTTCAAGACTGCTTTGCACTCTCATAGATACAGCTGTACACATCTGTGTGGAACACAGAAGTGAAAACTCTCCTCTCCAAAGCTTGGTTCCCCTATGACAGAAAAAACTGAAAGAAACAAATTCAGGCTTCAGAGTTGATCAAGGGGTGAAGCTTAGGATGGTTGAAGGGATGATGTTTGTTGTGTCTGGTTCATTTGCAGATAGAATAAAGGGAGTAAGTAAGGAAGGGTTAGATAATCTCTCACAGTGAACTCTGTTGTCCAGGCACAGTATTTGCATACGGGCAAACCAGCAGTGGAAAAACATACACCATGCGAGGATCACAAGCTGAGCCAGGTGTCACTTGGTTGGCAGTTGATGATGTCTTCCGGAGTATCCAGGAGGTCAGTAATGCTCATGGTTTTACACCCTTCTTGCAAAGACATAGCTCTGTTGCTTAATGATTCTTGAGAAAAGATCTACACTGATTGCAACAGGTAATGATGTAACATGCATGAATATGAGTTGCCTCATTTGTGCACAGATCATCTGATAACTTCACCTTCAATTCAGTCTTCAATTGATTGTAAAGGCAGACTTGCTTTGTTTTACTATCCAGTGTCAGCATACATCTTGTGGCTATTGGCACATGGTTGCAAAGGATTTCACCATGAGTGAAATATGATATACATTGAATGCATATTATAGCCTCATGCTTTTCTTTTGTATCAACATTCTGTGTTGCAGATGTCAAACAGAGAGTTTTTGATTCGTGTTTCATACATGGAGATTTATAATGAGGAGATCAAGGATCTTCTATCGCCTGATAATCGCAAGCTACAAATCCATGAAAGTTTGGAGGTGATTCAGAGTAGTTGTGCAGATATGGACCCATAATCTGAGGGTTTTTGACATAATGGTAGTGTGAAGTGGACTGCAAACTGGGTGTCCCCCCCACTTGTGTTGATGTTCAGTTAACCACAAATTGGATTTTGCAGCGAGGAGTTTTTGTTGCGGGATTGAGGGAGGAAATTGTTGATAGTGTTGAGCAGGTTCTTGGACTTCTGGAATCTGGAGAAGGTATGCTGATCAATTGTGTCTCAGTATTTTCTCTAAGAATCATGTTTTCTTACTGCAGCACATAATAAAATAAAATCATGAACGCTTTTATGTCTCACCCTGTGGGTGTATCATTGGGTATCAGTTTTGACATTGACTTTACTCAATATTGGTGCAGCACAGCGGCATTTTGGAGAGACAAACATGAATATGTACAGTAGTCGATCTCATACTATATTTCGGATGGTAAGCAGCATCATGTTGAGAACTTCAGCTGGATTCATGAGATACCACCTGAGATTGTAGAAGAAAGTTTTGGCAATTATAGGTTTCTTTATGTTCATTTCGTGAATGTGCAGGTTATTGAGAGTCGGGATAAGAGCCAGGATGACCAAAATTCTGATCCTGATTCGTGTGCTTCAGATGCTGTGCGCGTGTCTGCATTGGTTAGATGCTGTTACCTTTGTTAAGATATGACCAATAATGTCTCAATTTTTCAGCAATGGTTTAACAAAATAGGGGATAGTCCAATTTCTGGTGATTGTCTTTTCATCTTTTGGTTAATGCAGGAACTTATACTAACAGCATTTCTGCTTTGGAAGCAGAACTTAGTGGATTTGGCTGGGTCTGAGAGGATTGCAAAAACAGGAGCAGGTGGTGTGCGACTGAAGGAAGGTGGCCACATCAACAAGAGCCTCATGACACTTGGAAATGTCATCAACAAGCTTTGTGATGGTGGTGGGAAGCAAGGGTAAGTTTTAGTAATCAATTCATTTTCGGCATTCAAGTCCCTGCAGTGTTAGCAGTAAATTGATGGATGCTTCTCAATGCATTTTATGTTACACTGTCTACAATCTATCTGACCCTACCACATTTTAGTTTATCTTGCTTCTCTCTCCTTGCAATGGATGGCTGTCTGATCATGTTCAAAGTAATCTTTCAGGGGCCATATCCCATACCGTGACAGTAAGCTCACACGCATCCTGCAATCTGCACTGGGGGGTAATGCAAGAACTGCAATCATTTGTACAATAACTCCTGATGAGGTAAGGTGTATCAAACTATTACTGGCAAAGACATATCTACCAATCATACTAAGCAAATCCAATCGCATGGAAAGCATTGTAAGCATCTGTATTACCAGCTTGGTGGAATGATACAGCATAGTCTTTCAGAAGAAATTCCATTTTTTAATGTGTTTTTCTTGTGATCATTTCTTTTGCAGATACACATCGATGAAACTCGGGGTACCTTGCAGTTTGCAAGCAGGGCCAAACGAGTCACTAATTGTGCTCAAGTAAACGAGGTATTTTCAAATTCTTCTATTGCTATGCAGTGATATTTTTACATCTCCTTTGTTATTACTAGATGTTCAAATATTTGCACATCTGAGTGCCAGGACTGTTGATTATTAGGACTCTCTTGAGCTCTTCTCATGTTTAGTATTCTGTTAACAGACTGTCACAGATGCTGCCCTCTTGAAGCGCCAGAAGAGAGAAATTGAGGAGCTTTTGCAAAAGCTGCAGGTTAGTTTGCTGACAAAGTCAACTTTGGTCACTGTTCCAACTTCTCTTGTAGATAGGCGGGGTGGTTTTCCTCTTTTCAAACAAATTAGATTCAACTATCATGTGTACTACTGGTATTGCTTTGTGGCAGGGTTCTCCTCATTCAGAAGATTTGGAAAAGGAAATTCGTACCTTGCGAAATGACTTGCTTCAGGTTACTGTATATTGAATCCATCAGACCTGTGTTGCTCTCTTTCCATCATCCTTCCCTCCAATTGGCATTTACTTTGTGCTTCACATTTGTTTGGTGGTGGACTGTCGAACATCACTACTTCTGAAAGTTCCAAATTTATTGGTTTAAGACTTCCAACTCACATAGTCTGTCATCAAATGAACAGAGTATCAAGTTCACTGAATTAACATTGCTGGCTTTTTATTTTCAGTTTGAAGTTGAGAAAGAAAAGCTGGCCTTGGAGCTTCAGGAGGAGAAAAAGGCACAAGTGGAGCGTGAGCAACGGATCAAAGAGCAGGAACAGAAAATTGTAAATCTAAGCACTTTGGTCATAAGCTCTGCTGCTGATGGCCGTGATGAGCAAGCCAGGAAGGTCTACCTTCATGCCCTTTTTATTCTCATCATCTCCTTCCCACAAGTGCTGTTTTAGGAGGCAGTTGCAGGCTTGTTTCATGATGATTGCAATGGACTGATGGCTTGGCCTGAAAATTTTCATATTTTTTTGTTCTCCACCATAATGCTTGGACCTTTGTCCTCACAGCCTAAGTCTGGAGATGGCTATTGGTCTCTTGCAAAATGTCTATCTTGGGAGCTTTTCTGAGGAATTTGAGCTCCCCTGCTCTCTTTGTTATCATGTCAATCAATTTACAAGATTGACCAATAAGTGACTGCCTGCAAATGCCACTTAAGAGAACAATGGGAATGCTGTTTATGGTTTCTCCTGAGGAAAGTTTAGTAGGTTCTTGTTCTGTTTCTTTCTAGTCTTTGAAAGTTTCTTGGTTATCCATTTTGCCAGGGCAATAGGAGGGAGACATGGTGTCCTCGCCGGGTCAGCTCAGATCTTGCAGTCCAGGTAAAATTAATTTCCTACTGAAAAATGATATAAATCATTTAGACTACCAATCTGGAATATAGATATAGTAGCTCTTCAAAATTGTATCTCGCTGCTGCCTGCTCATGTGTGCCTGTGGTCAGTTGGTGTATGGATATTCTTCCTTAAATCATTTGTGATGGTAGGATGTACATTTTGTGTGGAATGTCATTATCTTGAGCTGCAATTTGAACTTTGGTTTGTCCTACAAATTAAGACCAGTCAAGATCAGGATTTCTTGAAAATTAGGATATATTGTGCCCAAATTTCACTTTTGTACTCCTACCTGCTGTGAGGTTACCTATTTCAGCTCAGATTGTTGAGTGTTTACAGAATATCAAAAGATCTATTCCAAAGCAGTCACCTCCATTTCTTATGGGAAATCCTGAACTGAGATCTCAGAGGGACCGAGCATTTGGTCTTCCTCCTTCATTTGAGAGCTTAAATGAAGATCCAGATGATCTAGAAATAAGAGTGCAGAGAGACCGAGCACTTGGTCTCCCTCCTTCCTTCGAGAGCTTAAATGAAGATGGAGGTGACCTGTTTGGAAGCTGCTCCAGAGAAGCAACACCGGTTCCCTTCTTTGAGAACTTTGCTGATGAAGAGACTTGGGCTACCTTGAATCATGGCCATGGACATGATGCTGATGAGTTTCTTTCTGCAAATTTTTCATATGGAAGACAAACTTCTGGAGTCAGTGAAGAATCAAACAGAAGTAATGTGGTATGTGAGAAAATTCTTTCTTGGTGAAGATCTCACTATCTTATGAAATGAATTACATTTCACGGTTGAAACTTCATGCTTGTGAGGCAGAGAAACCTAAATCCACGATGAGCATCTGAAAGTTTGTGAAAGGATGAAAGGAAATTAATAGGCTGCATTTGCCTGTTCTCAACGGCAGAGAAGATTTGGTCAGTAGTCAAAACTCATGAGAATATTTCCTGTGTATTTGGTATTTTAGAATCTGAATGTCTTCCAAACCTCCATGCCAAACGGTATGTGAACCCCTGTATGTGGTCAGTTGGAGCGTCAGCTGATGGAGCTTCAGGCAAAGTATGAGGATTTGCAAAAGAACTTCAATTCCAAGGTTCCAATTCCTTTCCTTCTGTGGTTTATATTCTGCGTCAACAATAACATTAATGAACTGGTTTCTTTCATGTTATTTATTTTTCATCTATGTTGCAGTTTCTGGAGGTTGTGATGCAGTAGCTTACTTTGGCTGAGGAAAGTTGTCTGTATCCATGGCTGTAACAGCTTCAGGAGGAGGTGAAGGTGGTTAAGGAAGAAGCAGAAAAGAGCAGGCAGCAGCTAGATACAACCGTAAAGAGAAAGTTTGAGTTCAAGGTACTACTTAACAATGACCATATTTTATTTTTTTCTATTTGCAGTTGGCATGAGCTCTAACAATTTAACAGAAGTTGATTGCAAACAATGGGGTTTCATAATGGAGGCTTTCATAGCAGTTGATTCCCTGATAGCAATCATGACCATGTACCACATCAATAGATGTAGGCATTGATGTAGTTTTGGCATTTAAACGAGCAAATCATGGTTTCATTCTTTGTGGATTTATGCAGGAGTCCATGGTGCAAGTTAGGTCGCCAATCTTGAGCTCTAACAGCGAAGATTATTATGTCCAAAAGCTAGAGGAGCTTGTGAGTGAAATGGAAAATGAGCTTGCAGCTGTTAAGAGAGAAAATTCTCAATTAAGAATAGAGACAGATGATCTCCGTGGACAGCTTCTCCAGACTCATGCAGCACTTGAGGAAAGTGCTCAAGCAAACATTGATCGAGATGTTGAGATCAACAAGCCAAAGGAAAGGTTACCTACCCTAGAGCTGAATCGGGGAGTTGGAGCTCTCCTTTGTAGTGGAGAAGAAGATGGAGGAACAATGCAGGAGGAAGACCAAGATAATGTGGAGCAGGGAGAGGAATCTTCTGTGCAAAGAGATCTGAAGGGAGAGAGCTCCATGACATCCCTTGATCAGACAGCAACAGTCAAAGATGCAGGAAAACAAGCACAAAAAGGTCAAGGCGGTCACAGAAAGCTTGACAATCAAGCAGCAGCCACAGAAACGGAAGAAAAAGAAAGAAATGGACAAATAAACAGTAGTCATGTCCACAACAAAGTCGAAGGATTCCAAGGAGAACCGATTGCTAGAAACTCTCCAAGGGGGAAGGAGAATGCTTCAGGAGGAGAAGCACTGCCTATTTCATTGCAGGATTGGCAGCTAGAGATACTGAACAAAGAGAAGGAAAGGATTTCAAGAGCTTTAATGGAACAGCTGGCCATAAGTGAAGAGATTTCAAGAGCTAGAAATGAGGAGAAAGTATGGCTGGCAAAAGAGCTGCAAAACTACATGGGTACTCTTGCAATCCAGGAGGAAGCAGTTGCAGCAATTTGCATGGGAATCAAGGAGTTTGAGATTGAGATGGAACAGAAAAGACAGGCCATCTTCTGAGAGCTCTAAGTGTTGCAAAACAGGCTGAACAAGGTATGATGACACTGAATACACTCGATTTTTTTTGATACATCAAGAACATCAAATAGTGTATATTTGTGTTACAGCATGATCGCTGAGCTTTGTTAGTTTTCTAGATTGGTTGCTCGTCTCAAATTTGTGCGATAGAAATTGTGTCACAGGAATTAAATTGCTAGAAATAGACTAGATATGCTAGTCGCCTCCAATGGAAGTCAGCTCATTTGTTTTTCCCCAGTGAATTGTACCATGGATACTCTGTACTTTGAGCATTGTGGTCTTCTATCAAGAGATAAAAATCACCATGAAAAGGTTTCTCGAACCTTGGGAGGTTTGGCTTTCAAAGATTTAGTTCATTTTCTGTGTTGAATGCAAAACACTCCCTACCTATCTTTGAATACTTTTCCATTCCTTCGGAAAATGTCTTCTTCAATTTGATGGAGTTTTAAATTCAAAACTTGGGTGCATGGAAAGTCTTCACTTGTGGGATGTTGATTGTTTTGAATGCCTGGAAATGCTGAACATAAATAAACACAGTCAACTTTGAAATAAATTAAAATCTTAATATAAAATTCGTTTTTGTGATATAAATGTTTCTAATTAATTTGTTGTTATTTTAAAAACTTCAATAATACTTTGACGAAGATTTAATAACAAAAAGCATTTTTCTAGATGTTAGTGGAAAAATGGGCTACCTCCAAATGTAGGACCTAACCCTATTTATCACAAAGATTTTATGTAAGTTAACATTCACTTAATATTAGACAATCACCCATCAAACATTGGGTGCCACCTAAGATGCCACCTAGATTTTCACTTTAACACTTGACTTAACATTAGGTGTGAATGCACCTTAAGAGGCACCTTAATGCACTCAAGAAAGTAAAGGTACCAACCAGTGCAGGTGGGCCTGGTTCAGCCTGGCCTGAAATAAAGAAACAAGCAAAGCAATTGAGGATTTGAACTTTGAACCCCCAGCAGCATAGGCAAAGGTGAACACTTTGGATGAGAAAAAGCTAATGAATTGCCCAAAAGTGGACGAGGAATGTGGAAGTTAGAACACAATGTGGATGATTTTTGGATGAGAAACGCTGTGGCCTCAAATGAATGAGGACAAAGCCACGGAACAGCAGGCGACGAGAAAACAAAAAGAAAGAAAGAGAGAAAGAGAAAGAGAGAGAGAGAGAGAGAGAGAGAGAGGATAGAAATTCTGGCGGAGTTTTTACCTTCTTCAAGTATCTGGGAATTCGAGTAGCCGCACTTTGCTGCAGCTGTGGAAATATGGACGATTCCACTTCTCATGTTGAGCTTCTCAGCAATCCAGAGACAAACGCCGCTGTTGCTGCTGCTGCTGCTGCTGCTGCTGCTCCTCCTCTCCAACAAACTTCTCAGAATCCTCCTGCCCTATTTTCTGTCCCTGGTGAATAAAATCTTCTCCAACTTCTTTCTTTCTTCTGTTGTGATTTTCGTTTTTTTATGAAGAAAGGTTTTTGAAGGATGAGTCTATAACGGAGAGGGAGGTTTTTATTTTATTTTCATTCATGGGGAGAGCATTGGTGTATGCAGTTTTCTTGGGGGAGTTGTTGCTGAGGGTCGGATATTGGGTCTAAGGAAATGGGGGGATGTAAGGGTTTCTCTTCGTATATGTGTCTTTAAGGGGAACCAAGTAGCTAACCCAATGGCTGTTTCTTCAAAATCTCCTTTGGAGATGGATGGGGTTTGAAAGTATGACAGATAAGAGTTTATGCATCGTTTCTTCCATATGAAGTGTGCACGTCGCTGATGATGAGATAACTATCTCCTTGTGTTGTTGGTCTGGTCCAATGTGATGATGGGTGGGAGAATTGGTTTCGAGGTATGGGTCTGGAAGTACAAGAGAAGATGACCTAATTATTTTGGGTTCAGTTTTTTCCTTTCACTGCTCTTTGTGGGCAAACATGGGTACAACAAAAGAGGCTTCAATATGACCTTTCTTTCTGCATACTGGTGGTTTTAAAAAAGATATGGCAGAGTAGAATCCAAAAGAAGAAGGGGGGAGAGTATTAACTGGATTGATCCAAAAAGATGGCCTGATTTTTTTCTTTTGTGTGTTTTTTTTTTCTGCAGGTGCAGTTTCTGGAGCTACAAATGTTCAGGAGGATGTTTCTGCTGAGAGGATCAAGAGAGCACAGTCCCAGGATGCAGTAATAATAGAGGAGAATGCAAGTGATGATCTGGAGGAGGCCAGTACAGCTGAGAATCTGAAACGAGAGCCTGTTCTATCTGAGGAAGGTTCTCTTGGGGGCTTTGGAACAGTTGAGATTCCAAATGGGGATCTTGGCGGTGACATATCAAGAAGTCCTGCGGTTTCTTTGGAGCAACAAAGAGATGGGTGTGAAAGTCGGGAAGCTTCAAATTGTACTGGCCTCTTTTTTGATGACAAAGAGGAAACAGGTAAGAATCTTGAACTTGCAGTTATGGAGGCTTTGCAAACCCTAATATCTATTCTGGTAAGATCTGGAGACCGCATCTGATCAGGACAGATGAAGTAAGCTTTCACTACCAGCTATCAACGAAGAAATGGAATTGGTGCCAGACCATTCTTTTTGGTCTTTTGGCCCCCATCAATCCCCTTGATGATGCCTGTCACTCAATGGGCATGGTCCAAATGTTAATTGACTTTCTCTATTCACCATGTACAATGTAGCCACATTGTAATCTCATGTGCTATCCTCTTGACATATAAGTGTTGACCAGGATTATGCCTAAGTCAATGCACATTGTCCAATAGAAAATTCAAATATTCTGATCACCTAGTGGCACTTTGAATCTTATAAGGTCCATCAGCCGAAACAGCTTTACAAGAGTCCCAATGTGGAGTGGAAATCGGTGACGAATCATCACTCAAGGAAACTTTATCTGCTGAATTTGCTGTCAAGGCTGTATCTTCAGCCAGTAAGGTGGATTCTGAGGAGCTGGAATTGACTGGTATGGCTGTAAGAGTCACATCCTCAGCCAGTATGGCAGATTCCAAGGAACAGGAATCAACCAAGGATGAGGTTGCAGTGCCCACGCCCTTGACTCAAGTAGCATTTACTAAGGAACTTGAAATCACTGAAAGTGTACTACTTGGTCCATCATTGCCAAATGTTGGAAGTGGTGAACACCCAGAAGCAATTTCTGAAATTCCAACATCACTCTCAAAATCTGCTTTGAAAAACTTGGCAAAGCAAGAACGGTATAAAGAACTGAAGCAACAGCGGAAAGCTCTTGAAAAAATGAAACGACACCAGGAAACTGAGAGGAAGCGACAGGAATGGGTGCAAAAGCTGGCTGGGCTCTCTGAAGAAGAAATTGAGAAGGCAAAGCAGGAGAAGATGGAGCTCCGAACAGCTCGCAAAGATGAGCGAAAAGAAAGACGGGAGAAGCTTACACAGGCCCTTGAAACTGGCCAAAACATCGTAATTGACCTTGAATTTGGTCAAATGATGAAACCCAATGAAATTTCAAGCTTGTTGCAACAAGTATGTTCATGGCATCCTGATTTTTGAAGTTCTGAATTTTTTCATTGAGGGTTCAGTTTGAATTGATAGCGAATCTCTAAAAGCTAATCTGAACTAGTCATTTCTGAACTCCAGAATGATTAAGGTGATTCTTGCCTCACAGGTTTGGGGCCAATGGTCCTCTTTGAACCAGTTTTGGATGTCATGAGTTGTTGTTGCCATCAGGGATTGACTTTTTCTTTGAACTTGGGACTATTTCCAGGTGATGTACTCATATGCAGCAAATGGACGGGCAGAAGCACCATGTCGACTTTCATTAACTGGGTGTACTGGTGATATCCACACACAACTGGAGAAGATATCAGGATTCAATAACTGGCTGCTTCACAAGCAGGAACGGTCATATTTGAGTGTGTTTGAAGATCGAAAGGAGGATCTGGTATATCTTACGGCCGATTCTGAGAACATCCTTGAAAGGCTTGATCCATCCAAGATTTACATAGTGGGTGGATTAGTTGACCGCAACCGGTGGAAGGGGGTGACTCTTGAGAAAGCCAAAAGTCAAGGCATCCAAACTGCCAAGCTTCCCATTGGTGAACATATGAAAATGCTTAGCTCTCAGGTATTTGAAATTTAAAAAATTCCTTCCACCGATCCCAACACTGCATCTTGAGGGGCCAAAACTGTTTTGAAGTCTCAAAAGGTTCACAGCAGATTTGGGTTTTGTAGATTTGGGAATATTTTATATCATGCAGCAAGCATCATATGCTTGTTATAATTGCATTATTTGAAGTTTTTATTCTGAAACTTTACAAACTCTTCTGCCTTATTATCTTGTTCCACTTACAAGAATATTTGCTTTCTTCTTTATCATGTGTCTGGAAAAATGATTGGGAGATTTCAGTTCCCTAAATTATGCCATTCTGTGTGTTTCTTTGTTTTTGTAGGTGTTGACAGTCAACCAGGTTGTGGAAATAATGTTACGTTTTGCGGAACTTGGGGATTGGTCAAAAGCATTATTTGCAGTGATTCCACCACGGAAACGGGCTGCTAAGGAGGTGCTTGAGAGTGTGGCAAAGCAGACCCGCATTTCCCCTGAACAGATATCTCAAAATGGTGAACAGGCTATGGATGCCATGTCAGAAGTGGGTGATGATTTTGTACTAGTAGATTTGGTGAAGGACATTGGCAATGCAGAGTCAAATGTGGGTAAAGAGATTGCACAGTCATAACTAGACTGCGTTTACTCATATTACTTTAGAGTCTCTTTATATTCCTTTCCTGGATGCCAGAACTCTGGAATCTGTATTTTGAGACAGTTTTGTGCAAGATCTTTTTAGAACTTTATGGTGCTACCTAATCTGAACAACAATTGTGCTGCAATTACAATTGTCCCCTGAGATGGTTATCATTTTAGCCAACAAAGGTGAGGAACCAGCCCAGAAGTGCTTTTGTCTACATTCAATTGCTGATTGCAGGTTGAACTGTGTGATTCTAAACCTAGGAGAATATTCCATTAGGATCAGGTGAATGAAAATTGAGGATTGGCCTTCAGGAGCTTGTCATTCAGAGGCAGTTCAGACACATGCAAGGTGAAAGCAACTATGCAACCCATTTGCCTCAAAACTTCCTGAAAACCTGCCTTGCATTTGTCTTCCATTGAGGCTTTGTGTGGTAATAGCCCAGAATTGCTTTGTCAATTAGCCTTAGCTGAATGTATCTTGTGCAGATCACAAATGTCTATCAAGGAATACTAGGACTCATCATGGAGTGGGTCATTGAGTGGTAGCTTCTGCATGAGGCATTAGTCATGAGTTTTTTGCTCCAATCCACCTTCTCCCACACTACCGCATGAAGCATAACTCATGAGGTTTTTTTTGCTCCAACACACCTTCTCCCACCTTCACACAGAACCAGATAAGGTTCTTGTTCACCTTGTTCCTTGGGAAATCTCTGATCTGCAACTTCCATGTGTGCCTCATGCCTTGGATCCCAAACTTGATACTAGAGCTTTGATAAGAATAATGTCCCATTGGACATGTGGGTTATGTAGATCAAAAGATTGCATAAAAGTTAACTGGGTACGAACACACTATGCCATTCAAGAAAATCATGACATATCCTACAATCAACCAATTGACACATAATCCTCCACGTGCAAATGGACCACTATATAGGTCTCCAAGTTCTCCAAGATTATGGCTGTAATATAATTTTCTGTAGCATCCTGTTCCAAGGTTAGAAAAGTTGGAATGTCTTTAATTCTTCATGATATGAATATGCATGTTGAACCATTGCTGGTTACTATCATTGTGACCAGTGTTGGCTGTTTATTTATGCTGCATGGTGAAACCCTAATTCTTGAGTAAGCATGGTTCTGTTTCTTCTTCTTTTGTTTCCATTTTCTGGCAAGGACATGCTAGAATTGTGGATCTGATCTGATCTGATTTGATGTAATCCCACTTCAGGCTTAAAATGGAGACTACAAACAGGAGTGTTGGGTCTGTGGAATTGTGTACTCAAAAGCAGCAGTTCAGGATTTGGAACTGGCTGAGAATAAATTTGTCTCTCTCTTTTGATGCT
>Ga0209208_10003783_pt1 | contig 21611 bp, 11 predicted proteins | sample S1TSphfallax_3_FD_187694 | JGI IMG/M metagenome (GOLD analysis project Ga0209208, IMG submission 187694) | Host-associated microbial communities from peat moss isolated from Minnesota, USA - S1T2_Fd - Sphagnum fallax MG (SPAdes) (version 2) | ecosystem: Host-associated > Plants > Peat moss >...
CCCCAAGATGCCCGAAGACATACAAGAACATATGCGTGCACTCATTACGCAACATGGTAGTGTTTCCGCTGCTTTGACGGCCCTTCGGTAACACCTAAAAGCTCAATGGAATGACGAGCAAACTAATTCTTTGGAAAATCCTATTCCACATATTGATGTTCAAACGGAATTCAATCAAAGCACGTCAAAATCTGCACATGAATGTCGTAATCGCCTACAAAGAGAACGACATGCTAAGCAATGTGAACAACCTTCTCTTCGCAATGACGCATTATAATTGTTTGGAGACGAATATGCGTTAGCCCCGAGATGATGGGATTGTGGAGAAATGGACACAATATGTGGGTTCTATAGCGCGAAAATGTGGATCAAAGAACGATCAGCAAAGTCGAGGAACAACAACCCACAATTTTCTTTGTGTTGCGAGAATGGCAAAGTTCTGTTGCCGAATCTTCATACAACACCGCAAGAGCTGGAAGTTCTTTTAACCAACAAAGAGAGCAGTGCCATCAAATTTTGAGATCATATTCGCATGTACAATTCGGTGTTGGCATTCATTTTGTTCCATGCCAAAGTTGATGAGTCGGTAAGAAGAGGTCCTGGACCGTATTCCTTTCGCATTCAAGGTGAACTTTATCACAAAATCGGATCCCTATGTCCTGCCAAAGGACAACGGCCACAGTTTGCACAACTATACATTCATGATACAAAACATGAACATCAAAACCACCATGCCGTTATGCCCTCGTTTGATCCAACGATGTTGGATCGGTTGTTAACCATGATGTACAATATCAATCCCTATGTCAAAGTGTTCAAAATGGTATGGGATATGATGGCAACAGAAGGTGCTCCCATGGATCTAAAATTGCATCTCATTGCTTCTCGAACAAAGGATGCCCGTCGATACAATGTGCTGACGGCCGATGAAGTCGATGCATTGATGGTAGGAGATGGCTCTGAGGCTGTAAATAGACGTGACATTGTCCTTGCTCAGCAAGCTGGCCCGTTTTAGTGCATTTCTGAACTACATGTGGGATACATGGCTTTACATTATCTGTTGTTATTTCCTTACAGTGAGGATGGATGGCATCCGAATATTTCGTTCAATGGTGTTGTTGCTGATGTAGATTTGGATGAAGAGCATGCAGAAGAATCTGAACTTCAAAGAAAACATTGTAATGTGACAATGGCCGAATTTTATGGTTATAAACTTCAACATCAAGACACTGATGGCATTGCGTTGCTTCGGGGTGACCGATTGAGGCATTAATACATTGTGGATGCTTATGCGGCTATTGAACAAAATCGCTTGAAGTACTTGCGCTTGAATCAAAAAAAACTTCGTGCGGATCTTTATCAAGGCCTTTAAGACGCCATTGCTGCAGGTGATAGTAACGTTGCTGCCATCGGATAAAGGATCATTTTGCCATCTTCTTTCACAGTAGGTCCATGTCACATGGTTCAGAATTATCAAGATGCCATGGTAATTTACAGATGGGTCGGCTACCCGAATGCGTTTGTTACATTGATTTGCAATCCCCAATGGCTTGAAATCAAGAGAGTGTTGCCACTTGGACAACAACCTCAAGATCGACCGGATTTGGTAACCCAAGTGTTCAAAATCAAGTTGAAGGAATTGATCAATGACATTCATAAGAACCATATTATGGGATGCACAATTGCAACAATCTATGTCGTTGAATTTCAAAAGTGTGGGCTGTCGCATGCACACATTCTCATCTTTTTTATTGAAAACTACAAGCCACATACGGTCGAGGATGTAGATCACATGATCAATGCTGAACTTTCGAATTCAGAAACGAACAAGTTGGCCCACGAGACGGTTGCCAGATGCATGATGCATGGTCCATGTGGAGCTGCGTTTCCAAATGCCCCGTGCATGGAAGAAGGCAAATGCAAAAAACAATATCCACGCAAGTTCCAATCTGAGATGGTGACGGATGTAAATGGATACCCTATTTATCGGCGTAAAGAAACGGGGCACACAATTTTGGTTCATGGCATTGAATTGGACAATCGTTGGGTGGTACCGCACAATGTTTATTTATTGACCAAATATGATGCACACATCAACGTTGAGGTCTGCAACAATATTCGTGGAGTCAAATATCTATTCAAGTACGTATATAAAGGACATGATCGTGCAACTGTTGAGATTTCACGCCAGAGCGACAATGCCACTGAAGGGAATGTGGTCGAAGTTGATGAAATTAAAAAATATTTCGACTATCGCTATGTATCTACATCGGAAGCAGCGTGGCGCATCTTCAAGTTTGATATGCACGAGCGGTTTCCTACTATTGAACATTTGTAATACCATTTGCCCAATCAATAAATGGTGTTGTTTAACGATGACGATGACGTGCAGGAAGTGGCAACACGGTCAACCATTTCCAGAACGATGCTCATAGAATGGTTCAAAACAAACCAAGAATCGAAAGTTGCACGAAGCCTTACGTTCAATCAATTCCCTCAACAAAGGGTGTGGAATTGGAAGTTGAAGCGATGGACAATGCGCAAGAGAGGTTTTGCCATTGGTTGCATGTATTATGCACACCCGACATCGGTTGAACGTTATTATTTATGAATGCTACTGAACTGTGTCAAAGATGCCACATCCTATGAGCATTTGCGGACAATGGATGGCAGAGAGCACGACACATTCAAAGATGCATGCATTGCAATGGGTTTGCTTGCAGATGACAATGAATGGGATCAAGCCTTGGAAGAAGCCAGTGTTTGGGCCTTAGGACGATAGTTGCGTGACATGTTTGCCTTCATGTTGATGTTTTGTGAGGTCACGAATCCCAGACAGCTATGGGATGCACATTGGGAGTCTTTGAGTGATGACATTGAAGTAGTGACACGCTACGAGCGTGTTGATCCAACTGTTACCCTTTCTGAGGATGCACTAAAGGATTGTGCATTGTATGAGATTGATCAGGTTCTCATGCGCAATGGACACCGCCTGGAAGATTTTCCAACGCTTCCCAAGTCTAATTACATCCCTTTTGTTCATGGAGGAAACCGATTAGTTGAAGAAGAGTTGGCTTATGATCGGCATTCATTGACTGTAGATGCAGACAATGCAGAAGATAGGCTCAATGATGATCAACGCAACACATACGAAACTATTTTGAATGCCGTGACAAACAAAGAGGGCAAACTATTCTTTGTGTATGGCAGTGGTGGAACCGGCAAAACATTTGTTTGGACAACACTTTTGTCCTGTCTACGAGGGCAAGGCAAAATCGTGCTTGCAGTTGCCTCATCAGGAATCGCATCTTTGTTGCTTCTAGGTGGTAGAATCACCCATTCAAGATTCAAGATTCCAATTAATTTGCACGATGAGTCAACTTGCAACATCACACAACAGATGAAAGTGGCCGAGTTGGTGCGTAAAACTGATCTGATCATTTGGGATGATGCACCGATGATGCATTGTCGAGCTTTCGAAGCTGTTGATCGCACCCTGTGTGATTTGATGCAATTAGATGACGCACAAGCAATCGATAAAATCTTTGGTGGGAAAACCGTGGTCCTTGGTGGGGATTTTCGATAAATCTTGCCTATTGTACCCAAGGGGGGACGAGAAGACATTCTTAGTGCTTCCTTGCCTCAATCGCATCTTTAGCAGCATGTTACAATTCTTCATTTTCATATCAACATGCGAGTCATGGCAACCAATTTTGAAGAGCAGCGAGAGTTTACCAAATGGGTGTTGAATGTTGGAAATGGTAATCTTCCTGCCATTGCAGAAGAAGAAGGTGTCGATCCAGATTGGATCAAAATTCCATCCCATATGAAACTGCCAAGAGAAGATTGCAGCTTAAGAGGATTAATCCGAACCATCTATCTAGATCACCGGTGCCACTCTGGAGATGCCATGTATCTTATGCAACGCAACATTCTAGCCCCCAAAAATATTGACGTTGATGAAGTCAACAATGCAATTTTAGAATCGCTATCTGAAGAATCACACACGTACTTGAGCGCAAATTCTTTGACTCCAATAGAAGAAAGTGCAAGTGTTGCTGCAAGAGTTTCAATGGATTCATTATATCTGGTGGAATTTTTGAACACTTTGCAATTCAGCGGTATCGCAAATCATAAGCTGGAACTCAAAGTGGGTGTGCCAATCCTTTTGTTGCATAATTTCAATCAATCAATAGGATTGTGCAATGGTACGAGGTTAATTGTCAAAAGATTGGGTTAACGTGTCATTGAAGCGAAAATCATCACAGGAAACAATGTCGACAAACATGTGTTCATACCTCGCATCATCATGTCCCCATTTGGGACTGATTGGCCATTTGTTTTGCGTTGTCGTCAATTTCTAGTTCGAGTGGCATTTGCGATCACAATCAACAAGAGTCAAGGTCAGACATTCAACAACGTTGGGGTATATTTGCTGTCTCTGGTCTATTCCCATGGTCAGTTGTATGTTGCTATTTCACGGGTCACAAGTAGTGCAAACATCAAGATTTTCAATGGCTAGGGTCCCGATAGATACATGCGAAATGTTGTATATAAAGAGGTTTTGGAACTGTAGTTTGTAATTGTAATTTTGTAATATGTACCGTCAAATGCACACAAACCTATGCATTAGGCACGGGGTTCAAACTAGTATCATATGAAAGAACATTTGAAGGCTTGCTTAAGAACATTGGGAATGTGGCCTTGCTAGGGAGTATGGGAAGCTTCATATGCTCAAATTATGTCGTGTCTTTCAATACTCTTCTTTGCATGGAAAGTGTGGTATAACTATGTCCTTTACTTTTTCTTCCTTTCCAAGGCTTTAGGGTGGTGGGAGTGTGTTCCTCCTTAGCAGCAGCAACATAATATAGATGGGTACCCTTAAGAAGTTTAGGGCCCATAATGAGTCAAAGATGAGAAAGGCTATCCGAAGGTTTCTTTGATCCTGTTTGTAGCCCCCCTTCTAGAATGTCAAGTTTTATTGCAATGGAAATCTTGTTGGAATTTCATTTTTGTGATTCAGTGTTTCACCTGTGTTTCAGTGTCCCCTAACTGTAAATCAAGCTGTTTGCGTGTCTTTTCCAAGTTTGTTTTTAGGCTTTTTCTTAGGTGAGAGAGTTGATCATCTGCTGGTTCCACTTTTGGTTTTTGGTTCTGGGAGTTCCACTTGTGATCTGAATCATGGGAGCACAAGTTATGTGATAAAACCTCTTATCCTTTATTTATTTTATCCCATGGAACAGCATCTTGCCCTATAGCCTCCAGATGTTCTTAGAGTATCTCCAGCAGTGTTCAGTATGTGACCCCGCGAAAATATTCTTCACATCCAAGTTTAGTTATGTACTCTTTTGCAACCCCATCCATCAAACTGAAACTTGCACAGCAAATAGGTGGGGGACTACTAATAGTAAACCACCTGGACGAATCATTATGATGGGCCAATCAGAAACAATGAGCAGCAGTTAGATCATATTTATTACACTCTTTTCCGAAGGTGCACACAGCTACTGTGCCTTTCACCAGCCATGGCAATGTGCACAATTATGCGAGCCAAAACCATTTTCTTGAGCCAAACATGGCACACAATGGATTTTCTTCATCCAATTTTACTGTGCAGATCACATACCGAGCACCACTGCCATGCTCTTAGAGCATCCCAACCATTGTCTTCAATATGTGACCCTGCAAGATTGTTTCTGACATCTAAGTTTAGTTATTTATTTTTTTCAAGCCCCACTCATAAAACTAAAACCGAGATTGCCAATAGGTGGAACACTACTAATAACAAAACAGGTATACCAATCACCTCTGACATCCCCTCTGACATTGAGACTAAATTGGTCCACCCTGACGTTTAGGGTTAAACTTCCCTATGATGTTTAGGATCGAACGTCATTTCACCAAAACAGTCCTGATCTGACTGAAAGACCACATGGAAACTGACCTTATAAGTCGATCGCTTTGACCATGTAAAGAAGAGGATCGAGCAAATGACCCATATAATCGAGTTATGGATAAAGTAACCCGACCTTTACCCCGTCTTTCATCCTCCTTTCACCCATTATCCCTCTTTCAGTGGTGTCTGCAAAGTAAGAAAATTTGATTAAATCTCAGTATGAAAGCATTTAATGCACAAGGTTCGAGAGTAATTATATCAGCTGTACAGGTAGGAAGAGTGAAAAATATATAGGTAGCATCAGTGGAGGCGCTCAGGAAAAACTAAAAAGATAGGATGAAACTCAGTTTACTGAAAAAGGGAATGGTTTTCTGAATTTCCCTCCCCAGAATGCGCTCAATTCAAATTCACAACCTCAAGTTGCTTTCCCTTAAGAGAACCGCCCATTCGTACGGGAACTTCCCGTACAACTTTTTACTTTGCTCTTAGTGCGCCCAGATGCGAAAGATCCTTCTTTCGTTGAGCCGGAGAAAAGGAAATATATAAAAGAAAATTTGAGAAAGATAGAGATTAAAAGAAGTATTTTCCATAGCTTTGGAAGGGCACTTTGAGTGGTTGGTGGGGATATTCCGGGTCTCAGAACCCCCCCCTCTTCCCCCCCTACCCCCCTTCCCTCTGCCAGATTCATTTTCTATATATATATCTCTTAAAACACTTTGCATTTTGTGGTAGTGAAAATGGAGGGTGCCTTATTATATTCAGTAATATGTTGTCAGGAGCAAGCCAGCATTTCAAAAAGCAAAATGCTGGCAGAGATGGGCATTACTGCAATGCCTGCATTACTTTTATATAAAAAAATTGTAACCATGATATCTAACGGGTATCACCTGGTTATCATGTTTTTAAAAGAAAAAATGCGTTTCATTTTACATTGTGTAACCCCTTTGGGTTGGGGTTTTCCCAAAAAAACATAACAAGCCCTCAGCCTCAGACCTTTTGGCTTGTTATTTTGGGAATGGCCCAGCCCTTGGGCATTATTACCCTACACATAAAAAGTACACTTTACAAAAGTTCCCAATTTTTTACTTCTGGAAAATCCACTTTCTGGAGGGTACCAAGGAGAAAAAGAAGCTCAAGAAATTCCCAAGAAAGAAACAGTCTCAAGGGAGACAGTGTGTGTGGACAGTGTATGTAAAGAAGCAAAGATAGACTCAAGAAATTCGGTGTTTGGACGGGTATCAAGACGGGTATCAAGAAAGAAATCGTTTCTAAATTCCATGTCAACTCTCCACAGTTCCATGAAAAAGAACACTCTACCAATTCCCTGTAGGGACCAGTGTTGTGCAGGTACCCGAATCCAAGTGTTAAAATGGACAAATTTTATTAGAGAATTAAGAATCGAACCTGACTGGACCTAAATATTAAGAATTCGTCAATATAGATTTTTGCTTGTGAACTGTCCATCAATGGTAGAACCAAAGTAAAACTTGAAACTTTCTACTTACTTGTTTTGGATGGAGGGAATCGTCAACGAACTCCTCATGTTTCAGTGTCTTAGACAAGTAATTATTAAGGTTCACTCCCATCGTTTTGAACTTGAGTTTTCTCTCTGTGTATAAGTTGTGTGAGCTTCGAATTTTGTTTGTTTGAGTTTCTATTTGTTTTGTGCTTTGATTTCTTTGGTGCATAATTTCTCTTGAAATCATAATCTTAAATCTGAACCATACCCAGAATCTTAAACTCAATACTTGATAATTGCTATGAGTTGGAAAAAAAACAAATTAAATCCTACCCAGAGATTCTGATTTTAAGAAAAAAATAACTCAAAACATTACCCAAACATAAAATATAGAATACCTAAGATCATATATTCTCTTAAAAATCAATACCCGCACAACACTGGTCTAGACTTTAGACAATCCCCTGTGATACCTTGTGGATACCCATTGTATCAAATATCATGAAAAAGAAATTTAATTAAAAAATCACATCAATTTTTAAGCTCAGTAATGCTTTGAGAGTGAGGGTTTTAATATTCCCAAGGTTTTAAATATTTTTGTATTCATGAATGTAGGTGTTGATGGAGGTAAACATCGGTAATCATCTTCATCATCGAGTCCCTTTTGCAAGTAGGCATTGAAAAGAAATTAATATGGAATCAGACCTTGAATTAAATTGTATATAGACCTTTTTTTGCAAATGTTGATTAAACAGTGTTATTATGTGTTATGTAAATAAAATATGTGAACACTTTTATGTTGAATGTAACCTAAAACAGCAAATATGTCTTCTAATTTCACATTCCAAATTGTTAACGACTACCCAAAACAACAAAAATCCTAATGCATTTTTATTGGGGGTTGAGGAATTTTGAAAAAAGAAAAGGACTAAAATCGAATTGATGGCTAATTGGAGCTTAATTGACAATTAATTGTTAGTTTTAGTCTAGTTTCCCAGAACTAGGTCTGATTATGAAAACTAGAATATTAGGAAAAAAGAGGGAAAAAACCCCACACAAAACTAGATTAAGGGTTCCTTTTATGTGTGGAAAATTCAAACTATTTTTAATTATTTTTTAGAATGGAAATTAGAGGGTATTCATCAAAGTACAGAATCACTCAACATACATTTGGACTGGTTTTGCAGGATTCTCAATTTCAAAAGAAACTTTCAATCACAATTCTAACTCTTGTTTTGTTTTGTTACGAAACCATTGGTCCAACCTTGAGATTGAGTCATTAAATTTTTAAAGCCTCCAAGTCTAGTCATATTCACAAAGTGATTAAAGTTAGTTTGATTTAAAACAAGGTCTCATTCCATCTTCATTACACACAACTAAACCCTCAAAAGAAAATAATAATAATAGTAGTAGTTTGTTCACCCAGTACACACAATTCAAAATAAAGATTATATAATATTAATTATGTACAAACAAATAAAATGTCAGGTCAAGCTTATTATTATTTTTTGTAAAATTATATTTATGTACCCAAAAAGTTTAAACCTCTTTCAAATGGGCCAGCACCTCCATTCAAGTTCTAGTTCAATTTTGAAAATAACTAAATTCTTTAGTTAAGTTCCAATGATGATTCCAAGAAATTTTAAGAGCTTTGATTTGAAGGCATTAGGATCCTAACCTATAACTTCAACCTTGGAAAACATTATTGAATTTATGTGATAAAACTTACGCGTTACTCATTTTACTATTTACTGTCAATAGCTTGTTCTATTTTATTTCAGTCTTATCTTTTTATTAAAGATTTCATGTTTAATATTAGATTAAAAAAGAAAAAAACTCCACCAAATTCTCACTTTTTTTTTTGTCATATTTTATCAGAAAGAATTATTGAAATAATTCAAATTCTGAGATGGTTCTCAGAGAAGAAGCAATGGCGGTATTAACATGTCCAGATTCAAAAACCTGCCAACAATAATCTAGATATTATTAGAAAAATTAAAACACTCTAAAATTTCCCTATGCCAAAGAAAATAAACACGCTCTAATAATGATCATGATGGTTCCAAGAAAACTTGGAAACTCTTACCCAAAGACCTTAAAACCTAACCTTGACCTTAAGGTTAATGTGCTGAGATCCAAGGACCGGCCCTTACTGATCTGGACGCTGTAAGAAAAATTAAAACACTTTAAAATTTCACTGTACCAAAGGAAAATTAAAAATGCTGTCTAACGATGATGGTTCCAAGAAAACTTGGAACCTCTGATTTTAAGACTCTAGAACCTAACCTATATCCTCGACCTTAAGGTGCTGAGATCCAAGAACTTGCCCACACTAGTTTGGACGTTAGACGTAACAGTACAGTAACCATGTCTTCACCCTGTCTTTCAGCCTCCTTTCACCCCCTATCCCCTCTTTCAATGGTATCCGCAAAGTAAGGAAATTTTATTAAATCTCAGTACGAATTGCCGAAACTCAGCATTTAATGCACGAGGTTCAAGACTAATTAGACTAGTTGTACAAGTAGGATCGGTGAAAATATATGTAGCAGCAGTGTAGGCGCTCAGGAAAAAGGAAAGACAGAATGGAACTCAGTTTACCACCAAAATTGATGGATTTCTGAGTTTATCCCCTCCCCTCATAATGCTAATGTACTTTTTTGCAGGTTTTTTTTAATCTCACCCTGTGTATGAGACCAAACTCACTGTTCTGGTGCTGTGTTTTCCTTACTTTACCGATAACTCGTATGAAGACAAAAGAAAACACACTATAATTCCATGTACAAAGGGAAAAAAAAACACTCTCTAGAAATTTGTGGTCAGGACGGGACCTGCTGGAAAGCTAATTGGTTTGGAGAGAGGCTGCAGAGTCATTGTTCAGAGATGGTGACTAGACATGTGTGAATTCATGGAAGGTCACAGAAGAAGACGTAGACTGACTGACTCGCCAGTCTTTTCAGTCTGGAAGTTTAGAGCTGGTCATAGCAAATCAACCTTTGGCATGGTTTGTTTGTCTTGTGTTGCCTGTTGTCACAGCCTTCTAGAGCTTGTGGGGGTCGGAGGAGAGGACCCCATGGTCTTCCAGTTTCTCTGAGCTTTCTCCACTCTTAAAGCCATCACCTGCCTAATTCCCTGCCAAACTTTGTTTTTTTCCAGCTGTACTGCACCTCATGAGTAGGAGTTAGCAGTGTTTTACTTACCGGGCGAAATTTCAACCTGCAAAAAGAATGATTTCAACCTATACAAAGGATTTTTCATGAAAAAAATGACCCAAATTCACCAGATTTTGAAAAAAAAATGAAATCCTAAATCATCAGATTTTTATGATAAGTTCCAGTAGGTAGGTAGCCAAGAATATAAAACAATTCTGGTTTTTTTCTACTTTCATATCTAGTATGTAACCAAACCTGGCTTAATCTGGCTAAATCATCTTATAGATCATCGCCCTTCAGCTACATCACAAAATTGGGGGAAAAAAACCCCCCTCCTTCAAGTGGTTTCTATGGCCACTTCAGCTACATCACAAAAAAAATTAAAACTATTAATTTTCTTTTTTTTTAAAAGCCCTCCTTCAGTTGGTTTTTATGGCCACATCAGCTACATAACAAAAAATGTAAAATTTTATTACAATTTGAAATATTTTTTAAAAAGTAGAATTTAAAAAATCATTGTCGTGCATGTGGTTTCCACTTCAGGTAGTTTCCATCTCACGGCTCACACAATAATAAGGGTTGACAGAGTTAGCTCAAGTACTACACAAATAGTGCTTTCCTCTCCAGAAGCAGCTTTACTACTAGTACTAGCCAAGCCCTAACTTGGAGTACTTTCTAGTTGCATGTACAAAACTGATAAACTATTGTTCAGTGAACTGCAAGTTTAAGAATTTTGAGCAAATTGTTTTGTAGAAAGTAAGTTTTGGGTGTGTTTGAAGATCTTGAGCACTTGCTCTTGCTGCATGCTTCTGAACATAAACTTGTGGGTGTTTCTAGAGTTCTGCAGCTGGGAATATCAAGAATTCTTATGTCTAGCCCAGTTTCTAGTCTTGCAATCAATCTTCTGGACTTGGGTTGCAGCAGTGGAGATTTTTGAGAGCCGGCGGTACTTTGGAAATAATTTTGCTGTGTCTATTGTTGCGGTTAATCTCGCCTTATGATTTCGTAATTGATCTCTTGCACAATTAGATTTCCTGTCGTAAGAAATTATCGAGATTGCTAGAGAACTGCGGACCATGGGTTGTGAGATTATGAGATACAAGAAACAGAGGAAAGAATTGATGGTGTATGAACAAGTTGGTGATCAGGAGGAGCTGATTCCGGGTCTTCCAAATGACGTTGCACTCCAGTGCTTGCTGCGGATTCCTGCGCAAGCTCACGCGCAGCTGCAACGGGTGTCGCGTAAGTGGCGTCAGCTTGTGAATAGCCCGCAGTATTACGAGGAGCGCAAGCGGGAAGGGACGACAATGCAATTTGTGTGCACGGTTCAAGCTCTGCAACAAAACCAGAAGATGACTAGTGCAGCAGTAGCTCTTCCAGGAGGAGGAACAGCAGCTGCTTCTTGTCCCTCCGCAGCAGTGACACGGAGTAGTACTCTGGGAGCGGCTGCTCAGCCCATCTTTGGCATCAGTGTGTTCAACACGCGGCAAAGAACATGGGAGCGTCTTCCTCACATTCCTCAATATCCTCACGGTCTTCCTCTCTTCTGCCGCCTAGTAGCCGCGAATAGAGATTTGGCGGTCCTGGGAGGATGGGATCCCGCAACTTGGGAGACTCTGAGATCCGTCTACGTTTACAATTTCACTTCACAATCGTGGCACAAAGGAGCAGACATGCCGAGCACCAGATCTTCTTTCGCTTGTGGAGCTCTCAACAATCACGTCTTCGTAGCAGGTGGACACGACAACAAGAAATCAGGTCTCGCGACTGCAGAGGTTTATAGTGTGGAAAAGAACGAGTGGAGAACTCTTCCTAGGATGAGCCAAGAGAGAGACGAGTCCACAGGCGTAGCTCTGAATGGGAAGTTTTACGTCATCAGCGGTTACTCCACTCATTCTCAAGGCCAGTTTGTGAAGAGCTCTGACGTGTACGATCCCGAAAAAAATTCCTGGACGAGAATCGAAGGAATGCGGGGTGCTATGGCGGCGTCCGACAACACTCTGTCCTGCACGAATTCCTCAGCTCCTGATAGTGTCTTTGCAGTACTGTCCGGAGCACTCTACACTGTGGATCACACCACTCTTCTCTCTGTCAACGACTGTCTTGTTGTTCTTACTGGATGCTCATCAAAAGATAGCAAGGATCAAGGTGCATTCAAAACTTTTATGTACAAAGCTCCAACAACTGCAGCTGTGGCTCAGCAGCAGCAGCAGGTGGAGATGGTGAAAAACGAGACTTCTGCCAGCAGAAGTTTATGCAGCTACACCAAGTCATTATGCACTTCATGGGAAGAAATTATGGGGCACAAAGGCTTTCTTGGAGTACCACAATTCGCATGCGTAGTGGAAGTTTAAAGGGCCTTGAATGATATATTAGCACACTGCAAGTCATGGATCAACAACCAGATCAAATGGGTCAACAACACATCCCACTCTAGTTGCCTCCTCCTTGGCGTGCATCTAGTGATCTCATTTTCTGAGTCTGAACTTGAGTTTTTCAAACCAACTTTGTTAAGTCGATTTCTGCAAAAACCTAAGTTAACACTATGTTGATTTTTCCATTTTGAGTTGGAGAGATTCAAAGCACATTGTGCCTGCAATTAGCTCCTGTAAAGAAATGTGCAAACTGCAATAGATTGACACAGTAGATTACACTGTATACTACTAGTATTAGTACTAGCAGTAGTAGTAGTAGTAATAATAGTTTCCAGATGTACACAAAATCTAGGTTACTTAATCTGTGTGTTGAACAACCAACCTGCACCCAGGACAATTGCAGGGTGGACTCCCCAGATATCCACAAGAGGAATGAGCCAAATTTGGGTAGAGGTCAGATAGGTTTAGTAGAATTTTTTTTAGAATGCTGCTTTGTTTTGAGGGCAAACCTCTTGGAGTTTGGCATATAAAAAAATTCAATTTGTAGCCTTTATGCTGGATTTTTTCTTATTGTCATGGTGCAAAATTTTGCCACCAAAAACACACACACACACACACACACAGAGCTCTCTCTCTCTCAAGTGTGTTGAACATTCCAGCACCCAATGATTTTTTTTTTGGTACATATGTAATTCTCCTACACATCCATGTCTAGGTAGGAAGTCTGCAGATTGCATCCAAGTGCAATTGTGTCCATCAATATTAATCTGTAAGAGCACACAAATGTGTTTGTGGGTGCGTGAGTGTGTGTGTATGATATAGTATATGTTAATTTACTTCTGTCTTTTTCAGTGCAAATTTCAGCTGACTTGAGAATTTTGCAGGAGAGTCTTTGTTGGCTCTGTGGGCTGTTTGTAGTTTAGGGAAGGAGAGCAGAGACTGAGATGTAGTTTTCATTTGGTCCCAAATTTTGAAGAATGGTCACAAGGTGCTCTACGGGAACAACTGACTGACTGACTTTCAGGTCATCTTCCGGGAAGTCTTCATGAAACATTTGCTATGTAAGTGTTATTGCTTGTTAGCTAACAAACATTTAGTTTTGTGAACTTCACTGAACATTTCGCATTTTGGCTATTGTTGCTTGTTTGAAGTTGACATAAGGAGCAAAGCTGGTAAGAGATGAGCCACTGTAATCAAAAGCTGAGGGTTTGAAACCTTAATTCTATTGATATAGAAGATGTATTATTGTCACATGATCTAAATCAACAATGAGATGTTTGCAGATGGTAATCATCAGTGTTGGGCGGATACCATTTTTTTGAGATATCCACTGGATAAGGATATCTGGCCAAATTTATTTATTTAAATTAAATATTTTTGTCCAAATTTAATATCCGGGTCCAATATCATATTTTCAAGTTCTTTTACTTTGGATTTGAATGCATCTTAATTATAATGTGTTAATTAACTAGTTTTTTCATAATAACATTTCATTGCACAATGGAGTACATTTCATTGAGGTTACCAAATCTAAGCAGGTTCGTATGAAAAGAAAACATGCTTTTCAATAGAACATTGAAGTCACAATTTATAGAAAAAAAAATTGATTTCATATGTTTAGATAAAGATTGGGATCTGCTTGATGTTGGGAAGTGAGAAAACCATCTTGACCCAAAATATATTTTTATTAACTGTTGTTCAATATAATTTGATTTTTATATCTTTTTAATAAATAAATTTGGTTGAGATTATTGTATCAATATTTAGAAAATTGAAACTGATTTGGATATATATATATATATATATATGTATAGTACTACCTAGCATCAAGATTAAGTGAACTAAATGATGGCAATTATCATTCCTATGGTGATCAAACATTGCAAATTCTAATGGTGAAACCTAAAAGCTAACAACCTTTGTAATTCATAGTGGGACTAAAAAGTGAGTTGTTAATAGAGTCATCAACAATAAATAGGTTGTAGAATTTTTTTGCCACTCGACCACACCAACACTTAAAGACTTAAAACCCTAAAATGCCTTGTTTTCACGAATAATGAATGCAAAGATGAACTCATATGAAGGTTGTTATTAATGAATAATTTCAAACATAAAATAGAAAACAGATGCAGAATGAAAGAAACGTGAAAGAAAGGTCAAAAGCAATAAAAAGGAAGAAGAGCAACTTCATGTGGACAAATCCCAAGGAGAGGCAACACAAAAAAAGCCATTACGAGAGGAAAAAGACTCTCTACCATTACAAAATTGAAGATGCTTGCTAGCATGGAAACACATGTGAAATACTAATACTTGCATTTGAATATGAGCCTTCAAAATTGTTTCTAGTCACAAATTTTTCTTTTCTAAATAAATGTTATCCATATTATTCATGAAGTTGGAAAACCAAGAAAAGAACATTTGATATCATTTCATCCATAGAAGTGGCATAGAAAAAACACACTATGAAAAATCATGTCCTTTGCAGCTTGTCCTATGCAACAAAAAAATGTCCCTTAAAACTAATTTGCAACTCAAACTAGTTATAAAAGACATTTTTTAGTTGCATAAGACAAGTTGAAAAAACTAGTACTTAAGGACATTTTTTAATTACATAGGACAAGTTGCAAAAACTAGTTATAAAGGACATTTTTTAGTTGCAAAGGACATGATTTCTCATAGTGACAATTTGGGAAAAAGTTTTTAAAAGGATTGTGTTGTGTACATCTTCCAAAAAGTTGTTTCATTTTAAGGTTTTGTGATGTCTAAATGATTATGTTGTACATTTTGTGAAAGAAAAGCTTCCCAACGCAAACACACACCAATGAAAAAGTAAGATTCAACTTTCCTCCTCGTTCTTATACTCTCAACTTTGTTGAATTGTTTTTTTCCTTGAAGGAAAACTTTTTGAATGCTTCAAACTAACTTTAAAACTTCAAGAACTAGGGACATTTGACCCCCAACTTTTAAATTGAAGAACATTTGGGGGTTGCAAGTCTTAGGTTTTCATTGTTGGCTGCAGCAAGCTTGGGAGATGGTCACCTAGCTTTTCTTGTCCATGAAAAAGAAACCTAAGTCCAAAAAGGCCTGGGTTTTTTTTTTTGTTGCAGTAACCTCAAATAATGGTCTATCTAGATCCTTCTTATTTTCTTTTGCTTTGGATAATCCAAATTATTATTCATTGTTTGATTGTAGATTTATTTAAGTTGGGCAACCCTTCTTATTTGAGACCTCGGTGGTTTCAAATTTCATGAACCTCACTTAAACATGGTTAGGTAGGGTGTGTTGTTGGTGGGTGAAAGCATGAATAGGTCAATAGTTTGGACTATTGTACTTATAAGTTTTTTGGATTACATACAAATGTAAAATTTAAAGCCATATTCAAAATTAACAATGTCAATTTTTTAATTATTCATGTTGTCATAGACTTTAATGGAAATTGTCAAAGAAAAATTGGATGAACTTTAAGAAGATTATGGACTCGTAATGGACTTTTGAATTGACAACATTATGCTTGTCACATAGAAAAATTGAAAAATGTAGACTCAAAATATGTCAAAATATGTCCCAAAAAAATTTAAATGAAACATCGTCAAATGAAAACTTTATTAGTGGATTACATTGAAACTTTTCTAATATATATTTTTTAAATGTTGTGAATGTTGTAAAAAAAATTTCCTTGAAAGTCCATTTCACATTAAAGAATTTAATCTTTTGCATGATTTTTTTGATCAATCACATGTTTAGGGATATTCATAGGTTGGTTTATTAATATTATGATTAAAAACATAGGAGATAATTACAAGATTTATGGTTTGATCATTTTTGAAACTATAAAAAAATTGCTAATGTTAGAGTATGGAATTTCAAATGCCACTTTTGAGCCACCTAACCATGCTTTCACCTTGGTAGACCATGACATCCTTTACAACCACACAAGCCTAAACACCATGCAAAAGTCCAATTCATAAAGGAATCGTTATGATAGTTACAACCTTATAAGATAATGGTAATCATTCATCTTTATTATGCAACTTATAATTATAATGTTTCAACTTTAAAGTCAATTTAATGCACTTTCCTACCATATGTAAATGAGTAGGGCACATGTTGTATAAACTTTCTACTATGGTCGATACCTACCAAACCCAAAATGTTGGCCAATGATATCAATAGCAAATATAGTTCATGTCCGTCTTATGTACCTTATGTTTTTAATTGGTCCCCATATGATAATTCCATTAACCATGTGTTCTTACCACTACCTCTCAATGACCCCTTGATATTTCTTCTTGTATGGTTGACATATTTTATAATCATAATTTATAGATGTTACAACAATTCAATACATGGGTAAAAACATGGTTAGGGGGCTCACATTTCACATTTTGAAGAGTCCACATTTTCTACTAACTACAATTCTTGCATTTAAATAATTATCAAACTATAAATCCTATAATTATCCCCTATGGTTTTGGTCACAAATATTAATAAACCACCTTATAAATATCCCTAAACATGTGATTGGTCAAAAAATTTAGAAAAAAGTTTAAAGATTTCAATGTGAAATGGAATATCAATTGTAAAAACTAACAAAAATCACAACAAGTTAAAATTTTAAATACGAAAAAAAATTATATTGAAAAACTTTTAATGCATCTTCCAATTAAATTATTCACTCATGGTGGCATTTTTTTATTTTTTTTATTTTGATATTACTATGACATTTTTTTGTGTATGACAAACATAATGTCATCATTTCAAAAGTCCACAATGAATCCATTATTTTCTTAAAACTCATCCATAATTTTTAATAAGATTTTCAGTAAAATGTATTACAACATAGATAATAAAAAATTGAAAATTTTAATGTTTGATATGATTTTACATTTTAAGTTCATCTATAATCCAAAAAAAATTACAATTGTGACAATCCAAATAGTCCACCTGATTGTGTGTTCACTCACATGTCGTTTTCATATTCGGACATCGTCTCAACATTTACGGCCATTTGTAGAATGTGACAATCATTCCATAATTCCTTGCATGTTCACAAGTTTGTGTGTTGCAAACTTGTATGTGTTTTCCATAGAAATTTTGTAAACTCAAGGCTATGTAATATGTTTGTGGCTTAAATTCTACGAATTGTTTTTCCTATTCTATGTGTTATTCAAAAACTTTTTTAAAAGGGAAGATTATTCTTTCAATTTTTGTTTTATAGTAATAAAAAATCATATTTTCTTAGAAAATAATATTGTTTTGTGCCATTGTATGCTAACCAACTTACAACCAATTGCAAATAGCAAGTTCTAGGTCCTAACTATATTGCCACAAAAATATATTTGGATTACCATTATTTTGGAAGATGGTTTGTTGGCCAATAAGATGGTCAATCTTTCACAAGTTGCAAGAGCTTCATAAATTCCAACTTCATTGGCTTCTCTACGCACAAAAATTCAAATTGTTCCATTAGTCTCCAGCCCTTGGGATAATGAAGTTCAAGTCCTTTTGACTACAATAAATGGGTAGTGCAATATTGAATGCAACTTAAGCATAACCTTTTAATCACAACATACATGCCAAAATGCATTGTCTTGGAAATGCAGTCAATAATGGAAAATAGGTTGATGGTCAATAATACTGACTATTATCTCTCATTATGTTCACATTCAAGTAAAATAAGCAATACATACTTACACCCATACATTTATTACACCAACAAAAAACATGTATTTTAATGTTGTTAATCCATTACATGGCCCTGCTTAAAGACAATCTTCAATATTTCCGAAAATCTATCACCTACTTCTAATCCTAAGATTATTTTAATGGTTGTAGCTTCATATTTGGTAATATTGAAGGAAGTTTTCCACATCCAAAGTTGGTTCCTTGTGCACTCCTATGGATACCTCTAGTTATGTTAAATTTTCCAATTGTTAAGAATATCAACAACATTGCTAGACTCTATTCCAAATGTACTAAATAGAGCCAAGCTCCATTGGTGTCTAATTCTCTTTAGTTGAACCCATTGAATTATCCTTAGCATACCTAGCGATGTGCATTGCTCCAAATCCAACATTACATCATCCAAATCCGTCATAGCTTCCTAGCATGTTGGTGAGCTTGGTTCCTCCACCTCACTAATGGTAATGTTATTGGCCAATACAAGCTAGTGTATATCTTTATTATAAGCAAGTACTAATGATTCATATGGATCATCCTCACATCATTTGGGTTTCTGGGCCATTTATATTGTAAGATTGATTTGTTTATTTTCTTGTTCGTTTGAAATTTGAGAAGGTAGTCACATTACCATTCAAACCATGTTCTGAAATTTCAATTTGTTGAATTTGCTAGGCATGGATTATACCCAGGAGGTCGTCGCAAATTGCTCAACAACTTCGATATGAAAATCTTTTCATGGTCCCATATATTTTGTAATCCTACAAGTTATTAGAGGATGCCCAGTATCCAACCTTTATTTGGTATTTTGGATATAGACCCATTCACTTTTTTTTTTAATAAAAGGGTACAAGTCCAACTTTAGTGATGTTCGACAAAAGTGTCAAAGGTATGGATATCATGACATGTTGCAAATGAACAAATGAACTGAAAATTAAGTTACTTTGTTGATTTGTTGTAACTCACTGTAAAAACAATATTCAATGTGTAAGATATTACATAATTACATGCAACTATGGTCACATTTTTATAAATGTTTATTTAATTTGTGCATTTATTGTTATCATGAAAACGTAATAGATTGTTTGCATGCAATTGGTGACCTTAAAACATTTAAAAGTGTTAAAACTACTATAAATGTCTAAATAGCCACAAAATCTACATGCAAATGTTATCAAGTGGTTTTTTGTGTTGATATCAATTCTAGAGTCAAATGTTGTTCATACCAAGAGGTAATTATCTATAATAAGCTAAGAAGCATAATGATTAGGTGTTTTCTTATCATAATTTGATTTTGGGATGGGAGATTACACACATTGGAACCATTTAAATTGCCTTGAGATTGAGCTATGCGACACCACTTGGAACTATAGATGACATGGCAAAACATTCTTTCTTGTCAATCTTCAAAGAATATCCTTCCATGTCAATAGGATTTGTTAAAAAATATACTTGTAAAAGTGGATGGAATATGTTAGGAATATTCCTTTGCGCTCACATTCATGGTGATGGGCTCACGAAATAGTAGAGGGGAAAAAAATGCCAACTCCAATGTAAGCATTTCATTTTTCAAAACACCTTGTCCTTTGCCAAAGAGATTAAATTTTGCTATACAAGGTTCTCCAAATATACTAGAAATTTTATGCCCATGCTTTATGTGTAATGTAATTAAATGCTCATGAATTTCGCACAATTGTGCCTAATCAATTTAAGCCAAGTCCCCCTTAGTATTATTTTCCCGAGCTAAAATTACTTTATCCATGGCGTCTACACATGGGTTGTAACAATTCCCTCCCCCATAGTTGCCACTCTAGAAGGTTACCTCATATTCAATCATGTTTTGATTTATCTCAAGCATTCCATAACTCGATGCAGACCTCAAGTTCTTGCCTCAATTCTAAGGGCATTATGAGTTCTAAAACTGCATGTTCGTCTCATAATCTTAGCTTTGCATTGGTAGCAAGGGAAGTTGCCACTTTGTCTGGGTGTGTCCCATTTAGGTACCATTTATTTGGGTGAATTTCCATTATTTTATGAGAGATTCCAAAGAAAACCTTGGACAAATGTGTTAAATTTCCAATCTGAAATGTGTTTTTCCAGCAAAAATTCGCCACTTTTGCCAACCTAAAATTTTGTAAGGAAAACCAAACCCAAAAACACAACTATAATAACATTGTGAACAACCATGGTTTAGTTTTAGGGTTTGGAGTTCCTGTGGCTTGTTCTCAACAAAAGGCCAAGCTTTTCTTGTAACTGCTGGAGCATGATTTTTTCAATACCTTTCTTACAAGTCTCATGCTCACCTTGAAAGTGTTCAGAGCGGGCTTCACAGGCCTTTAGTAGGTTTGCCTATAAGCACCTGCCTACAAGTTTCTTGCAATATATATTACGAGACACTAGACCTTAAGTCTTCCAAGAGGCACAGTTGCTTTCCAGTTTTTTTTTTGTTACGGTACACACGTAGCATCATACGATCTGCAATGTCTGCATCTGGATTCTACTCAAACTGGTCATTTGGAAGAAGAATTTCCTGACATTCATTTCTGTATAGTGAAAAAGCTTTGATGGCCATGGTATCAGATGTTGCAATGTAGGAAAGATAGATAAGAATGCTGAATGGATCGATCGTATCCTTGTAAATGAAAGGAAGGATGATCTGGATGAAGACAAAAGAACAGCAATGAAGACGAGGCAATCGTTAGGTAGAAAAGAAAAACCTCAAAGCAAAGAAGAAGCATCATAAGCTCATGGAGAATGGGGATGTCACAGCTCAGGATGGCACAACAAAGGCTCAGGTGCGCTATTAGTTCCTACCGTTGGGTAACTGCTGCATGCTCACACTTGCTAGAGTATTTCCTCAATACAATGTGAATAGTGAAATCTGAGAGATCTCATTGAAGGTGCTCTTTGGAAAGTATTTGTTTGCCCCAACTGTGGTGATTAGCCGTAGGCCCTTACAGTATTTCTTTCAAGGAAAGCTTGGGAATTAGATTCCAGAACCACATATATAACCTGCACCCAAAAAAATTTTGGATGCTCCTGATTATGGATCT
>Ga0209208_10003784_pt1 | contig 21609 bp, 19 predicted proteins | sample S1TSphfallax_3_FD_187694 | JGI IMG/M metagenome (GOLD analysis project Ga0209208, IMG submission 187694) | Host-associated microbial communities from peat moss isolated from Minnesota, USA - S1T2_Fd - Sphagnum fallax MG (SPAdes) (version 2) | ecosystem: Host-associated > Plants > Peat moss >...
GCGATCGTACCGTCATTACTTTTACTTTTTGAAATTCTACTTAATCAATTGAATCAATACCTATTCCTATTATTAATACTTTTTTTCAAGACATTTCGAAGGAATGTTGGTTATAGCTCACAGTGTGTTATTATGGAGTAAGAAACAACAGAATGGTCATTTTTAGCTACGAACTGTAAATAAAACAAATACCAGGAGATATTTCACGTGAAAATAGCAGTTTATGGAAAGGGTGGAATCGGTAAATCAACAACTAGTTGTAATATTTCCATTGCTTTAGCAAGACGTGGCAAAAGAGTCTTACAGATCGGATGTGATCCTAAACATGATAGTACTTTTACCCTCACGGGATTCTTGATACCTACCATTATAGATACTTTACAGTCGAAAGATTATCACTACGAAGATGTTTGGCCGGAAGATGTTATTTACAAAGGTTACGGAGGAGTCGATTGCGTAGAAGCGGGGGGACCACCCGCAGGAGCTGGATGTGGGGGATACGTCGTGGGAGAAACCGTCAAATTATTGAAAGAACTAAATGCCTTTTATGAATATGATATTATTTTATTCGATGTATTAGGTGACGTAGTCTGTGGGGGTTTTGCCGCTCCATCGAATTATGCTGATTATTGCATCATCATAACAGATAACGGATTTGATGCACTGTTCGCAGCTAATCGTATTGCTGCTTCTGTTAGAGAAAAAGCTCGTACACATCCACTCCGATTAGCAGGCTTGGTAGGGAATCGCACATCCAAGAGAGATTTGATTGATAAATACGTAGAAGCTTGTCCGATGCCTGTATTAGAAGTATTACCCCTCATTGAAGACATTCGAGTATCTAGAGTAAAAGGTAAGACATTATTTGAAATGGTTGAATCTCAACCTTCTCTTAACTATGTTTGTGAATTCTATCTTAATATAGCAGATCAAATTTTATCTCAACCAGAAGGAATTGTACCAAGAGAAGTTCCGGATCGAGAATTATTTAGTCTACTCTCCGACTTTTACCTAAATCCTATTGAAAAGAGGGAGTTAAATCAGGAAAATTTACTTGATTTTACGATCATTTGAGATCCAATTTATTTAGTCTATCAGTCAAGGAATTATATCTATGTCAATTAACATATCTGAAACTCTCACTTTTGAATGCGAGACAGGTAACTACCATACCTTCTGTCCTATTAGTTGTGTAGCTTGGTTGTACCAAAAAATCGAAGATAGTTTCTTTTTAGTGGTAGGTACAAAAACGTGTGGCTATTTTTTACAAAATGCTCTCGGAGTAATGATTTTTGCAGAACCCCGTTATGCTATGGCAGAATTGGAAGAAGGAGATATCTCGGCTCAACTGAATGATTATCAAGAATTAAAGAGACTTTGCCTACAAATAAAAAAAGATCGAAACCCAAGTGTTATTATATGGATCGGTACCTGTACCACAGAAATAATAAAAATGGATTTGGAAGGTATGGCACCGAAACTAGAAACTGAAATTGGAATACCTATTGTGGTAGCAAGAGCAAATGGACTCGACTATGCCTTTACCCAAGGAGAAGATACTGTCTTAGCCGCTATGGCACATCGTTGTCCAGAACGAAGTTTATTGGGTGATGAGAGGGAGGAAACTATACAAGATCAAGCTATGCGAAATTTATTTCCTCTCCTTCCCCTTAGGAAGGGAGGAGTAAACCCCGGACCTATAAATAATTTAAAGAAGCATCCCCCGTTAGTCCTTTTTGGTTCTTTACCTTCTACCGTGGCTTCTCAACTTAGTTTAGAATTGAGACGTCAATCCATTCAAGTATCGGGTCGGTTACCCGCTCAGAGATATACTGATCTTCCATCATTAGGTGATGGAGTCTATGTGTGTGGGGTTAATCCATTTTTAAGTCGGACAGCAACAACCCTAATGCGACGTCGTAAATGTAAACTGATTGGAGCACCCTTTCCTATTGGTCCCGATGGAACACGCGCTTGGATCGAAAAAATTTGTTCCGTATTTGGTATCGAAACCCAAGGTTTGGAAGAAAGAGAACAACAAATGTGGGAAACTTTGAGAGATTATCTCGATTTGGTACGTGGAAAATCCGTATTTTTTATGGGAGATAATCTCTTAGAAGTTTCTCTAGCCAGGTTTTTGATTCGATGCGGAATGATTGTTTATGAGATTGGTATTCCGTATTTGGATAAACGATATCAAGCCGCTGAATTGTTACTTCTACAAAATACATGTAAAGAAATGTGCGTACCTATGCCACGAATTGTGGAAAAACCTGATAATTACAATCAGATACAGCGCATGCGTGAGTTACAACCTGACCTAGCTATTACTGGAATGGCTCATGCTAATCCTCTGGAAGCGAGAGGAATTAACACAAAATGGTCTGTTGAATTTACTTTTGCTCAGATTCATGGATTTACCAATGCAAGGGATGTTCTTGAACTGGTTACCCGTCCCTTACGACGCAATAATAGTTTAGAAGATTTGGGTTGGACCAGTTTACTTAAGGGGGAAAAGAAATAAAAATGAAATGAAGTTTTTCGCAATGTCAAAAATATCGAAGTTGATTTATTGAAATAGTCCAACCATTTTTATGGATCAGTGGGTAAATTTTATTGATCAGTGGGTAAAAAACCTACTGATCAATAAAATACTTCTAAATTTACTGGATTTTTTTCTTAGTATATACCAAAAACTTATCAATTTTATTCTATTCCACCCCTATGCTTTCGAGGAAGGTATTTCATTATGATAACAAACACTCCCTTACTGCTTTCTGTGCTATGGGCTCCAATACTATCATGGATAAATATTTCAAGTTCATTGATTTTATTTGGACTATATTATGGATTTCTTACAACATTGCCTATTGGCCCTTCTCAAATCTTATCCATAAGAGCTTTTCTTTTAGAGGGAAATCTCAGTGGTACTGCGGCTGTAAGCGGTTTGATTATAGGACAATTAATAATATTTCTATCGATATATTATTCACCCCTCTATATGATATTAGTAAAACCTCATACAGTCACTTTGCTGGTTTTACCATACATTCTATTTTATTGGTACCGAACCAAAGATCTTTTGGATTATCAATCCCTGCGCCCCATAACTTCAATTAGTGATGCTCGGGTTCATAAGATATTTTTGGATAGTTTCATTCTCCAATTATTAAATCCTGTTCTTTTACCGAGTCCCGTACTAGCAAGATTAGTAAATCTCTTTCTCTTTCGTCATAGTAATCAGTTCCTATTTGTTACGAGTTGTTTCTTTGGTTGGTTAAGTGGCCATCTTTTATTTTTGAATTCAGTCAAATTACTCCTAGTTCGTGTGGAACGTGATTCACCCGTATTTTATCTCTTGGTGAAACGTCTGATTCATCGAACTTTTAGTATTATTATTTTAGCTTGTTGCTTATTACACCTAGGCAGAGCTCCTGTACCTCTCCTTACTAAAAAAGTAAACAACGATGAATTTCGAATGAATCAATTGAAAGTTGGTGGATTGTCATGGTCAAATAGAGTATGGCCTACCTTTTTTTTCGATTATCGCCGATGGAATCGACCATTGCGATATATCGAAAATAGTCGATTCAGTAATAAGGGTCTTGTAAAAAAACAAGTATCTCAATATTTTTTTGATATATGTTTAAGCGATGGAAAACAAAAAATAGCTTTTACAGCTTTGCCAAGCTTATCTATTTTTGAAAACGATTTGAAAAGATATTTAAACATTCCGAGTTATTCTTTTTTATCCGATGATTCTTACGACGAATGGATTTATACAAAAAAAAAAAGAAAAGATATTTTGTATCAGGAATTAGGAAATAGAATCGAGGCTTTAGACGGTGGATTTTCGATAAAAAATACTATAGAAAAAAGAACTGGATTTTCTACTAATGAGGGAAATACCTTAACCAAGGTTTACGATCCTTTCTTAAATAGATCATTTCGTGGGGAAATGGCGATATCGAAATCACCTTGGCTTTTGACGGAGGAGATTTATGAACTGAAAAAGAATAGAAAATTATTACATTTATCGAAGGGAGATAATAAACTCAAATTTTGGATTTCCGATCAATGGCGAGAATTTGGACGTAGAAATTTACCCCCACCGTGGGAACCCCTAAGTAAAGACGCTCGTCGTATTTTAGTTTTGCTTATTCGAGGATCGAAGAATGGAAAACTTGAAACTAATTTGCAACAAATGAGTCTTTCGGAGGAACAGGCACCCACAACTTCAAATAACCAGAAGAACTATTCAGATTTCTCCTCCAAAATTGGCAATACAAATTTTTTAAATAGAAAGACAACTAGAGCATCTCATTTAAATTGGGAACTCGTCTCGAATCTTTCTGCTCGGCAAAGAACTTTCTATTTTAATCATTTGGAAAGGGAAAAATGGCAAACACTTGAACGTTCTTGGAAGAATTTATTCTCGACTAATTTAACCCAAGTGAGAAGTATCTTATCTTTGTTAGTGAAGGCACTATACCTCCATAATAAATTCCAACTTCAAGAAATTCATAAAGAAGTACCTCGATGGACTTCGAAACTGAGAAACGATAAATTCGACGTTATAGCTATCGGAGTTACTGATATTCGTCAAAGAAAAGTAAAAAATTTGGGATATCTTATAAAAGGAAGAGATAAGAGAAGAAAAATTGTGAGACGTTTTTCGCAACAATCAGATTTTCGTCGAAGACTAGTGAAAGGTTCCATGCGTGCCCGGAGACGTAAAATTCCGGTATGGAAAATTCTACAACTTAAGACGCACTCTCCATTCTTTTTTAGAATAAATGAGAGACATTTTTCCTTTCAATCCTCTTTCGATGTATTAAACTTAATAAATGTAAGAAATGCTTCTAAAGATTCTATAGAAATAAGGGAAAGAGCAATATATTTTTCGAGGAATAGCCCTATCGCAAAAAGAACAAGAGCGGACCGTCTCGCAATAGCAAATAGATGGGATTTTCCATTAGCTCAATGGGGAAGAAGTTGGTTATTGATTATCCAATCGTACCTCAGGAAATATTTAGTATTACCCATATTAATAATTTCTAAAAATATTGTTCGTTCATTATTATTTCAAATTCCTGAATGGAATGAAGATTGGAATGAATGGAATAAAGAAATTCATATAAAATGCACTTATGATGGTACCGAAGTTTCGGAGAAGGAATTACCGGAACAATGGCTTAGAGATGGTCTTCAAATAAAAATAATATACCCCTTTTATTTGAAACCTTGGCGTGATTCTCGATTCGAAACGAGTAGGGGGAGAAAAAAATACATAGATGATTCTACTTTTTTCAATAATGGGGAAAAAATTGCAAATACTTTGTCTAATCATACTTCATTCAATAATGGAGTAGGAATAAGAAGGAAGAAAAAAATTAATTATAGTTTTTTAACAGCCTGGGGTTTCCAAACTAAATTACCTTTTGGAAATATGAAAAAGCAGCCTTCTTTTTGGAAACCTATTAGTAAGGAATTAAAAAGGAGATGGAAAAGAAATATTTTGTCAAAAACTACTCAGATTTCTAAAGTTTATTCCAAATTTTTTTCGATAGTAAATAAACATATAACCTTGACGGAATCAGATACTCGAATTGATAAATCTAGAAAAAATGATGTGTTTGGACTCGAACCCAATAATAGGTATGAAATAGAAATCGGAGCGAACGATGGAATTATCGATAAATTATCGATTAGATCTGCATCTAATTCCGATGATAAAATTTCACCAGAATTTGGAAATAAAATAAAATATAGAATCCCAAACAATGTCCATAAATTAGAAAATAGGAAGTATTTAAGAAATAATCAGATTGGAGAAATAACCAAAAATGTTTTTTTTGATGGGATAGAATCCTACAATAAATTTGAAGATGAAAATGAAAAATACGGGAGGAGTTATAAGGAAAAACTCGAACATAAAAATAAATTGATTGAGATTCAGCAACTTATCCTAAGATTGTATAGAATAAATATAAAATCAATCAAGAAATGGCCCCATTTTATGAGAATTATCTCGAATGGAATGAAAAGAAAAATAAAAAAAAATTATGTTTATTTTCTTCGATCTAGTATTCAATTCGTATTCAATTTCAAACGGAATTTTATCCTTTTCAATAGAGAGATATTTAATAACTCAAAATTAAATACTTTTCGTGTAACATTCACTCAACAAGATCGAATCATTAATCAACATTCAGATCCTTTCGATGAAAAAGCGCAGAATTCAGGAACGAAATTGGATCGGCGAGATATTGTAACAATATCTCAGGCATATGTGTTTCATAAGATGCGGCAAATAGATGTAATAAATAAGTTTGATTTCGAATATTTATTAAGAAATTGGACATCAAACTCAATTACAAAGAGAAGGATAAAACATTTTTTAGAAGAACAAGGAATCCTCTCTATTAAAGAACCGAGGAATTTAGAAGAAATAAATTGGAAGGAGTGGTTACAAACTTTTAATAAATATGATACATCTCCCCAGATATGGTATGGAATAGCACCATATCAATGGAGAAATGGAGTCACTCACCACTGGAAGGAAAATAAAAAGATTCCGTTTTATGATTTTGATGAACAAGAGAAATCCTTGTTTTTTTATAAACAGCAAAAAATTTCTTATAGAGTAGCTACGAATCCTTCATTGAAACAAATTGATAAATTTGATAAACGATACAAATACAATATTTTATGTTTTAGTTACCTCGATCCCAAGAGAAAATCGGAGGTGGAGAAACTTCCTAAATTACGAAGGAAGTGGGAAGAAACTATATCTAGTAGTTATATCCATAAAATATATGAGTATCAAACAATTAATTATGATAAAAAGAATGAAAATTCTAATTATTCGATAGTCAATTCAGATAAAGAGAGAAACATATTTTTCAAATCTGATTTCATGTCGCGGCTAACCCCGGAATTTCTGGGGAAAAATTATGTATATGGAACTGGGGAAATGGACGTACCCGATATTTCACTGATAAAAGATAGAAATAAAAGGAATATTCGGAATGAAAAGTCACTTCGAGAGAGGGAACGTCATCAAACTATTCGTCAATGGAGATGGGGATCAAAAAATGTGGAAAAAAAATTTAAAGAATTAGGAGATATGGCTTCCCTCATGACTCTCATGCAAAATCAAGAAGATATTGTTTCACTTTCTGCTAAAATGCGTGAAGATTTGGATTTGTTCCGTCTCCTTTTTTGCAGAGATACGGGCACAAATCAATTAACGATTAATTCGGAACACCGTTTACCACGGGTATTGGATGATCAAATTTTGATGTATAAAATGGTGGGTACCCCCTCGAAATTTAGAAATAGATTCGAAAGAAAATCAGATTTAGATCTTTTTGATGAATCTATCGCACATATAGAATTTATCCATAATGATGAAGGAACAAATATTAATACATCGAGTCTTGAAGATATTATCCTTCCGAGACATCGTAGAGAATTCAAAATATTAAATTGTTTCTATTTAGAAAAAACTTCGGGTCGGGAAGCAAAATCAGATAGAATTTTATCTGGAAAAAAGAAACGGGATTGCCGGGAACTAATAAAATCAAATTGGATTCTGAATGAAAATCGGAATCTAATTATTAAACGTTTCCTATGGCCTAGTTTCCGATTGGAGGATTTGGCATGTATCAATAGATTTTGGTTCAATACAAGTAATGGAAGTCGATTTACTATGTTAAGAATTCGTATGTATGCCCCGGGATTTTATTAGGAAGGGGGGGGAACAATCCCTTTGAATAGTGAGAAATTATTGGTTATAACCAACCAAAAATTTCTCATTATTTATGATTTTTATAAATTTTTTGTGTGGTAATGTAATGGTAATAGAATGTCCATCATTTTTTTGACTTCTAATTGCTTTATTTCTTTCTCTTCCCTGCAGAAAGAAGTATTGATTGTATGTAATAAAAATTGTTAATTGTAGTGATAGAAACTATTGATTAGCTACAATCTGTTATTGATTATTCAAAAAATAATTTCATTTAGGAGCGAATTTCTCCATGTCAAAAAAAGTATTTATTGATCCATCTCTCATTTCTAAGAAACAAACGGGATCTGTTGAGTTTCAAATATCTAGTCTAACCAATCGGGTTTCTAAACTCACCTTTCATTTAAAGTTACACGGCAGGGATTACTCATCCCAAAGAGGTTTATGGAAAATTCTAGGGAAGCGCAAGCGTCTTTTGGGTTATTTATCCCAAAAAAATTCGGTGTGTTATGAAGATTTAATTAATCAATTAGGTATTCGTAAATTAAAAACTCGTTAGTTTTTTCTTCATTTCTCAGACAAATTTTGTTTGTAAGTATTCATCAATACGAATGAAACATTTTTTTATATAATAGGGAAAGTTACATATGACCATGCTTGCTACAAAAACTAATCCCATGATAATAAGTATGGGTCCTCAGCATCCATCAATGCATGGTGTTCTTCGACTTATTGTTACTTTAGATGGTGAAGATGTCATTGATTGTGAACCCGTATTGGGTTATTTACACAGAGGTATGGAGAAAATTGCTGAAAATAGAACAGTTATTCAATATCTTCCTTATGTTACACGGTGGGATTATTTAGCTACAATGTTTACAGAGGCTGTAACTGTAAATGCGCCGGAGAAATTGACCAATATTCAAGTTCCTAAAAGGGCTAGTTATATAAGAATCATTATGTTGGAGTTGAGCCGTATAGCTTCCCATTTGTTATGGCTCGGACCTTTCATGGCTGATATTGGTGCACAAACCCCTTTCTTTTATATTCTGAGAGAGAGAGAAATGATATATGATTTATTTGAAGCTGCCACAGGTATGCGAATGATGCATAATTTTTTTCGTATTGGAGGAGTAGCTGTAGATTTGCCTTATGGTTGGGTAGATAAATGCCTAGATTTTTGTGATTATTTCTTACCAAAAATTGATGAATATGAAAAACTTATTACACGGAATCCGATTTTTTTAAAACGAGTAGAGGGAATAGGTATTATTGGTAGGGAAGAAGCCATAAATTGGGGTTTATCGGGACCCATGTTACGAGCTTCAGGAGTCAAATGGGATCTTCGCAAAGTTGATCATTATGAGTGTTACGATGAATTGGATTGGCAGATACAATGGCAAATAGGAGGCGATTCATTAGCTCGTTATTTGGTACGAATTGGAGAAATGAGGGAATCGGTCAAAATAATTCAACAAGCTTTGAAAATAATACCGGGGGGGCCTTTCGAGAATTTAGAGGCTCGACGACTTCATCGGGGAAAAAATTCGGAATGGAATGATTTTGAATATCAATTTATTAGTAAAAAGCCCTCTCCTACGTTTAAATTACCTAAGCAGGAACATTATATTAGAGCAGAAGCTCCCAAAGGAGAATTAGGAATTTTCCTAATAGGAGATGATAGTGTCTTCCCCTGGAGATGGAAAATTCGTCCACCTGGTTTTATCAATCTACAGATTCTTCCTCAATTGGTAAAAGGAATGAAATTGGCAGATATTATGACAATTCTAGGTAGTGTAGATATTATTATGGGAGAGGTTGATCGCTAAAATGATTTTTAATACTAATTTCGAGGAACAAATTCTGAATTTATTTGATGAATTTCATTTCCCGAAAGAATTTTTTAGTTTTATCTGGATTATTCTGTCCATTCTTACTCTTATATTAGGAGTCACAATAGGAGTATTAGTATTGGTGTGGCTCGAAAGGAAAATATCCGCAGGAATACAACAGCGTATTGGACCTGAATATGCTGGTCCTTTAGGGATTATCCAAGCTTTAGCGGATGGGACTAAACTCTTATTAAAAGAAGATATTATTCCGTCTAGAGGAGACACTTGGTTATTTCATATTGGACCTGCCATTGTAGTCATACCAGTATTTCTGAGTTATCTGGTGATTCCCTTTGGCCACCATATTATTTTAACTGATCTTAGTATTGGTGTCTTTTTCTGGATAGCCATTTGTAGTATTGTTCCCCTCGGACTTCTTATGGCAGGATACGGATCAAACAATAAATACTCTTTTTTAGGTGGTCTGCGAGCTGCTGCTCAATCTATTAGTTATGAAATTCCCTTAGCTTTATGTGTATTATCTATATCTCTACGTGCGATTCGTTGAAATATACTTTTGTTTTTCGAAGTAAAAAGTAATTTGAGTTGATAATCTCTCTTTCTCATCTCGACTCAAAAACTGGATAGTCATATGGGTAAGATCAAGCAGCTTCTTGAATTGCAGTGATAGATTCAAGTCCCATCCTCTATGTACAGGAGTGAAAGCATGCAAAACCGGTGTAAACTGTGTACCCCAGATTTAGGATTGGTTATCAAAATCTGATAGCGGGAGCAAAAGAAAAAATGTATGAAGTGATTACTGCCATACTTTTATTTGAGCAAAAGTAAATGGTTAGGGGCACAAAAATACAAAAAGGATTAGTAAAGAGGAAAAACTCTTTTTATAGATATTTATTAAAACAGAATAAGGTTTTGGCATTGGTAGAAATGACCAAAAAGTACTTCCTTAGAATTCCAATCCGAAGTATATCCCTATTTACTAAAAAAAGAATGACTATCGGGAACGAAGTAAACCTTTCTGCGATTCTCACCTTTCAGGAAAAACAAATGAATGATCGAGATTTTTTATAAAAAACTGGTGTATTTTCTATCCCTGGTTCGGATAAAGAAAAATTATTGCAATTTTTTATTACAAAATAAAAGTTTCGAACAAAAGAAAGATCTGAGTTAGTACCAATAAATAATTGTAAAGGCTGAGATGGATTCAGAAGCTTTTACTGCCGTAGCAGACGGAATCTCATTGGTTAGGTGGGGAATAAAAAGAAAAAATTTTTTCAGTGCCAATTTCGTAAAAAAAAAAAGACTCGAAATTTTGTTCCAATAACCACTGAGGAGCCGTATGACGCTAAAGTTTCATGTACGGTTTTGAAATAGAGGTATTAATAATAATATTAACATCGACTACAATTATCTAACAGCTTAAGTACGGTTGATATAGTCGAAACACAGTCTAAATATGGTTTTTGGGGATGGAATTTGTGGCGTCAACCTATTGGTTTTATAGCTTTTTTCATAGCTTCCCTAGCAGAGTGCGAGAGATTACCTTTCGATTTACCAGAAGCAGAAGAAGAATTGGTCGCGGGTTACCAAACTGAATATTCAGGTATAAAATTTGGGTTATTTTATGTTGCTTCCTATCTGAATTTATTAGCCTCCTCATTATTTGTAACAATTCTTTATTTAGGTGGATGGCACTCCCCCGTCTCATTTGTCTCAATTTCTGATCATTTCAATTCAATTTTTAGTAATGGAACTGGTCAAGTTGTTGATATAATTGTAGGAATTTTTATTACATTAGCTAAAGCTTATTTTTTTCTATTTATTTCTATCATGACGAGATGGACATTACCCAGAGTAAGAATAGATCAATTATTAGATCTTGGTTGGAAATTTCTCTTGCCCATTGCTTTAGGTAATTTATTATTGACAGCCTCTTTCCAGGTTTTTTCGCTATAAAGTAGTTGGAATAATTTGTACGAATATTCCGAAATATCTCTTTCATATATAGATTTATTCGATCCGTGAATTAAGAAATACACAATAAATAATTTACTTAGGGATATCTAACACATGTTTACTATGGTGAATGGACTTCAGAATTATAGTGAACAAGCAATACAAGCCGCAAGGTACATTGGTCAGGGTTTCGTAGTGACCCTGGATCATATGAATCGTTTACCTATGACTATTCAATACCCTTATGAGAAATTGATTCCATCAGAAAGATTTCGTGGACGTATTCATTTTGAATTTGATAAGTGTATTGCTTGCGAAGTATGTGTCCGTGTATGTCCGATTAACTTACCTGTTGTTGATTGGAAATTAAGAAAGAATAAGAGGAAAAAACAATTAAAAAGTTATAGTATTGATTTCGGAGTTTGTATCTTCTGCGGAAACTGTGTCGAATATTGTCCCACGAATTGTTTATCGATGACTGAAGAATATGAACTTTCCATTTATGATCGTCACGAATTAAATTATGATCAAATTGCTTTAGGACGCTTACCTATATCCGTAATCGAAGATTCTGCGATTCATACTATTCCGAGTTTAACTCATCTAGCCAAAGGGGTTATGGAAGGACACTCCAATTCGAGAAATATCACAAAATTTTTAGATTAAATTTCATTTATTTTTTTTAGAATTATATATACTCCATATCATCCCAAAATTCCTTTCACCGAGTAAGTAAGTAGACATAAATAAATTATCCTTCGGGGTTGATAAATAGAAATAATAGATAGAAATAGGACTTGAATTTATCGTGAATATAATAAAGTCGACCGAATCACTCCATGAAATTCTTTTTCTCTTTTTAGAAGTAGGTCTCATACTAGGAAGTCTGGGGGTAGTAATACTGACTAATATTGTTTATTCCGCTTTTTTTTTAGCGCTAGTCTTTGTTTGCATATCCCTCCTGTATCTCTTACTGAATGCCGATTTTGTAGCTACTGCACAAATCCTCATTTATGTAGGAGCCATAAATATCTTAATTGTATTTGCCGTCATGCTAATCAATAAGCCACAATCTTTCAATTTTTTTCCGTCTTGGACCACGGGAGATGGAATAACGTGCGCAGCCTGTACAGGTCTTTTTTTCTTATTAATTACTACGATTTCAGATACATCATGGTCCGAAATCTATTTGGTTACACAATCAAATAATATCGTAGAACAAGATTTGGGAGGAAATATTCAACGTATTGGGTATCTCTTACTAACCGAATTTTTGCTTCCATTTGAACTTCTTTCTATAATTCTTTTAGTTGCTCTAATAGGAGCTATTACCGTAGCTCGTCGGGAAAAGATACTTGAAATACGAGTAAAGAGTCAAGCCCTACAAGCTAAGGAGGATTTTCCTACCTCCTAAGAGTACTATGAGATATTCTTCTTATTTCCCTTTTTCTTTTTCTTTTTTTCCTAATAAATGAAAGTATATGGGGAGTTCATTCATTATGCTAGAACATGCACTTAACTTAGGTGCCTATTTGTTTTGTATCGGTATCTTCGGATTAATTACGAGTCGAAATATGGTTAGAGCACTCATGTGTCTTGAGCTACTTTTTAATGCTGTTAATATAAATCTTGTGACATTTTCTAATTATTTCGATACTGAACAACTAAAAGGAGAAATATTTTCAATTTTTGTTATAGCTATTGCAGCAGCTGAAGCAGCTATTGGATTAGCTATCGTTTTAGCTATTCATCGTAATAGAGGATCAACCCGTATCGATCAATTGGATTTATTGAAGTGGTAATTGATCCATTGAAACGAAATTGGGCGATTCATATATATATATTTTTTTCTTAAGCAACAGGGGGAGGGGATCTATTCATTTTACATCGGATGAAACAATGAAAGATTCCCAATAGTAGGTAAAATTACCGAGACATATTTGAGAAACCTGAAAAATAAATTGAAGTTCTACCTATTATTCTATTATTCTACTTCCATTAAAAAGAAGTATTTGGAATTAGTACGTATAACCATATAATAATATGTATTACATATAAATGTGTATAAATCCTATTTAATTCAGGGCTTTCGACAACCAATTTGGAGTTTGAAGAACCAATGGCACATTCAGTAAAAATTTATGATACATGTATTGGTTGTACCCAATGCGTAAGAGCTTGTCCCACAGATGTATTAGAAATGATACCTTGGGATGGATGTAAAGCCAATCAAATTGCTTCCGCTCCGAGAACGGAAGACTGTGTGGGTTGCAAAAGATGTGAATCTGCTTGTCCAACAGATTTTTTAAGTGTACGTGTCTATTTGGGACCTGAAACTAGGCGCAGTATGGGTCTATAAGTATATAGAAAAAAATCATTTCTTCTTCTATTTCTTCTTCCCCCTCTCTCTCATTCAGTTTCCTTCTCTTCCTAACCCATACTCAAAAATTCGAGTATGGGTTTCCCATTTAAAGTTTCTTTTATCTTCATCATGAGCAATTTCCCTTGGTTAACAATAATTGTTTTTTTACCCATATCTGCAGGCTCTTTAATTCCATTTTTTCCCAATAAAGGAAATAGTATTATTCGTTGGTACACCCTAGGTATTTGCTTAGTGGAGTTTCTTCTAATAACATATATTTTTTGTTATCATTTCGACCCCAGCAATCGAATCATTCAATTGAGGGAAGATTATAACTGGATTAATTTCTTAGATTTCCACTGGAGATTAGGGATCGATGGACTCTCCATCGGGCTTATTCTATTAACGGGATTTATCACTACTCTAGCTACTCTAGCAGCTTGGCCAGTTACCCGGAATCCACGATTATTCCATTTTTTGATGCTAGCCATGTACAGTGGTCAAATAGGATTATTTGCTTCTCAAGATCTTTTACTTTTCTTTTTTATGTGGGAACTAGAATTGATCCCAGTTTATTTACTCTTATCTATGTGGGGAGGAAAGAGACGTCTCTATGCTGCTACAAAATTTATTTTGTATACCGCCGGTGGTTCTATCTTCATTTTAATAGGAGCCTTAACCATGGGACTCTATGGATCTAATGAACCAACACTGGATTTTCAAATTTTGGCTAATAAATCTTACCCCACAGAATTAGAAATAATATTATATTTAAGTTTCTCCGTAGCTTATGCCGTTAAATTACCAATAATTCCCTTCCATACTTGGCTACCTGATACTCATGGAGAGGCACATTACAGTACATGCATGCTTTTAGCCGGAATACTTCTAAAAATGGGAGGATATGGAATAATTCGAATCAATATGGAATTATTGCCTCATGCTCATTCCATTTTTGCTCCATGGTTAGTAGTAATAGGAGCAATTCAAATTGTTTATGCAGCTTTTACTTCTTTTAGTCAACGTAATTTAAAAAGAAGAATTGCTTATTCATCGGTATCACATATGGGTTTTGTACTCATCGGGATCGGTTCCATAACAGATATAGGTCTTAATGGAGCTATCTTACAGATGATTTCTCATGGACTAATTGGTGCTGCACTCTTTTTTCTAGCAGGAACAAGTTACGACAGGACGCGTACCCTTTTTCTTCATAAAATGGGAGCAACGGCTATTTCTATGCCCAAGATATTTACCATGTTTAGTAGTTTCTCAATGGCTTCGTTAGCATTACCTGGTACGAGTGGTTTTGTAGCAGAATTTCTGGTTTTCTTGGGAATAGTTCTTAACCAAAAAAATTCTTTTACTTTTAAAGTAATTATTACAATAATAGAAGCAATTGAAATAATATTAACTCCTATTTACTTATTATCCATGTTGCGCCAAACCTTTTATGGATATAAGCTTTCTGAATTTGTCACTTCCTCCAGGACCGATGCAGGACCACGAGAAATTTTTATTTCAATTTGTTTATTCCTTCCCATTATAGGTATTGGTATTTATCCCAATTTAGTTTTATTTCTATGGAATGATGAAGTAGATGCTATTCTATCTCAGATTGCTTTTAAAGCTATATAGAAGGAAATTGTAACCCAACTTGGAATTTATTGTAACGATTCCTCCACTGTTGAATAATTCGATCGATCTATTCCGAATAGTGGAATGATACAAAAGTATTTCTATATCATTTCACTATTTGAAATGGGGAGAAATTCCCCATTCTACATTTTTTATTTCGTCGCTCCCGTCATTCTACTCATTACTTCTTTATACCTGATCTTTTTTCCCAATAAATTACTCCTAATTGCGTACTATATTAACCACCCATAACTATGCAAACCCCTTCCCAATGAATTAACTCCTAAGTAACAAATCCAAATTATAAGAAATCCCAAAGAAGCTACAATTGCTGATTTTCTACCTTGCCAACCTCTATTCATTCTAGTATGTAAATAAATCGCAAATATGAGCCAAGTAATTAATGCCCAAGTTTCTTTGGGATCCCAGCTCCAATAAGAACCCCATGCTTCATTAGCCCATACTGCCCCAGAAAGAATACCTATAGTTAGGAGAGGGAATCCCAAACCAATAATTCGATAACTCCAATGATCTAATTGCTGAGTCAATCTCCATCTCCGGTAATCTATAGATAACAAACAAAATTTTTTTTGTAAATAACTCCCTTTTTTTTCTCTATTTGAAGAATGTAGATCCCTCCGTAAAAAAGAAAAAATTGATGGTTTTGTATCGTAATAATATACTGGAAAATCCGTATTCCGTTCAAAACTTATACATAAGAAAGCTATTGCTAATAAAGATCCGAGTAAAAGAGTTGCATAGCTGAGCATCATCATACTCACATGCATCATTAACCAATTGGATTGTAAAGCAGGTACTAAAACCGCGGATTGTTGCATTTCTTTAGGAATACCCAAAGTAGCAAAAGCATGAGTTAGCATGGCACTCGGTGCAGTGATTGTACCTAACCAAAAATTTGGGGATCGAACCTCTAAAATAATATGAATTAGAGAGAAACTCCACGAGAGAAACATGGATGATTCATACAGATTGCTTAAGGGTAAATGTCCAGAATAGATCCAACGATTCAATAAGAATCCCGTTACACAACTATAGGCAATTACCATACCCTTTTTACCAAAATGATCGAGTTTTTCATTCCTGGTATAGATTGTTTTTCCCCAAAAAATAAGAGTAATAAGAAAGAGAAGAAAAAAAGATGTGTGGGCTAATATACGTTCCAGAATTATAAATATCATAATAAATAGTGGAGTTTTTTTCTATACTGTTCGAAGAAAAAAGAAGTGAAAAAAAAGAATTATTTATTTTATTATGGATTAGGTACAGATGCATTAAATACCATAAGTAGATTGGAAAAAAAAAGGCTAGAATTTCATATTTTTTTATTGAAAATGCCGCCACTCGGATTCGAACCGAGATGCGTTAGCACTGCTTCCTAAGAGCAGCGTGTCTACCAATTTCACCATGGCGGCGGCTTACTAGAACAAATAATAACATATTTTGTGTTAAGAGGTCAATATTTCGTAATAAATCGGGGAAATTTATATTCTTCTTTTTTCGATCGACAAATACAAATTCTATAAATAGAATTGTATTAATCGTAATGAAACGGAGCATAGCGTAGTTTGGTAGCGTGCCATCTTGGGGTGATGGAGGTCGTGGGTTCAAATCCCGCTGTTCCGATAGAAATACAGAAGGTTCAACTATTTATTTTCTATTTTACGAAAAAAAAATATATATATTTTTTTTTTCTTTTCTTTTTAATTAATACTATTTCTTCCAGAACGAAGAAATAGTATTGATTGGAAAAAAATGTTTCTTTTTGAATATCCGAGATAGTTCCATCTTCTTTTTATTAAATGAAACTATCTCTTCTTTTTTTCTTTTTTCCCTTCCTTAATATTTTTTTCTACCATTTATCCAATTAAGTTTGATTCATTACAAATAGATAGAAGTTCTCGGATTAGGAGTGCCAATAATAGCACCTCGATAATCATATTATCTGAGTTTCTGAGGAACAAGTACATAAATAACTTCATTTTTTTTTTGCAATACTAGATATTACTAGAACCAGTTACACAGTACGCACTGGAATAAAGATATAAAAAAAATAAACTTTTGATTGATTGGATGGGAGTCATTTACACAATTAAAGAAACGAATAGGATCCAACCTTTCTCGCTACTACATATAGTAGCCAAATAAGTTATTGTGCATTGAAATGAAGGGACCAAAATAGGGAGAAGTCTACTTACTATAGCATTCAAAGTAATTCTCTGGGAAATGAATATTTAGCTTAAATAATTGATCGAACCAAAAATGGATTTGTAATAAACTACCAAGAATCAGTTAGTTAGTTCCAAAGTACTGCGACTTGATAACCTTACGGGTTTCGCGGTTATTTGTAACAAAACGTTCCAATATTTTTATCTTTTTTATGTGTGAGAAGTAACACCAAGTGAAGAAAAATCATCGGATATGGATACAAATAAAAAAGCTGGGGCTGGAGTGAATTTCATTTTCTTCCAAGATTCAATCCCTCAGTCATTTCTTTAGTAGTCATTTTTTTAGTCAATTTGAGGGAAAATAAAGAATAAAAAGATTGAATCATTCCTTTTTTTTTTTTTATCATTTGTAAAATAAATTCAATAAACCTCTTTATCGTTTCATTTTTGATTGACCCCCCCCCCATTTATGCTTATGTTAAGATTCGTTCGATTCATCAATAGATGCAGAAGATGCAGAGGATTTGGATGATTTAGAAACCGTCGCATAACAAAAACTCTTTGAACGACCAGTCAAAATAGATCGAGCCAGGGAAAGAGCCTTTACTCCAGCTTGATTGGCTTTCTCTCTCCATATTGTTTTACGAATTTTCTTCTTAGATCTAGAAGTACGCTTTTTTGGGACTGCCATAAGTAAAAATTCCTTTTATTTCTAAATTTTGAATAAAACTAAATATTTTTCGTTTTACATTCCTATTTCTTTATGGGATTACTTCCCCCAATCCCTATTTATGTAATTTTTCCCCGTTTAGATGAATGGAATCTACTACAAATCGAGCTGAATTATGTCGATGTCCCGATTTACGTCGTGTCTTTTTCTTAGGACGCATTTTGTAAATAATAGTTTTATCCCCAAGACGAGAATGTAAAATTCGTCCCTTTACTACTGCACCCCTCAACCAAGGATGTCCAATATTGATCATAGATTCATGACGAATCATTAGTACTCGATAAATTAATACTTTAGCATTAGGACCTAACAAATTTGGTTTTGATGGGGTGAAACGACGCACATCATAAAATCTTCCCGGTTCTACTCGGAGTTGTTCACCCCCCGTTTCAATTATAGCGTATGTACCCATTACAGAATTTTTTGTGAATGAAAAAATAATTACAGATTGAAAAATAATGATTTGACCTTCGTAACTGAAATAAAATCCGAGTATCCTTAATTCATCTCCTTTTTGTAAAGCTTTTACAGAAGAACTTTGAAATATTCTTGATAGAGGAAGAAAAAAAAATATATATATATCTTGGTTCGTAAACTATATATAATATCTTATTACTTGGTGAGATCAAAAAATTTATTGAACCCATTTTACGATTTATTACTTATTTGCCCGAACAGCGAGAAAAAATAAAATAGGTAGTCGGAATAAATTATAGATTGATGGAATTCCCCGACAAATAGGATATAAATTCCAGACTTTATCTCTCTCCATTTTTTACTTATTTTTTTTTTCTTTGTTAGTAAAAAATGAAGAAAAATAATATTTTTTCTCATATAAAAAAAGCATTTATGGAACTTATATATCAATTTATTTGGATTGTACCTTTCCTTCCATTTTTAGCCTCTATCTTAATAGGATTGGGTCTGCTATTCTTCCCAAAATCAACTAAAAGTCTTCGTCGTGTATGGGCTATTGCTAGTATTTCATTATTAAGTATAGCTATGTTCATTTCTTTTGATATTTTTTGGCAACAAATTACAGGTAATTCCATTTATCGATACTTATGGTCCTGGATCTCCGACAAAAATATTGTTTTTAAAGTAGGTCTCTTAATTGATCCACTTACTTCTATTATGTTAGTATTAATTACTACTATAGGAGTTCTTGTTATGATTTATAGTGATAGTTACATGTCCCACGATCAAGGATACGTAAGATTCTTTGCATATTTGAGTCTCTTCACCGCTTCTATGTTAGGCTTAGTACTTAGTCCCAATCTAATACAAATTTATTTCTTTTGGGAATTAGTAGGAATGTGCTCCTACTTATTAATAGGTTTTTGGTTCACCCGACCCGGTGCGGCTGAGGCTTGTCAAAAGGCTTTTATAATCAATCGTATAGGAGATTTCGGATTATTACTAGGCATTTTAGGGTTCTATTGGATAACCGGTAGTTTCGAATTCGAAGCATTGTTCGAACGATTCAATGAATTGCTTGCTAATAACGAAGTTAGCTTATGGTTTGCTACTCCGTGTGCTCTTTTACTATTTTTAGGTCCAGTAGCTAAATCCGCGCAATTTCCGCTTCACGTATGGTTACCCGACGCTATGGAGGGACCTACTCCTATTTCTGCCCTTATTCATGCTGCTACTATGGTAGCAGCAGGTATTTTTCTCGTAGCTCGCTTATTTCCTCTTTTTCAGGCTTTACCTCTCGTAATGGGTGTAATTTCTTGGACAGGTGCAGCAACGGCTTTATTAGGAGCTACCATAGCTCTTGCTCAAAGAGATATTAAAAAAGGTTTAGCTTATTCTACTATGTCTCAATTAGGCTATATGATGCTAGCTCTAGGTATAGGTTCCTACAAAGCCGGTCTATTTCATTTAATCACACACGCTTATTCCAAAGCTTTATTATTTCTCGGATCCGGATCCATCATTCATTCTATGGAACCAATTGTTGGATATTCCCCCGGTAAGAGTCAAAATATGGCTTTTATGGGTGGTTTGAGAAAACATATGCCAATTACAGGGACAACTTTTCTTATAGGTACACTCTCTCTCTGTGGTATTCCGCCTCTCGCTTGTTTTTGGTCTAAGGATGAGATTCTTGCAGATAGTTGGTTGTATTTCCCAGTTATTGGATGGATAGCTTGGATCACGGCCGGATTAACTGCATTTTATATGTTTCGTATATATTTCATCACTTTCGAAGGCAATTTCAGAGCCAATTCCTTCAAAGAATCTTTTCTTATTTCGGGGATAACAACAGAGTTGGATAGGAAAGAAAAAAGGCCTATCCCACTATTTGCAGACAGCAGAATAAATATGGAAAGAGATGATGATGATGTCCGGGCGATATATAGTCTGTATCCTAAAGAATCAGATAAAATAATGCTATTTCCTCTACTTGTACTAGCAGTACCCACTTTATTTTCCGGATTTATAGGAGTTCCTACTTTGCAGGGACAATTGAATCCTGATCCCTTGTCTCATTGGCTATATCCATTAATCAATGGTCCCTATGAAGTAATTTCTAAAGAAAATTGGTTGAAGTTTCTATCGAATGCAATAGCTTCGGTTGGTATAGCTTTGTCCGGACTTTTTATTGCTTATTTCCTATATGGACCTATTCCTTTCCATTCACGGAATATACGGGATAATTTCGAACCCTTATTAGAAGAAGAACGAGGGAACCCCTTTCTTCATTTCATATATAATTGGTCATTTTTCCGAGGATATATAGATGGTTATTACGATATCATTTTCGTTGGAGGTATACGAATACTAGCTAAGATCGGTTTTTTTCTCGACGAATGGGTAATAGACGGAGCTGTCAATGGAGTTGGTATCTCAATTCTCCTTGGAGGAGAAAATCTCAAACAGATGGAGGGAGGTAGGATACCTTCTTATTTATTTGGATTCATTTTTGGTACATTCCTTCTGTCACTCATAGTTTTTTTCATGTTTTGAATTACCTCCTGCATATATGATTTTTATGTCGTCTCACACTGTGAGCTATAACCAACATTCCTTCGAAATGTCTTGAAAAAAAGTATTAATAATAGGAATAGGTATTGATTCAATTGATTAAGTAGAATTTCAAAAAGTAAAAGTAATGACGGTACGATCGC
>Ga0209208_10003785_pt1 | contig 21608 bp, 19 predicted proteins | sample S1TSphfallax_3_FD_187694 | JGI IMG/M metagenome (GOLD analysis project Ga0209208, IMG submission 187694) | Host-associated microbial communities from peat moss isolated from Minnesota, USA - S1T2_Fd - Sphagnum fallax MG (SPAdes) (version 2) | ecosystem: Host-associated > Plants > Peat moss >...
TCAATAAATGCCGCCTCAAAATGGCGACTTTCTCGTCCGCTGTGTAATGCTTTCGGGTCTTTTTCAAGCTTTCTCTCCGTTATCTTAACGGAAGAACGCCTTCTCCATTTTCAACTGAGGCGGAACAACACAATCAGCGAGTTTTTTTTCATCGGCCCCCAATAGAGGGGTTTGGCGGCGGCAAAATCGGACAGCCGCGCTTAAAAGAAAATTACCCCTCTAATAACTAAGCTGGAGATTTTCGCCAAAAGGGGACATGGAATTTGAAATAAAGTTGAGGAAATCTTTGCGTATCGGTTCGTGGTTAAATATCGTCTCCTAATTTGGCTTCGCCAAGGTATTTTGGGCCGATTCCACCCTACTTTTCGCACTTAACCAGCTTGGGCCACGCGGGACGCGATACATCTGAACTCGCGCGCCCCAAGCTCAACGCACCGGTGCCGATCACTGCTATTTGCCATAAATCCCACCGAAGCGGTTCGCTCTTTTTGTGCCGCTACACTGTAACTGTCCCTTCGTTCGGCAGCCCGTCTAGACTAGACGAGTTGTTGTGGCGAAATTTACTGCCGAGCATTAACCCGACCCGATGTCTGTGATACTGCTACACCTAATAGACGATGCCGGAGAGCCGGTACCGCATGAAGTGCGTGAAGCGGTCGAGAGAGCGTACAGACAACTTGCGCGGCAGTTCACCAGGATCGACGGCGCGGTATTGGCCGGAATCGCTGAAAGCGTTGCCGCAAAGTGCTGCAGGCGCAAAGACCAAATTGCTTCCATGGACCACTACGTTTGGACAGCTATGGTCGGTAAGGTTCACGAATGGTTACGAGCCCACCCGTTAGTTGAAGTCCCAGTGCAGACTGAGGAGGAGATGGAGGCCCTCGCTGATGCCGCAGAGGACCACTCGTTGAGCGCCATCAACAATGCTCTGCTAATCGCTAAAATGAGAACCAGTCTCAGCACACGCGACCGACAAATCCTCGCCCTCATCGAGCAGGACATAGACACAGCACATGGCATCGCTGTGGAGCTCGGTCTTTCGTATCAAGCCGCCAAGAAAGCTCTGAGGCGCGCCAAAGAGAACATGGCCAGTATCCTCGGGACAAACGACAGCACCATTCGGAACTCCCAACAGCACCAGAGGCCTAAGTGGTGGAAGGTTCTTAAGATAAGAAGATCACTAAGCTGAGATTCCGTGAAACACGACCCAATCAAAGAATTCTTTTTATCAGCGAATGCAAACCCGGAAAGAGAAGGATGTCCGGGTGAAGATGTGCTGCGCGCAATCGCGTTAAAACAGGTTCCATCTCCCTTCCCTGCTCGACTACATCTTGCCGAGTGCTCACATTGCTTTTCTGAATTCCTCGCGTTGAAGGCTTCGTTAGAAAAGAACCGGCATCGCCGCTTGACAAACTTGGGCATTCTAACAGCGGCGGCGGCCATCGTAGTTCTTCTGGCTCTGGCAGGTTATCGCGCCACTCTTTCTGGGCGCCATACACCATCTCAGTTGATCGCAACCACCGTCACTCCGCTTACCGGGGTGCTCAACTTCCATAACGTTGCCCAATTTCGCGGAACAACACAGCCTACTAATCCAAAGTCCTCAGAGCAAATTCTTTCAAGTTCTGTTCATGACTTATTGATCATCCTGGCGGAGCATACTGCGGTCGGACCATACGAGGTCGAACTCCGCAATAGCGACGGTGACACCATTTCCCAGAGCCAGGGGACGGCCGCCCTCGATGCAGACAAATTGAACCGGCTAAAGACAACGATGAACTTCGCCGGCATTAAGCCAGGTGAGTACACGCTTGCATGGCGTCCGCGCGGTGAAGTGTTTTGGACGTTCGGGTCATTTGTCATTCAGTAGACAAAAGATGTTGAGACTATTTAGGACTTTTTATCTAAGCAGGGTCGCACTTTGCTCTGTATTGGCGCTCGTCCCCGCCTTCGCGCAAGAATCCCAAACAAGAGGGCTTATCGTCGCGGCTATTAGAAGCAGTGGCGCTGCAGCTAACGCTGGCATCGCCGCCCAAGATATATTGCTCTCCTGGTCCACAGAGTCCGGCGGCGGACTACTCTCAAGTCCCTTTGACATCGACGCACTGCAAACCGAGCAGGCCCCGCGCGGACGCGTGACACTTCATGGGCTTTCTGGAAATATAAACCGGACCTGGAACATTGAACCCGGAGCTTCATGGGGATTGGATGTGATCATGCCCAGCGGTTCGCCTCCGATGGAGCCATGGGATCTTCTGAATGCAGCAATCCGGCTGGACGGCCAGCATAGATGGAGAGAAGCAGACAACGCCTGGACGGCAGCTATTGCCGCTGGCAACTCCGACAATCGTGTCAAATCTCAAATTGAACGGCTATGGGCAGATTCACTGTACAAACGTGAGCAGTTCGGGGCTGCGGAGAAATATTATCGACTTGCGATCAATGACCTAACGCGCCTTGAAGAAAAGAGTCTGACGTTGTCGGCCCTGTGGGATTATGTTGGCCGGTGCCTCGAACATGAGGGGGACCTGTCCCAAGCGAAGCGGTCGTACGATTCCGCTTTATCGATTGCAAATAGCGTGGAGCGAGCAAGTCTTACCACCGCAAATGCGTTCAATGGACTGGGACGCATAGCGCGACTGATGGACGACCCCGCATTGAGCCGCCAGCAGTATTTGAAGGCTTTGGCCCTCCAATCAACGATGGCGCCCAACAGCCTGGGCATGGCATCCGTCGAGCACAACCTTGCCCTAATCGACATCGATACCGGGGATCTTGAAGAGGCAGAACAATACACGGACGAAGCTCTAGCCATTCGCGAACGGCTAGAGCCTAATTCGATGCTGACTGCTGCCTCCTATATAAATCGCGGCAACATTGCGTTCCGTCGCAACGACTTTGCTGCTTCCGAAAAGTGGTTTCTGGAAGCGCAGGAACGAATGAACGCATCAGGTCCACAAAGCATGGCCGAGGCGACAATTCTGAAGAACTTGGCCACGGTGGCATCAGCCCGATGGGATCTGGAAGGCGCCGAGAAATACTATCGCAGAGCCACCGCCATGCAGGAAAGGTTTGCACCAGAGAGCCAGCAGTTCGCCAGTACTTTGACGGGCCTGGCCAGCATTCTTGAAAAGCGCGGCAAGCTGGATGAAGCCGAACGCGATGTAACGCGCGCGCTCGCCATCGCCAAACATTCTGGTCCCAAATTAGAGGCGACTTGTCTTAATGTCCTCGGTGACATTTTGTTGCACCGGGGTGATTCTGAGCATGCCGCCGTCAAATATCATCAATCGCTCGACCTGATTTCAACACGCCAATCAGCCCGGAGTCTTGTTGCTGACAACCTTTACCAGCTAGCCTCTCTTGAGGCTAAGCGGAGCAATTACTCCGACGCACTCCGGGACTATAGTGAGGCTCTAGATCTCCTAAGGGATATTGACCAGCGCGGCACCGCCCATGTCGAATTCGCCCTTGCCTCGGTCTATCAGCGTCAAGGCAAGACCGACACTGCCGACGAGCTGTACAAGAAGGCCATCGGAGACTTGGAGATCGCAACCGCACATTCAGGCGGCGGTGAATATTCCCAAGCGATGTTTCGTGAAAGATACGAATCTTATTTGTGTCAGTACATAGATCTGCTGATCGCTGAAAAGCGCATCGCGAGCGCTTTCAGTGTCGTCGAACAGTTCAAGGCGCGGACCTTATTGGACATGATCCAGCGCGGCGGCATATCGATCACCAGCGGCCTTCCACAACAGTTGATCGCCGAACAGTCGGAGATCCAGCGCGCCATAACCAGAAAGCTGGCGGAACGAGTGCGGCTAATTCAGAGCGGTGCAGACCAAAAAGCGATTAATAAGGAGCTGGACGCATTGCTTGCCCGCTACTCCGAGACGCAGGAAAAGATCCGAGACAGCGACCCCGCGTTTGCCCAAGTAACACAAGTCACCCACGGTTCTTTGCAAGAAATACAGCAGGCTCTCCAGTCCAGCACCCTCTTAGAGTTCTCTCTGGGAGACCAACACAGCTACGTCTTCGTAATAACAAAAACGTCGATATCAGCCCATCAGCTGCCTAACAGACAGACTATTAATGATGCCTGCCGCGAATTTTATGCCAAGATAGGCTCGCCTGACCATCTCCTCTCCGCCGCTGATAGCAGGGAGGCCGCGCGGCCACTCAGTAAGCTGCTTTTCGATCATGTGCCGAACTTGGAATTGCAAAGCGGAACGCGGATGATAGTCGTCGGCGACGGAGGATTGCAATACATTCCCTTCTCACTGCTTCTCGGAGCTAACGCACACTGGCTTCTGCGGGACCGGGAGCTTCTTTATCTTCCATCTGCATCTTTGCTTACTTTGCGCGGCCGATCCCGCCACGCGCACCCTAAAGAAGCGCTTATTGTTGCAGATCCGGTGTATAGCTCTTCAGATAAGCGCATTGCGAAACCGATGCTGTTGGCTGCCAACTCCTTACCATCAACTGACGGCAATTCCCCGCTTTCGAGACTTTTTTACTCAAAAGAAGAGGCTTCACTCATCGACTCTTCGTTCCCTCCTCTCAGCACGGCCAAGCTGCTTGGTTTTGATGCCAACCGTAAGACCTTTTTATCCGCCGACCTGACACAGTTCCGAATTTTGCACTTCGCCACGCATGGGATTTTCGACGCCGAACGCCCCGCTTTATCCGGCCTGCTTTTATCGATGGTTGATCGGGACGGACGACCGCAAAACGGCGTCCTTGGATTGACGGACATCTTCAATCTCAAGCTTAATGCCGATTTGGTCGTGCTGAACGGATGCGAGACAGCACTCGGCCAGGACATGGCAAGAGAAGGAATGGTCGGGCTCACCAGAGGATTTATGTATGCGGGCGCGAAACAGATTATTGCCAGCCTGTGGGTAGTCGACGATGAGGCGTCCGCTTACTTCATGTCGCTATTTTTCAGCGAGATGGAACAACATCATCTGTTGCCCAGCCAAGCCCTGCGCGCCGCCCAGCTCAAGATGGCCAGCCAAGAGCGCTGGTCCTCACCTTTTTATTGGGGAGGCTTCATCATACAGGGAGACTGGCGGTAATGTTTATCTTGGGCAAGTCTAAGCGACAAGCCTGCCAGGGCTTCAGATGGAACATCTGATTCAAAAGGCGCTGAGGTTATACAGCAGCAATCACATCTGTGAGGCCGAGTCGATACTGGTAAAGGTCGTTGACGAGAGCCCAGACCAATTCCCCGCCCTGCAAATACTTGCTGCGATTCGTCGGCATCAGGACCGTCCTGAGGAGGCTCTGGAGTTGCTTTTTAGGGCGGTTGCGATCAATCCGGATTCGGCGGAGCTTCATAACAGCCTCGCGAATACTCTGAGCAGCTTAAAACGCTACCAGGAGGCCGTTAAGCACTTTCATACCGCTCTGGCGCTTCGCGCTGATTTCTCCGAGGCGCACTTCAATCTTGCCAATTGCCTGAAGGAAAGCGGGCAATATGAGCAAGCTGCTTCCGCCTATTCGGCTGTAACTGCTCTACGCCCTGACTATGTTGCCGCACATACAAATCTCGGAATTGTCCTGGATCGATTGCACCGGCCAGATGAAGCATTGGCTAGTTTCGCAAGAGCTCTAGCCTTAGATCCACAAAGCAAACACGGTTATGGAAATGTAGGGCTGGCCCTTGTGGACTGCAATCGGCACGAAGAAGCGCTGCCGTTTTTGCGGCGCAGTAAAGAGCTTCAGCCTGAGTCTGCTCTGCCGACATTCGATGAAGCGCTGGTTCACCTCGCGCTAGGCAATTTTGCTGCCGGGTGGCCAGGCTACGAGGCGCGCTGGACTGCCTTGCCGGGGGTGAGCCGTCCACCGTTCCTTCAACCGATGTGGAATGGACAGATGCCGCTTGGCGGCAAGACAATCCTGCTGTATGCAGAGCAAGGTCTTGGCGATACTATTCTGTTTGCCCGCTATGTTCATGAGATTGTGAATCAGGGCGCGCGGACTATTTTGGCAGTTCCCGAAGCCCTGGTGGAATTAATGGCGTCAATCCCCGGCGTCGCGGATGTCATCACGTCAACCGATCCTGTTCCGGATTTTGATGTTCACGCACCGCTGGGAAGCCTGCCAATGCTTTTCAGCACGACGATTGAGACGATTCCGTCCCAGACTCCGTATTTGGCACACCCCAGCTCAGAAATGTTCAATGGCCTTCGTGAGTCTTCCGATAGCAGCCTGCTGGTGGGCGTCTGTTGGGCGGGAAATCCAAACTACGTTTCGGACTCGAAGCGTTCCGTCCCAATCTCAAGTTTCCAGCGCTTGTTTTCTGTTTCCGGCGTAAGATTCGTTTCACTCCAGAAGGACCTGCGAAATGAGGATGCTTCGGTTCTCCTCGGCTTTCCCGGAATCGATCTTACTTCTGTCAGGAGATCTCAGGGATTGGCTGATACTGCTGCGCTCATTTCACAGCTCGATCTTGTCGTGACGGTGGATACAGTGATCGCACATCTGGCGGGGGCGCTGGGCCGGCCTGTTTGGATATTGCTTCGATATTCCGGTTATTGGGTGTGGCTGCTGAAGCGCCCGGACAGCCCGTGGTATCCAACCGCTCGGCTGTTCCGTCAAGAACAACCCGGCAATTGGGATGCTGTACTCGACGATGCAATTCTGCATCTGACATTCCTGGCCAACGGTGTTGGGCAAAAAAGGGCCAAGCCGCTCATCACTTAACCCATAAGCAAAGCTTATGTTTAGCGCGGCCCACGATATGTTTGGTAGGCCAACTTCATTGTTGCTTAAACTGTTTTGCCGCTTCCAGATTTGCCCAATTCATAGCGTCCTGGTGCCGCACTTGAAAAAGCGGTCCGGCTTCCAGCACGGTTTCTGAATCGAACGGTGGCAGCTTCTCGCCTGGCGCGCTGACGGTGCTGCCGTAATACAAAACGGCGGCGCTTCGGCGCTCATCAGAAGTTACCCACCTCTGCTCACCAAAACTGACCTACCCCTGCTGAACTGACCCGCCCCTGTACCTCTCCCGGAGCTAGTGGTGACGATAAAAGCTCACCATGCCAGAGGCGCGGAAGAGACCGTGTTCGATATGCCGCCGGTGGTTTCGGCCGACACCGGCAACAGCATCGGCGCCGCAGGCGCACAGCGAATGACGGGCGAACTGGCTTCAAAGGCAATTCCGACGCACCCCGACGAATGGCTCATGGGAACGAAAAGCTTCGATTAAACAGTTTCTTATAAATATGTTTATTGTAGACCGGTTAGCAACTTGGCGAGACCCTTTTTTAAAGGAAGCCCAAAGTGGGACTGTTTTTTATTGACGAGCTTCCTGATACCGATTACGATTGGTTAGCACATTTTATGCCGCTTCCGCGCCCTGAGCGCCGCCTTCTAACAGACAAGACCGCGATGGAACGTTTGGGTCTAAGTCGCAGTGCGTTCTATAGATACTTGCAAAAAAAGGCGATCAGTGAGCCTGTCGGAAAGATTGCTAAGAATCGCCGCGGATGGACGGATCAGGATATTGACGTGGCGAAATCAGAGTTGAGCGAGGCCAAAAGGAGAGGCGAAGTTGATTAAATTTGTTGTTTCAAACCAGCGCGGGGGAGTCGGCAAGACGACGACGGCTACTACCTTGGCTCGATGTTTTGCTGAGCGAGGCATGAAAACCCTGCTAATTGACACCGACTCGCAGGGCTCGATCCAGCAGATCTTAGGCATTAAGCCAGAATATGTTTTGTACGATTTCCTGATTGGCGGAATTGCCCTGAAAAGGTGTGTAGCCGTCATTCACCCGATGATCGACGTTTTATGCAGTGACAGGCGCACGATGGAGGCTGAGGATGTGATTACCAGCCGGATGGGCCGGGAGATGACGTTTGAACAAGCCTTCGGGCCCCACGAAGGCCTTTATGAAGCAATTATTATCGATGTGGCCCCTTCTCTAAATCTCTTTCAAACGTGCGCCATGATGTACACGCGTAACGTTTTAATTCCTGCTGCGATGGATTCCTTGAGTGCAGCGGGTGCGGCCAGCAATTTCCAGGCTATGGACACGATCAACAGGATGTTCAAGGTGGAACCACCCATCAAAGCCATTGGTCTGCTTCCGGTAATAGTCGATAGGCGTCTTCAGATGACTGATTTGGTCCTTGAAAGCCTTGAGGGCCTCTCTGAGCGCACTGGTACGCCTGTTTTAACTCCAGTGAGGACCGATACTGCGGTGGTCAAAGCAGGGCGGCAGAGGCAGTTTTTGAATGATTATGATCCGAAGTCGAAGGCTCTGGAAGACTACAAAAAAGTGGCGGACCAACTTCTTGCTGAATTGAGGGTCATCAGGGAAAGTGCGACCGACGCTTTGACGAATGCGTAAGCTTAAGCCACAACTGCCGCGAATCGACATTGATGAGTTGTTTAACAACCCGTCTAACCGCGGCATGCTTTCATTCCTTGAACGACCGCCTGAGGAAGCAAAGTCGCGCCTGGTAGACAAGCAGCGAGTGGACGAAGCTGACACTCAGCGATTGATGCCAGCAAACAATGCATCCCCAGTGGGTGACTTACATACTGGGTGTATCGATGATACTGCTATTCCTGCTGCACTCATTAATCAGAGTGGTTCGACAGCATCAAACATAGTCTTAGACGGGTCGAGATCAGTAGGTAACTTACCCCCTGTGGGTGATATGCATACTGGTTCCCATCGGGCTTCCAATTTCATAGGCCATGTCGAACTCCTGAATCAGAGTCGGTCTCCAACCTTAGCGTTCAGCAGGGATGAGCATCCAGAAGGTAACTTACCTATAGGCAACATACCTCCAGGGGTAAGTTACCCACCGGGTGACTTACCCCTGGAGGTAACTAACATAGAGAGAGGGTACACAAATCATGGCGAAAAATCTGCTGCCCCAGCCAACCCTCAAGACTTTACAAGTCGCCCACAGGGTAACTCACCCAGAGGGCCAATTACACCGATTGCAAACTTCACAGAGCCAGCTACCCAGAGGGTAACTTACCCAGAGGGTGCTGTCGTTTCCGGATTAAGTGCAATTGATGGCGCTATTCTTGGCCGACGGCAAAAAATCCGAAGAGCTATGGTGGCACAGGACGGCCATTCGAGCGGTGAACAGCTTTTGTATCAATCGCTCTGGAATGCAGCAAGACCCGAATCTCCCGAGACACGTTTGATCTCAGTTGGCTATAACGGCATGAGCGCCCTGTGCAAACTGGATAAATCTAACTGCAAAAAGAATATTCAGAGCCTTCTCGAAAAACTATCAGTCCAGGTTGCCGAAACGTATCAATCTGCCAGTTCAACTGGAACCACGTACCGTATCTTCTCTTACCGCGAGATTTTACGCAGAAGAGAAGCCGCCGGCATGGTTTGGGTAATCCGAACTAGCGGAGTTCGCTTTGTTCGCCCTGAGGGTGACTTACTTGTGCCACCAGTAGGTAACTTGCCCCCTGACGGTATAGGTAAAGCGCCCACCGGGTCTAGAGGCAAAATACCCACTCCCCCTGTAGGTGAAACGCATACAGCTTTAGGAAAGGACAAGAACTTTGAAGAAACAACGTCGTCGATTATCCGCAACGCACTCAGTCGTTTTGGGTCCGCAGACGAAGACGCTGCGCTTAGACTGCTCCGAAACTGTCGAGACCGAGCCCCCGACTGCACCAAGGAAGAGATCTTACATTTCATCGACGAGAAGGGAACCATGACAAGAACTCGGGACAGCCGGATTCACAACCCGATCGGCTTTCTGATTGACGCCGTTCCAAAATGCTTCGTTGGGGAATCCCTAACGCAATATCGCTACGCGAGTAGTATTCGAAAGGACCAGCATGAAGACCGTAGCAGGGAAGTGCCCACGGTTGCACAAGAAATACAGAAGTGTGAACACTGGCTCGAAGCATTTCCGGACCATCCCCAAAATGACGAAACCCGTAGGCGTTTGGCCGAGCTACGAATGCGCCAGGACATGGAGCAAAGCTGACACTCGTTTTAGGCGATGTAAGCCAGAATCCAAGAAAATTAAAATAATTCCAAATCTAAGCCGGCCAACCAGTGTAAACTCACACTGGAATTTAACGCCTTGGTTCGGAAAATTCCTCCAAAGCCGGCAGATCTTTGAGGCTTTGGAAGCCAAAGTCTTTCAAGAACAGGTCTGTCGTTCGATAAAGAAGCGCGTGCCGCTCGTCTTTCCTGCGGCCGGAAGGCGCGATCAGCTTCCGCCGGAGGAGAGTTTGCAGGACCCCGGCGCCTTCGACCCGGCGGATGGCCTGGATTTGCGGCGCGGAAATCGGCTGCTTGTAGGCGATGATAGCCAGGGTTTCGAGCGCAGGGCGGGAGAGCGGCGCGCGCGGACGAAGGCCGCGCAGCAATTCCCGGAGATCCGCGTCGTGTTCCGGCTTGGTGGCCATCTGGAAGCCGCCGCGCACGGGCCGGACGAAGATCCCATGCTCCGGCTGGCGGTATTCCGCCGCCAGGTCTTCTAAGAGCCGCTGGATGTCCGCCTCCGGTTCCCCCAATGACCGGGCCATCTGGCTCACCGTCACCGGTTCCGGAGAAGCGAACAGCGCGGCTTCGATCAGGGCGCGCCGGTGCCGCGCGGCCCGCTCCTCAAAGCGTCTCTCCAGAGCGGCCGGGTCGTCCCCGGCCAGCGGGTCATCCAGCGGTGCCGGCATCTTCTTCGCTCTCCTCTCCACCCGGCTGCAGGGCCGCTTCCAGGCTTTCATAATCGTCGGCAAAGGCCTGGGCCACGGTGAACAGCTTTTCGACCAGGTCTTGCGCGCCCGTAAAATCCACCGACAGATTTCCGTGCGTCAGATGAATCCCCGGCGGCAGGCCAGCCAGCGTGAGCGCGGGCCGCTGGCGGGGCAGGGAAATCCTGGGCACCGCCCATTCCCTGCGCGCCCGGCCGAGCGCTTCGGCCACCTGCTGCTGGCGCTCCCGCTCCTGGCGGAGCGCGGCTTCATGATCCTGGCTCTGCAGAAACGCCGCAAACGCTTTGCGGGTGGCCAGCAGTTCGCGGCCGCGCCGGGACGCTTTGCAGGCGTGAAGAATCAAAATCGCCCGGCGGCGGCGCACCCCGAGCAGCGCCTCGATGCTGCCGCGGCCGAGAAGATCCGGCGCGCCGGGTCCGGCGAGGAAGTCCAGAACAGCGGGAACTCGTTCCAGCCAAAGGGGATGATCGGGCATTTAGGGATCTTTGGAGGATTATACTCCTGAGACTGCGGTATTGCACTAGTCATGCACGGTGAAGAGGACCTAAGCGGCTATTTCCGCTATCTGAAATCAGATAAAATTAGTTATCTGATGTTATAGGGTAGAATAAACAGCGGAGAACAAATCGGCAAGGTCGGGGCAGGGAAACCGCTACTGAAACCTTTTGTATCGCATATAGAGACTTGCAGACCCCCTGTTTCCGGGCCTCTCGTTCTCTCCGAGGCAAGTACGCCGCACCATGCAAACTTTTACGCCATATAGCGCGCAAAGCGCCTCGCCAAAAAGCTCCACGCCAAATAATAATGAAAGCGCCTCCCATCCGCAGGGCAGGGAACCCGCCCTCGCCGCCCTTCCGGACGCGCCTTCTGGTTTCGGCACACTGATCCCCTCGTCTGGCGATTCCCGTTTGTCGCTGCCGCCCGTCCTGGCCGGTTCCGTCACTCCCGAAATCCGGCTGCGCGTCGAACAGTTCTACTCGGGTGTCGCCGAACTCTTTGAACGCTGGGTCCATCGACCGAAAAGTGTTCACACCCGCCGCTCCTACCGCGACGGCGTGCTCTCCTTTGTCCGGCACCGCGGCCTGGTCTGGCCGCGCGAAGCCTCCGCGCTGCTGCTGGTTTCGGTTGGCGAGGTGCAGCAGTACCGCGATGCGCTCGCCGCCGCCGGGGCCGCGCCCAAAACCATCAACCATCGCGTTTCGGCCTTGTCTTCCTTTTATAAGTACCTGGCGCTGTCGGCCGCCGAGCTGCGCCTGCCGGTCGTGATTCCCAATCCGGCGCATTCGCAGTTCATTGCCCGCGAGTCTTCCGATCCGCGCGAGGAAACGCTTTCCCTATCAGCGGCGCGCGCGCGGCAACTGCTCCACATGGCTGCCGGCAGTTCGCTCCTCGACTGCCGCGACCGGGCTATTTTGAAGCTCTACCTTTTCAGCGGCATCCGCTTGGCTGCTGGCTGCTTTTTGGCCGTCGAAGATTTTCGGCAGGACGGCGAAGAGGCCACCCTGCGGCTGCGCGAAAAAGGCGACAAGCGCCGGACCATCGGCATCCACTATCTGGCCGCCCAGGCCATTCAGGAATATATTGAGAGAGCGAAATTGACCAGCGGCCCGCTCTTCCGGCCGCGCCGCCATTCGCATACCGAAGACCTGGCCGCGACCGGCATGGACCCGCGCACCATGTGGACCATTTTGAAGGGTTACTTGAGCCAGTTGCCCAACGCCATGCGCGAACGCGAACTGCCGGATGGAAGCAAGATCAGAGAATGCGTCTACACGCCGCACTCTCTGCGCGCCACCGCCGCCACGCTGCTGCTCGACTCCGGCGTCGACATCATGGAAGTCCGCGAACTGCTCGGCCACAGGCATGTCACTACCACCCAGATTTACGACAAACGACGACGCGCCACGCGCGAAGGTGCTTCTCATAAAATGCCGCTCTGAAAAATCAGTGGCCAATGCCTAACCCGGCGGCCATCGCCCTGGGCGACAAACCCTTAAAGGAGGTTGCAAGTAGGATGTGTCGATTCCCTATGGGTAAATTTTACGCTTATCTCGGTGTAGGGCCTATCTTTCGCCGACCAGCATTTCACCCGCGCCGCGCATGCTGAAAAGCCTGCAGCCCTGCCAAACAGCCATGATTGATCTAGACGATCTTCTCGTCATCAAGGGTAGGATTTACACGCTGTGGAACTCGTATATCTGGGAATGCCCTGCAACCCGTAATAACGAATGGACCCGGCTGCGCCGCATTGAGCGTTATGACCGGGGCTTTAAAGTGATTCTCGATCTTGCGGACAAAATCCAGGAAAAAGATATATCGTGGCGAAGCTGTGCCCCCATTAGCCATGTTGAAATGGCGCAGCTGTGGAAACCGTAAATGGCTGGCTTATGCTGACAGACACAGAAGAAGCGATAAAGCAGCGCCACGCAAAAGCGATTGCCGAACAGGTTGCGTTGCTGAACGCATGGGATGGAAAAAGCGGTCTATGGGTTTATTTGTCATTTGTGGATACTGAACGCCCTCAAGGCAGCCGGTTTGCGGGCGCATGCATCGTCAAAGCGCCCAGCATTTATTCAGATGCTTTAGTGGCGTGGCGCAGCCGCTGCAATCCGGGAGGCGAAGTTAAAATGGTGCCGGTTCCCGATTCTAAAGTGCCTTTTTACACCTACCGGCTGATGAGTACGGATGAACTGAATGCGATGGATCAGGAATTTATTGACTGGGAAACAGGACATCTTGCGCCCTGACATATCCCGGTTTGGGATATTCGATCATTCCAAGTGTTCGCAGCCGTCCCAGGTTGTTTTTGTACGCGCCGCTCGTGTCAGGCACATCAAGGACTGCCGCAACTTCAGATTTCGCGACAGGCTTGGGGTAATGCCGGATCACTTCGCGCAGGATTCGCGCCTGCGGATCGGTGACAACGCTGCAGAACGAATCATGAAGCTGTTCCAGCGTCGGCGGCGTTTCGACAGGATCCGCCAGCGCCCGGCCGGCGTCGGTGAACGCAATGTCACCGGGCGACGGGTAATCGACTAGTCCAAGCGACCGAAGGCGTCCCAGGTTGTTCTTATAAGCCCCGCTGGTTGACGGCACGCCAGCAATCGAAGCCACTTGCGCTTTATTGATCTGCGTAATTCCCATGGCCTCCATCCAGGCCATAGCATTGAGAATAATCTTTTGCGGGCGCGTAATCTGGCCGTCATGAGCCGGTTCAGCTGGTTTTGTCGGCGGAACAGGCTTCAATGTTTTTTGTGTTTTAAGAGACACGCGCGGCAATTCATGCTGTTCGTTGAGGAAAAACATTTGCGGAATCGGTTTAAAGTCGGCCGGAAACGATTTTAGCCATTCGCGAATCGTGTCAAGGTGCTGCGCATGGCGGCTCTGAGCGGCATTGACTGCGGCTTCGACCCGGTCTTGCAGGTCTTTTTCGGTAATGCCGGTCGGAACGGTTTTAATGACTGGCGCCTTTTGCGCCGCAGTCAGATGGCGTTTCAGAGCCGCGATTTCATTTTTGAGATCCTGCAGGGTTTTCATTTCCTGCTCGGCTTCTTTGGGAATATCGCCCAGCTTTTGCAGAATGGCCAGGACTTTATTCGACGGCTCCGGCGTTGTGACCAGGACGCTGTCGCCTGGTTTGGGATGTGTTGTCATCACCGGCCCAATGCGGACGCGCGTGACGGTGTTGGTCAGCGCCGGGCCGAACACAAAAAAGTTGCCCGGCTCCAGTTCGCGCAGCGCCGCCATGGCTTCGCGCGGCGACATGCCCAGCTCATCTGCCGCGCGTTTGACATCGACATCCAGACCCGTCCGGCCAATGAGCTTGTTGAGCAGTTCAGCAGCCGCGTCTTTGCTCAGTTTGGACAAACGCTGCGTGGCGCACACGGCGGCCAGGCCGCGTTTGCGCCCGCGCACAGTGAGATCAATGACGGCATCTTTGCTTTCGCTTGAGCCAACCTCGGGGCAAAATAATTGAGCTTCGTCGAGCACGACCAGCATGGGTGTCCACAAAGACCGCGGAGCGGCGATCAGGCCTTCAAAAAAGCGCTTGACGAAGAGTTCGCGTTCATGCGCTTTCAGGTCATGAATGTCGAGCACAGCCGACACTCGCAGCTCGCGCAGTTTGCGGGCGAGCAGTGAAGCGGTCTGCGGTGTGGCTGCGGCGTCGCCGCCATGCGGCGCGCCGATCACATAGTCGAATTTTTCGCGCAATGTGGTGAAGTCGCCTTCGACATCAATGACGACCTGCTGAATGCGCGGCGCCGTCTGCTCAATAATCCGGCGCAGCGCAAAGCTTTTGCCGCCGCCCGAGTTTGACTGAACAAGCATGCGCGTCGTTGTCAGTGTCACCAGGTCGATGGCAAGATGCGCGCCGTTGGCAAGGCCCAGTACAGGCAGATTCATAATAGATTTTCTCCACAAGTTCGGCGGAACGGGTTACGCGCCACGCGAAGCACTTTCACAAAAGGCTTGCATCAGGCGGTTCATGCAACCCGTAGCTGTAGCAGCTTGAGAACATCGCACTTTCCTGCTCACATTAACTGCGACCAGCTTGAGATCATCCGCCTTCTGCTCACATTAATTGAGAATAAGCTGCCGCGCGGCTTCAGATCGGAATTCCAACCGCCAGCATCTCGTGCTGAAGTTCTTGCGCCTGGCGTGAAGGAAGCCATCTAAGTCATTGACGGGCTCATGAAAACCAATCTGAGCATTCAGCCGGATGCGGTCCATTGCGCCAGTCATGGCCAGACGACCACTGTCTTTGCCTTCGCCTATCTGCTGGGAATCAGGCTGATGCCGCGCATACGCAATTGGAAGGACCTGCTGTTCTTCCGGCCCTCGCCCGGGCGGCGGCGAGGCGGTATATGGTTGCCTCATGCACGTTGAAGGTCTTTGCGATTTCTCGCGCAGCTTTGCCCTGGTCTATAAGTTCGGCGGCCAGTTGTAGCATCTTTTCGGGGCGTTGGACAAGAACAGCTTTCGTGAGTGAAATTCAGGCGGTTCCCCGGCCCGATGAAGACTGTGCAAGCGGCTCTTGCACAAATCACTGATCACAATGCTTTGTTCATCGAAACTCCAGGCACCCCGCGCGGATGTGTAAAGCCACCGGTGTGCGCCAACTAGAATGTAAAGCATGGCAAAAAGCCGGGCGCTGTATCAACTCAAGGTGACGTTACAGGATATTGAGCCAGCGGTCTGGCGGCGTGTTCAAATTTGGGAAGATACGACTCTCGCACAACTGCATGATGTGCTGCAGGCCGTCATGAACTGGCAGGACTATCATCTGCACGAATTCACGATTGGCCGCAGGCTGTTCAGCGTTCCCGATCCCGACTACGATATGTGTGAGCGCAAGATCATTGACGAACGTCGACAACGGCTGTCTCAAGTCATCCCGCATGTTGGAACGCAGTTCCTCTATCTCTACGATTTTGGCGACAACTGGCGGCATGACTTGCTTCTGGAGTCGATCCTCCTGCCTGAACCAACCGCACAATACCCGCGATGCACGGCGGGCGCACGCCAAACACCACCGGAAGATGTCGGTGGAACACCGGGATACCAGGAATATCTGGAAGTGCTTGCCGATCCGCAGCATGACGAGCATGAAGAGATGCTGCAATGGCGCGGCCCTTTCGATCCCGAGGCATTCTCGTCCGACGACATTAGCGAGCGGCTTCGAAAACGCTTCCGCTCAACACGCAAAATTGCACGCACGGCCTAGCTCCGGTCATATGGGCCGTCACCTGAATCAAAGCTCCACCAGCGCTTGCATGGGGGTGACAGTCAAATCGCGGCGCCGATAACATGCCGCTCTGAAAACTGTTGGCGGTGCGGCAATTCGCTTAACGGAGGTTTCCGGTTGGATGCGGCTCCCCTCATATGGGTAAACTCTTATGCTTATCTCGGTGCAGGGTAAAGCATTTTTGGTTCGCTTCAGAGCAAATCGACATGGTAATCGTGCAATATGCGATTGAGGAGCTGCCGATTGGCGGGTGCCATTAGTGATCCCATGGTCGATACGCTGAACGTTGAACGTGGCCGCGAGAAGATTGCATAAGCAATGCGTGCAGGGTCGTGCCGTGAGGAATACCGGATTCCGTCAGGCTTCGCAGGGTGCAGCCGAAGGGCGTCAGACCATCTCTGGGCCACGCGATACGAACCCGTTAGCAGTCTGGCATCAGCGCCGATGCGGGTCAGACCACCGGAGCTGGCAAGATCGATGAACCGCAACTTCTCCGTCACCTCTAGCTTGGCGATGGCTCGGGCCTCGAGAAACGCAACGGACACTGCCGGAACGCCCGTGGTCGGGCCGCACGATTCGATGAAGCAGCAGTGCGGGTCCTCCGCTGCGTAAAGAACGCCGAACGTTGCGCCTGTTGAACAGCCGGGATCATCGAAGCGGTAGTTTCCGGTCATGCCAAAAAAGACCGGGTCGTGAACCAACTGATGCTGGCGGAAGAGAATTCCGCCTGCACGCAGATCGAAGATGAGGGGGTTCTGTGAAGACAGTTCGGGATGTGGGAAGGGGTGATCGCCGGGCACATCGGTCATAGCGCCCCTTGTTCACCATATCCGCCGGCGGCATTCGCTGCGTCCTCCACCAATCCATTTTGCAAAGCCTCAATGGGCGTCTTGCCGCCGAGTCTTTCATTCGGAGTTGTGAAGAAAGCCATCTGCATCCATGGATCGAGCGGCTTGAGCTGTTCAAGGACCGCCTCAAGGCCGGCAATTGTCTTGCCCTCTTCGAACTGGAACGCCGGATAGCTGTTGCCACGCCGGCCCTGCGTTAATGCAAGAAGCTGGTTCGATGACCGCCGCTTGTCGACTGCCTGCCTCGATATCCCAAGCATCTCTCCGGCCTGCTCTGAAGTCAGAGACCCGCCCGCTGCCTCCAGCATTTGGCGCTTTCTGTTGAGTCCTCTCAGTCTGGCCGCGAGAAGCGGGTCGCCGCTCTCGATGAGCTGGGATGTTCCAGGGGCAGAGATCAGGGCTTCGAGCGCAACAAGAAAATCCGTGGGGGCTCCGGTCGCCTGTTCGATTGTGGAACTCGGAAGGTTCTCCTCGATCTGGATGAAGGCGCGCAATATTCGCGACTGAAAGGCTGGATGCCTGGTCTCAGCGATCTGGTGAAGGGCCGAGGTGAGAAAACGATGTTCGGGCCATGGATCGGCGGCAAAATTGAGAGAGAGTTTTTCACCTTCCAGCGTTGTGCTCAGGGAAAAGCGAGCCAGATTAAGGTCAAGCCGGGATTTTTTGCGTTTGATCGAGAGCCATTGCGGGGTTGCCTCGAACCTAAGATCGCTCGGGCGATGATGAATAACACACAGGAGGACTAGATTCCCAGGCTCCCGGGAGAAGTGAAGCGGGGCCTCCCGCGCACCGTACTGCCCGATCCACTTTTGGATCGCGTCTTGCAGCTGATCGAGCGTTTCAGGATGTTCGGAAATTGTAGGCATTGAACAACCTCTCTATTGACGAAGTATATCAGGCATACCGACTATGCAATCTGGTCAACCTGGATCGATCCAAACAGTTTGGCCTGGGTGGTGGGGAGCAACGGAACATTATGGAGTGCGCAACATAATGCAGAGCGTTTTTGGCCCGGCGGACACCGGCACGGCAGGCGGAAATTGCGGCACGTCCGCGAAAGCCAAGCGCTGATCTCTGCCCCTGCGGAGCGATGACGGCAAAACGGGCGCTGGCCAGGTGGCCTGCTCGGGCAGGCTGCTGCAACAATCCGGGTTGCCTTCCGGCCACTGTCTCTCCCTGAGAGCGGTGGCCTTTTCGTCTGGGAGCAGTGCCACCACTCACTGCCCCCTCTGGACTAGCTTTTCGTGGATTCGCATCCGCGCCATCAATGGCTTCGAGAGACGGTGAAAAAGCGGCTTCGGGAGGAGTTGGCAAAACTGCAAGTGGAAGTGAAAACCGCCAAAACGTTTAGCAGACCTGCGTTCGCTTTGGGCAAAGAAGGTAGATAAACGCAAAAGAAAGTTTTCAATAACTTGACTTCGGTTTGAGTCTTGAATTCAAGACGCCGGAAGTCGCAAGCACTAAAACGCCAACTAACGCATTGCGGTGGCACGTTGGCCAAATTCTGGGGCTTGATTAAGTTGAGAGAAAGCCGGGGCACTCCCCACTTCTTTAGGCACACACCGTCGCAGAAGCTTCGCCAAGCATGATACCTTGAAGTCGCTGTTCATCATCGTTGCCTACGTGGTTCCCTTTCTTGTGTCGCTATGCGACCGGCTCTTTTGTTTCTCACCACTACCCGTCTACTGGAATACATAATCAACCAAGAGCGTTTCCGTTCCGCCCGGTATCGAATTGGTGAGAAATTGTATTGAACTGCCCGCGAGCGTGTAGTCAACAGCTAGGGCTTGCCGCAGTCCATTGCGATAAATAACAACGTAAGGTGTCACTGGAGTATGGGCCAAGGTGAAGATCGCGTTGGAACCGTTAAGTGTTCCGCCCGGTGTTTCGCCAAGTATTACGCCACTCCCTGCGGGCATTTCCGCGCTGAGAGAGTTGATTGTTGTCGATAATGAGCTTATTGAGGTATTAATAGCGCTAAGCGCTGACGACAATCCAGTTACTGACGTCATCGATATCGGAAGGGTGACGTCCTTTTCACTTACCGAAGGATTCGTGGGAACAGGCTGATATTGTGCGATCAATGCATCTCCGGCCGCTGGCGCAGACTGCATCGTTATTACAATCCCCGCTATAGTAAAGTCATTAGGCGCTTGCAATCTCTGACCGTTCCAGACAAGCTTTAACGAGCCCGCAACCGGAGTCGCCGACAGATGAAATGATTTGTTGACGCCGTTAGCTTGCGAGCCAAGATTGTCGGTTGCCGATACCAGTAATGATCTGATCGCACTCAACCGTGAAGAAATTACTGATAACGCAGTCGTTTCGGTTGCAATGGACTGGTTTATGTTGGACAGGCTCGCAACCAAACCCGAAACACTGGCTTCAGGGATCGGCAGCGTAATATCTTTTTCTGACGCTTTGGGAGCAACTGCTTCGGGATCTTCCGGTTGTGTTAACTCCTTCCGAGTGAAGTGGCTACGAGCCCCTACATTCCATAATTCGCGCCATGATGTTCCCTGGTTAGTAGGATGATAAATCGCATCGTACTGTCCGGGCGCAGGAAGGCGAACGGATAACATTCCATCTTGGACGTCGAGTGATAATACTAGGTTTTGGTCACTCCGCGACGTGATCTCAAGACGCCCCGAGAAAGGTGTTTCGTCATTGGCATAAACCACGTCCCGCACCGCAATGCTACTTGCAGAGGCAAGGCTGGCAAAAAGGAATGCAAGAACAAGTCCAGATAGATATTGCTTGACAGATGACCAAGCAAGCATGTGACGGAACATGGGCATAAACGTCGAGTCGGACGACATCATCAGCGTAGTTCTCTCGCCAGTAATAAATTCTCAGACGAGTTGGAAGTCCCCAAGGCTTGGAAAAAACAGGTGCGAGTTTCCGAGATATACAGCCACCATCTTGATATATGTTCTTCGCCACCCGATCACATATTCGAACTCCGCAAACAGTGAAGATCTTGAGCGTCCCTCCATTGTTTCTGGGAGCAAATATGATTAAGTTGCTCTTGCTCTGCGGGGCGGTCAGCGCTCAGCAACAGCCGACAAGCCTTAACCTGGCTCAACAAGCCAAGAATCCTGATTTCTCCGCGATGCCTGTAACTCGACCTGTTACTGTAGGTACTTCATTGCCGGCCACGTGTGCCATCGGACAGCTCTACTTTAATTCGGCTGCATCGGCTGGCAGCAATCTCTATTCATGCACGTCCACAAATACGTGGACGGTGATTGGCATGGCATCTGGCGTAAACGCCTCGTCGATTAGAGGGAGCACTGTCTCCAGTACGGCCCCTGCAAATAATCAGGCTCTTATTTACTATTCTTCATCTGCTTCGTACGTGCCCACCAGTGTCTATACGCTCCAGAACGGCTTAGGTACTTCCGCTGTTGGCTCTACGAACTTGCAAGTTAATGTATCGATGGGAATCCGAGCGGTCACAGGAACTTCAGACACACTAATTAGCACCGATTGTGGCGGACTTGTCACTTACAATAGTGCTTCACCGGTAGCCGTCTCGTTGGCTCAGCCTTCTTTGGGGGGACAGTTTATAAGGGGGTGTCCAATTACCATACACAACTATGGGGCCGGACCGGTCACTCTCACTCCCGGTACTAGCACGGTAGGTGGGAACACCAGCCAAGTCGTAAACCAGAATCGAGGTTGTCTGCTTGTTTCTGATGGAACCAATTGGCAACTTGGGAATTGCAATTGACTCAAAACGATTACAAGGTAAAAGCCAGGTAAAGGAAAAGCTTTCCCAGCAGCGCTTCGTGCAACGCATGCCTGACTGATCTTGCCCGCGAGCAGAGGAAGTATTCAGGGATGGAGAGTCCGAAAAGTTTCTGTAATCCTCGCGGTCGGTCTCCGTGTCTACTAAAACGTCCGAAAGCCCTGCAAGACATTTGCCAGACTCAAAGTGCCGAGACCGAGGGATGGGGCAAAAGCCAAGTTTCCTATTCGCTCCGCCCCAGCTCTTAAGTGAAGGGATCATTCTGAGGTGTGCTGGTTTTAGCCTGAACAAACCTTGCTGATATATGAACTTAAAATGTAGACTTGCGTCCGCCGCTGCCGTGCGGGTCCCTGTCAAGGCATTGCTTTACCTGGTGATGATGTTCCCGCTGTTGCCGGGTCAGGTCGGCTCACCGCGCGCGTCCGGCCCGGTCATTACTCCCGCCAATCCCTCGGTTGCGCCGGGCGGCTCGGTCACGCTGACGTCCAGCGCTCCAGTCACCTGGACGCTGAGCGGCGTGGGCACGTTAAGCAACCAAACCTCCACCTCCGTC
>Ga0209208_10003786_pt1 | contig 21608 bp, 15 predicted proteins | sample S1TSphfallax_3_FD_187694 | JGI IMG/M metagenome (GOLD analysis project Ga0209208, IMG submission 187694) | Host-associated microbial communities from peat moss isolated from Minnesota, USA - S1T2_Fd - Sphagnum fallax MG (SPAdes) (version 2) | ecosystem: Host-associated > Plants > Peat moss >...
TAAATTAATTCTAGTGTTCAGCTCACATGACATACATACGTTTAATTAAATATCAATTTTTTAATATTTCAACAATGACAAAATTATGGTTTTTTTTAATGTTTAATGTTTTTTAAATAAAAAAAAAATTAAAGCAAGTAAAGATTGAAACATATTTTCCTTTTTAAAAGAAAATTGACCAACTCACAATGCAAATTACCAACTTCTCCTTTCATGGGATTTTTCAATTTTGGTTTATAGATTTTCATAAAGAACAATCCATGACATTATTCCTTTTTGTCATGGTAATTCTGAAACATGGAAAAACAGTTTTTTAAGAAATCCATAAAAATACCAAGGGAAATATGGGAAATTAAATTGAAGGGAATTATTAAGTGTTTTTAATTTCCATGCATCTAGGCTTTCAAATATAGTCTTGATTTATGTTGTGATTATTTTTTTTTAACTAAAATTTTTAATCTAGTGTATTTTTATTTTTATTTGTTTTTGGCCACAAAAAGCCAATTTTTTAGGGTTTGGTGTTTTTATTCAATGTAACTCAATTACAAAACAAACTTGTATTGATAACAAATGATTGTCCCCAAGTTCAAATGCCTTTGTCATTAGACCCTAAACATTAAACCCTACCATTCAACCTTAAACCCTACCACTTTACACCCATTTTCAAGTTTCACATCATCCTTTCATTCTCTTCCCTAAACCCTAAACCAACTTGAAAACACCCAATTGGGCCCATATCAACTTTTGGGACCAATTAACTAATGCAAAGCCCAAACGATAAGTCCATGAAGGGGTGGGTTTTTAACACTTACTTCTTAATCCCTAAACCCTAAACATAGGGAAAGATAAAAATGCATTAAACCCTCATTATAATCACACCTTCGATGACCATTTTTTTTTGGTGACACTAACAAATTGTGATTAAAATGTGTATAGTCACATTCCATATAGACCTTTACAAGATTGTGATTATAGGCAAAAACAATTATAAAATAGTTTTTTTATGTTAGAATAAAGGTGCCAATTGATTACATTTTCTACATGATTTATTGTAAGCTTTATTATGCATTATTAGACTTGAAGAAGGTTGTGATTTTTGTCTTTTTTCAATGTGACGAATTACATTGAATTTGAGCTCTTTAACTATTAGCTTGTGCATTTTGTCAAATATATTTGTTAATTTTTTATTTTTTCTTGGCAAGTTTGCATATCTTTTGTTTGTTTACAATGAACTTTTTGTTTTATTTTATTTTATTTTTTCAATTAGATTCATTCTTGTTAGTTTGCACAATTTAATCACAAAGCAACACTAACAATGTTGAACTACAATTTACAAAACCTTAATATTTATCCTAGAATTTTCCCATTATAATCACATTTAAAAAAAAAACTTTGTAAATATTTTGTGTTACTAATGAATGTGATAATGATTCTAAAGAATGATGTTTCTTACTAAAATGGATGATTACCAAACATTGTGTGACACAAACAAGAATGTGATTCAAAAGGGGCTTTATTGTACACCAAAAAGAAGACCAAATTGGTTTGCTTTAACATTTAAAAGTTAATTTTTGAATTTCAGAATTAAAAACATGCCAAAATTCAATTTTTAAAACATAATTTTATTTGCTACTTGTGTTTGTGTGTCAAAGTATTACAATAAATGAAAAATATTTTTGCCAAGCCACATATTGACCTATAGTTGGTCTTGCATTGTTACTATGGTTTTAAAAAAAACTTAATTTTTATTGGGTTGTTTTTAAACATTGTAGATATTTCATGCATAGTCTTGAGTGGGAGGAAGGAGCTACAACCACCCTATTGCTCAATAGTTGTGTAAAATATTGTAATTTTAAAATCTTAACTAAGTAGAGTGGTATGGGACTCAAACTAATTCTTATCATTAAAAAAACAAATTGGTTGAAAAATGGAAAATCCTTGGTGTTGAAAGTGTAATTATGTTAATTTAAATATATTTTTATTTTTTAGATTTTTGGAGAATTTGGCTTAGTTAAACCTTTTCTCTTTCTTGGGCAAGCAGAATTATAAATGTATTCCAAATACATTTTAGAAATTTCTTTTGATGCTTTACATGTAAGCGGATAAAACCCAAAAATTGGTGGCATTCCCAAAATAAAATGCCTAAGACTACCATTTTGAGAACATACTATGATGGCCTTCACCTATTGTAAATAATGAAATAAAGGTTATCTTGAATGTAAAAAATTGGTAGAATTTTCATGTGTATGTGGAAGGTGCCTTACCCTTATTGATTTGTCTACCATGATTAATCTTTTAATGTTCATCCTTTGATGTAATGTTATACTGAGTTTGATGTTTTTATCATTATTATGTTAGAAAAGTTATTAGGGTTATGATTCTTTGGCACCATAATGGGCCATTTGGTTCATCGTTGGGTCACCTTTCCTCCTTCTTTGGGGGGCTAGGCCTTCCCTTAGTGGTTCAACGTGTTGCCCCCACCTTTTTAGGATGTTAGGTTTTGATCGCTCCTGCATTAGTTTTTCATTTCCAACAATATGATTACCCTACTATTTTTCATGTGGTGACACATGTAAAGACCAATACTTATTCCTTTAAAATTACACTATAGGATCCCATGTGATGTTACCTGAGGTCGTTCAATCACATGTATTGCCTTTCGAAAGTCTAACAATTCAATTTTATCCTCAAATGCAGTCTTTTTTATGGATTAACTACGTAAGCAAAAATTTACTTCACTTTTAACATATGTTCTTTCGAATGTTGTGTAAACATTTTTTCACTCCTATGCAAGTCCAACAATAAGGGCTTGGTTATTAACTTGTCCTAGCACCCCTTCATTCCATTTCTCCTTGCCCATTTTTTTACAACATTTTGTATTTGTCTCGATATACAACATCCTATAGTTCCATATCATTCACGATGTCATACCATTAATGATTGGGGTATCCATTCGCTACATTGCCCGTGCAAGAGTGGGAGCATTATAGCCCATGATATGCTTTGAGAACACCATTGCAATTATCACATTGAAAAATGGAGTTCGCATATAAAGAAAGGTTTCTCAACTTTTCCCTTGCCACACACAGGCGAATGGATCGTCATCACCAAAGATAGTTTTCAAACCCTAATGAACGTTGTCATTGCCGATCCAATTCATACAGATTTGGTGCAGTGTGCTTCAATAACAATAACACATGCAATGATTGTTGTCACTCAAAACAAAACAAGGCAAAATCCTCATAGAATGAGTGTTAAAAGATGATTTCATTTCCTTTTCCATAATGACCTATGGTTGTTTCCATCCTCATTTTGATTCCTTTTTTACTTCTTATGTACTTGCTTATATATTTCGCCATCAACATACCTCCTTGGTACCTTCGATGCTTATATTTCATTATAGGCAATGAGTGTCAATAGCCTTACAATGTGCACAAACCATCACGATTCTTCAACGAACAACTAGTTTAATCCCAATTCTTCATCTTTTCCACACATACCAACTAATGCACCTCTATCACTAGGTAATTTGTGACATAGGATGCCCTTTTAACATTATGTCTTCCACCTCAGTATTAATGTTTTGATGGTCTTGGTTTTCCCTTCATGTGTTTACATTTGCATTGACATGCCTTGTACTTTTTGCGGATGGATTTCCATCCTTGTTTATATATATATACACACAAGTTTTTTTTCTTGGATGTCTTACCACACACACATGCAAAAACACAAGATTTGAGATTAAAACTCAAAATTCACCCTGAATCCTTTGCATTTTTCCCCTTTGTACCAAGTTTGTCCCAAGTTGCATGAGTCCACCCTATCATTTGCCCAAACATGGGGTGTACATCCCAAAGGTTTAGTACTTTATAGATATGACAAACAAAATCACAATCATTCAAATTCTACAAGATCTTTGCTTTGGATAAGGACTTAGAATGGGACAATTCTCGTAATTCAAGTTCCACATCCACACTTCCCACCTCAAGTCGGGCCTTCATTCCCAAAATGGCCAACTTCCCAATGGGTTTAGGGTTTAAGGTTTTGGCTTAACAAACCTTAAACCCTAAAAACCTAGGTTCAAAAAGGGTTAAGGATTCAGGGTTGTCATAATTAAGAACCCTTAACCATTAATCGGAAACCCCTTTCACATGAGCAGTTCAATACTAAAATTGTACTCGTTGTGAGAATCTTCATGTGTGGGAGGGAGTTAGGGTTTAGGGTTTTAAGGGATGCTAGTGTTAAATGTTCTGTGGGTGGGTGTTAGGGTTTAAGGTTTTAAGGGATGTCACTGTAATGTTCTGTGGGAGGGAGTTAAGCTTTAGGGTTTTAATGGACGCCAATGCAATGTTCTGTTGGAGGGAGTTAGGGTTTAGGGTTTTATTGGACGCCAATGCAATGTTCTATGGGAGGGAGTTAAGGTTTAGGGTTTTAAGGGACGCCAATGCAATGTTCTGTGGGAGGGAGTTAAGGTTTAGGGTTTTAAGGGACGCCGGTGCAACGTTCTGTGGGAGGGAGTTGGGGTTTAGGGTTTAAGGGACGCTGGTGCAATGTTCTGTGCGAGGGAGTTGGGGTTTAGGGTTTTCCCCTTCATCTGTTTGCGCGAGCGCGCGTTCGTGCGCGAGAGAGAAGAGAATTCTGAGGCCGTTCGCCTAATTGGAGATGGCGAACTCGGTTGCAGCAGAGGTGGGGCGGAAGAGCTTCACATTGGCGGGGCTGCGAGCAGCAGCTCGGCAGTCGCAGCGTCTACTGCGACTTCCAACGTCTCTGCAATCGGCCATCTCCGGCTTTCTGGGAGGTGTGCAAAGCTGCTTTCTTTGAACCTCGTAGTCGGTGTGGTATTTGTGTGTGTTTGTTTGTTGCGGACATTTGTTCTTAGGATCCAAGGTCTCCCTTTCTTCAATCTTCGTATAAGGGCACAATTGTGAGGCCACAGTCTAATAATTTCTTTGATGATGACGACCTTTTTGCAGACATGCCCTCACGAGAGCTGAAGCAAAATGTGGTGCGATTATCAGGAGCAATGCGAACCCGGAAAGGAGGAACAGTATTGTCTGTTGACATGGATGCAATAGAGGGTTCAGATGATGCGCAGGTAGCGGTAGAGGAGTACATGAGCAGGAACACAGTCCGCACTCGCTTGAGTAAGGATATAATCTCCCAAGGAAAAGGACCCTTGCGGTATGAGTACAACGAGAAGACCACAGCCGCATATGTTGCCGCCCGGATGCCGGCTATCTATGGTACTATCTACCGTGTTTTATCAGAGGTTAGTGAATTTTCTCACTGTCCTGGTCAATCCCTGGCAAGATTTTCCACATGGTTTAGTAGATTAGGTTTTTCATGTGTTTGAGATTAATGGTTTGGATTTAGGTTTTGTAATATTAAGTAGGATTTGTGGAAGTAGTTTCTGTGTGTTTTTTTCTGCTTAAGAGTCTTTGCAATGCATTGGAAGCATGATTCAAGGTTCTTCCATGTTTTTTCTGTGAATTCATGGATGGTTTTCAATGTCCAATACTTTGCAAAATTGGCTCTCAATAGATCCATCTTTGTGAAAAGAGTTGGGTGGAATTGTATAGGTCTCATCACGACTGCCAAACTTCAATCCATCACATGTGCTCGACTTTGGTTCTGGGCCTGGCACAGTTTTGTGGTACTTCTCCAGAAGCATTCAAAACACCTTTGCACATGATGTGGCCGATAGTCTGTGCCACAGCTTTTCACCATCTGAGAGTGCAGCATCCAATGTGCTGTCAGTGTCTAATGCTGCTGTTGTCATGCTTACCACACACTGCAATGCACACATTGTAGCTATATTTCTGTTGTTTGCTTATTCTAATATATGACAACCACAGGGCATTGCAGGAGGTGTGGCCTGGAGCAGTGGCTCATGCAAACCTGGTGGAACCATCACGGGCTATGACACAGGCTTGCCGCAGTCTTTTGCAAGGTAGCTCTTATTAGTCTCTTGTTGGGAATGGAACAATCTACGGATGTTCTAGAGATTCTGCTGAAAATGTTCTCAATCTTGTGAAGAGCTGCATAGCACTCTTCTTGCAGTTTCTGTGTATTGTAGTTTTCTGCTCAATTGTTGCAGGCTACTTGCACCAAATGCTCCTGGTCAGTACTGTTTATACATGTCAATCATTTGTTAGATATTGTATCATTGTACTACCATTTTTCCACTCATGGAGTCATTGTACATTGTTGTTGTGGGACAAGGTGCTGAGCAACTACCTCTCATCAAGTTGCATCCAAGCCTCTCATTTTTATCACGCAGTCTAAAGAAAACTGATCGGCAGCATGATCTTGTCATTTCTGTAACTACCCTGTACTTTCCTTTTGGCTTTTGTCTTGATGGAATTCTATTGAAGCCCACTTTTTGGTTCTTGTTCCCTTATAGTAACAAATTGCTCCTACAATTTGGGACTATGTGGACTGTTTACATTCTTTTTCTCAGTTGTGGCTCTGTTTGGACTTGCTGGAAGTCTTATGCTTTAGGAGAGTTGGTGACAAGGGATGAGCGTATCTCTACTGTGCGCCAGCTTTGGTCTCTCACGCGAGATCTTCTTGTGAGTTTTCAAACTGGAAATCTCTTGTAATTAGCACATCAGACGCAAGGTTCTCAGTTGCCATATAAAGGTTTCATTTGTATGCTGAAGGGTGTCAGAGTGGAGACTGGAAAGCAACCCACAGGATCATTAGTGCCAGACTTCTCTTTGTTCAGCTGTCATTGCCTCAATGAGAATTGCTGGTTATGGAAGTTGCCAGTGTCTTGACTTAGTTTAATCAAAATCCTGTTCTGATCACCTTTGAGATAAACAGGTGTTAATTGAGCCAGGCACCCCTGAAGGATCAAGCTTGGTGCGTGAGATGCGCACCCACATTTTGCAAATGGAAAAGAAGGTACAGCCATTAGCTGTTCTGGAGTCATCCCTAGTGTTGTAAAACAATAACCCAGTTTGCCAATTTAACTTGTTGCAGTAGCTTGAATGAGGACACAATTTTTGCCTTGAATTCATGGCAATCTACTGCCTGATGACAGTATTCGTCCATTTTGTGATTGATGAACAGAAACTACGACGATCTGCTCAGAGTCAAGAGCAGGCTCCTGTAGCAGGGACACCTGATAATGAGTCCAGCAGTTCAACAGGAGGAGGTCTATCACTCCACACTGAGTGTGGTGTGTTTGTAGTTGCTCCTGTAAGTGCAGACTTGCATTTCTGGCATTCTTTGGGCTTTCATTACAGGCATAAGTATAATCACAATTAGTGGTTTGCATGAATATTTGACACCATATTATGTGTCTTGATTTGGACTTCACAGTGTGCACATGATGGTGTGTGCCCTATGGATAAGACTGGTCAATGGTGCCACTTTAGTCAGCGATTAGAGCGCAACTCTGCCCAGCGCATCACCAAGGTAATCCCTCCTGATATTTGTGGAGTTTGCTCCCTTCACTTTGTTGTTTCGTGACCCTACTTATTGCACAAAGGGTGAGGTGCCTGGTGTTAACTCTTGTGACATACATGCCAGATTGTTTGCCAAACTCTGCAAGTTAGGCAGTTTTTTATTGTGCCTTCACAAGTATCTCAGCTGGCTATTTAACAAGTGTTTTGGCATGATTCTGTGCAGAGACATGGTACCTTGCCACTTCGTGCATATGAGGACGAGAAATTTTCCTTTGTAGTGCTGTGTCGTGGTACTCGGCCCCAGTAAGCTTCTTCAACTTGCAAAGCCCTAGCATGTGATGTAGAGCTGGATTGAAGCACATAACTGACACCTCCTTTCCTTTTTCCAGGACACCATGGCCTCTGGATTCAGTAGAGATTTTGTCATCACCACAACATGAGGCTGAAAATGACATTGAGCTTGAATACACCGATGAACTCGAGTATGCAGATGAGAATCAGGATATGGATTCAATGGTTAGTGAAGGGGACCTTGATCATGAATTTGAAGAGCAAGTTAACTTGAACTCGGATGAAGAAGAAGAGCCAGAGCCTTTGGAGGAAGTAGCAGATTTGGGAGCTGGGTGGGCACGAATTGTACGGGCACCTATTAGAAGGGGGCGCCACACTGTTTTAGACTTGTGCCGTGCAACTGAGAGAGATGGGTCACAGGGGGCACTTAACCGTTTGGTGTGCTCACGAAGAGGGAAGTTTGCTGCACTTCACCCACAGGCTCGAAAAGCACATTGGGGTGACCTATGGCCTTGCTAGATACAAATCCAGTTCAAATACACCAATACACAATGGTGCTGTAGTTCTTTCAGTTTGGAGTTCTGTTTCCAGGGAGAATGAAGGCCAAAGTTTTCTGATCCAGAAGCCTGGGTTCTTCAATCATGCAATTCACAGCTCCTTTTCAAGAGTTCAGTGCCCAAACTGCTATTCATGAGCCTTGTTCTCCAGCTGCAGATAAATATTGCTACAAGTGAGATCATTATCACATGGACTGTGCTCTGCTACCAACCTGCATCTGGCTGGCTATACACGTTCAGTTGTGCATAGGGCAAGGTTCTCCAGCCATCAGTGATGCTCATGACTCTGTCACATTCCTTAGCTCTTGCACACCCATGCTGCTGCACCACAGAGCATATTGAAATGATGCATCTGATGGCAAGAAGCTGGAACTTCATTCTTTTGGGGTGAGGAGGAGGGCAAGGCAGATTCTGTGATGAAGATGTGGAGCCTGAAGGAGGCAATAGCATCTTCTCTTGATGCAGAGTGGAGGAGAAGCCCTGTGTACACATGTGGTTGTGACTGCAGTGCACAGCACCACTATCAAGTCAGCGCCAATATCAAGTCCAATATGAGGTGTTTAAGGAGATGTGGATCACTCTTGTTGGTCATGTTGAGGTAGTAGGTCATACTGTCTTTCTTTCATCTTGTGCATCAGCCTATTGGTGATTCACTCCTTGGTGGTAGAAGGTGACTGAAGCACATAACTTCAGCTGTGATGAGGGTAAGGAATGAGGGCCACACTTTTTGTTGTTGTCTTGTTTGCATTTTACTGTCATGCTCATTGCAAGCTTTGGAAAGTACGGGACTGTTGAAGGTGATCCTTATCAGCTGCTTGAGGATAAGAAATCATGGGTATGGATTTTGATGTTCCATGTTGTACATCAAAAGCTGACTTCTAGACATCACATTCATGAGTTCTTTGAAACATGGCAGTGAGAACTTGTATTTGTGTTCAAGGAAATCCCCATATCATGTGTGGTCTCCTTGAGGAGGATAACTTAGTCAAAGATCTTGACGCTAATAATCCAGTCAAGATCTGTGATTTCAAATATCTGTGATATTTGTGATTGAAAGTAATTGTTTACTTTTGGGCATTTGTGAAAGATTAAGTTGATGTTTGAATTCTACAAGGTGATCTGTTTGTAATCTGATGACCTTGTGCATGAGTGCGCGGGTCTGTTAATTGATCACCTTGCAACGAGAGTTTGCTTACGCATCATTCTCAATGGGTGCAGAGGGTGCCATCTGTTTCAAACCTATAAACTTTTTTCTAAAGGGTACAAGAAAAAGGATTTGGAAAAAATACGACAACTCTATAGTCCGCTGAGTTTAATGTCTTTCCATGTTTGTGTAATTGCAAACAGACAAGAACCTTTTCCTTAATACCTTGGACATTCTCCTTCACTCCTATTGAATCTCTTTTTCATCCAATTCTTGGACACTTGGGCTCTGCATTGCCGCACACTTAAGGTTGGGGTATTGGATGAACAGATCTTTCCAAGGTTTTGCAATGAGTTTGCCTTACGCATGAGAAAGGGGCAAATCGTTGCAAAAGCTGGAGAAAATCTGTCCATCTAATTGTATGAAAGGAATGGGATGAAAGTACGTTCCTGTGGTCTGGTTTTCCGACACGCTCTCGAAGAGAAGGGAAAGAGAGAGCACGCGCATGCGAGCGAGATCGATGGCGATCCAGCGAGCATGAAACTAGAATTTGTGATTGTGGGTGCGGGGGAAAGGAGTTGGATTCTGATGATTTTCATGTGATTAGTGCAAGACTTACTCAATTTTTTGGTTATTCAAAGACACACACACACACACAAACAGTCAAGCACCCTTTAGATCAGCAATGTCTTCTCAGGAGCTGGTGAATTTGGATGAGTTTGAAGCTCTGGCCAAGACCAAGCTGCCGAAAATGGCTTTTGACTATTTTGCCTCCGGTTCAGAAGATCAGCATAGTTTGAGAGAGAATCGGAATGCATTCTCCCGCATCAGGTAACAATCTTCTTGCATCAGCAACAACAACAACAACCAGTTGGTTGGTTTGTTACAAAATGGTCTTCCTCTCTAGGGTTCTTTGATTTCCCCACACACTTCTCTTGAAAGATGATCAAAGCTGCTCCTCTTGCTGTTGTTATTGAAGGAATGTTGTTGCAGTTCCTTTGCAATTCCAGTGCTGAATTCTGACATTTTCCCATTTGCAGTTTGGAGCTTACATCTTTGATTAGAACTGTCTGCCTTTGTAGATCTGATGATGGAGCAATTGAAAACTATGGGTTTTTGTGGAGCAGGTTGCGGCCTCGAATACTTGTGGATGTGAGTAGTGTGGACACATCAACAACTGTTTTGGGTTTCAGAATTTCTATGCCCATCATGGTGGCTCCAACAGCTCTGCACAAATTTGCACATCCTGAAGGTGGCTTCAATGAATTTTTGGTTGTACGAATCCTCGGGTTGTCTCAGTGATTGCATGTATCGAAGATGATTTCAGTGTGGTGATTGCTACCTGATGAAGATTTGCAATTGAAAAAGTGGCAAATGGAACTTGTTGAGGGGTGGATGTTTTGCAGGTGAAGTTGCAACAGCAAGAGCTATATCAGCTGCAGATACAATCATGGTATTTGCTCAAATCCCTTTGCTTGCTGCCATTTATGCCCTTACTCTGGATGCTTCTTTGGTTGCTAGTCTTTGTATTCTGGACACATGTACAGACCAATTTTGTGTCTGTTCACATCATCAAAACTTGAATTGTATATGATCAGAACACTCAGAAGATTGATTGCTGAGGATTTTGTTGTGAATATGGAGCTCTTCTGAGTATGGTGAATTTCTTGGAAGATATATATTTTCTTGAAAATCAAATGCCTCATCAAGTAGACATGCAATCATGCAATTTCTGGATGGATTTGTGTACATCACTTTGTAGCATGCTTTGAAATTTTTGGACCTGATCATACGTGAACATGGGCATGGGATCCATCATCAAATAACAGACTGCATTGCAGTTCACATCTCTACAGTCCTGGTGGAGACTCTGTCTTGACGCAATTCAGCTGACTAGATTTTCATGTATCAGATAGTCATGGCATGGCAGACATGACGGGTCTTATGTCCCAAGCTTTTAAGTGGAATTGGTAATCATGGGGATTATGCAGATTTTGTCATCCAGTTCCAGTTGCAGCATGGAAGAGGTTGCAGCAACAGGACCAGGAGTTCGGTTTTTCCAGCTTTATGTAAGCTGAAAATCCCCTGTGACTGAGAACTTGTCCACATGGCTGTCTCAAAATGCAGAGAGGGAGGACACCTTCAAAACCAGTTTACACAATGCAAACCAGAGAATGTGAGTTAGAGAGAGTATACCAATCTGTCCTGACTTGTACAAAATGTGATACTCACTAGCTGGGACTTTGCACTCTTTACTCAAAATGATTCTTATCACTAAGACAAAACTGCAACACAGATGTATGTGGCACCACTGATCCTGTAGTGATACAGGTTATAGATCCTGCCCTGGTTTACTTTTCACACTACTGGGTCCAGTTGTGTGGCAGTTTTTGTGACAACCCTCAAATTTTTCACTTGTCAAATTCTTTGAACGAACAGGTTTACAAGGACAGAAACATCACCATGCGATTGGTGCATCGGGCAGAGGATGCAGGCTACAGTGCAATAGTGCTGACGGTGGATACACCACGACTTGGCCGCAGAGAAGCAGACCTCAAGAATAAGTCTGTATTCAAATTGAGCCAGAGTCTGCAGATGCCTGCACAAAACCACCCTGCCAAAATGAATTCTGAAGTTTTTGACAGTTGAAAGCTGTTGGTAACACTAACTTGTTAACCTTAGTAGGCATTGTGTTGCTGCAGGTTCAAATTGCCACCTCATATGTCCTACAAGAATGTGGAGGGCCTCCTGAATGTTAACAACTTGGAGAAGGTAAACATAATCACCACCCACCTCATCAAGCTATGGAAGGAGTAAGAAGATCATAGCTCATGAATTATCCAAGAGTCAGTGTCGGTTTTTGTTAAGGTTCTGACACATTGGTGGTTTGACAGACCAGTGATTCTGAACTTGCTGCATGGGCAGATAACCTTTTTGACAGATCCCTCAACTGGAAGGTGGGTTTCCTGGGTTCTTGCAAGGGGAGTAATTTTTCCAATTTTTCTTCAAGGAGAAGGAACATGGTCCAATGTGTAGATAACATGTCTTAAATCACCTCTAACACATTTGCACCAGAGGCTAACACACTTGCACCACTGGCCCTAGGGTGTGGACCTGAATTCCAGATTCTCTCACTTGCAATCCTGGTTTTTCACTCCTTCTATAACACAAGTGGTATCTTCAGGATGTCAAATGGTTGCAAAGCATTACCAAACTGCCTGTAATTCTCAAGGGAATTCTGACTGTTGAGGATGGTAAGTTCATGTGCCACAGTTCTGTTTGCCTACTTACATGGTATAAAGTTACCTATGTTTGCCATTTTCATATGGTGTACAGTGATAATTTTCCAGAAATTTACAGTGGCGTGCTTGAGTAATCGTGGCTGGCACATTTGGAACATGCTTGCAGCAATACTGGCAGTGCAGGCTGGAGCTGCTGGCATTATGGTTTCTAATCATGGAGCTCGGCAACTCGACTATGTTCCTGCTACAATTTCTGTACTCGAGGAGGTTTGCCTGACAGACTCTTATCTTTCTCAACTATGATTTCACAGGCAGGTTACATCCGCTACTGAGTTTGCTCATATGGTCAAATAACCATCTGATAAGTTGGAAACATGAAGTGTAGGTTGTGAGGGCTGTGGGTGGGCAAGTACCTGTCTTTCTTGATGGAGGAATTCGTCGGGGCACAGATGTCTTCAAGGCTCTTGCGCTAGGTGCATCTGGTGTTTTTGTAAGTGCTAATTAAAGTTTCCAGGAGAGCTCCTTTAACTAAATGGCAAAAAAACTGCACATTAAAACCACTCCTGTACTGCATCAGATGTCTGGTATTTGTAAGATCAGATGACACATCACTTGTGTTTAGCAGATTGATAGATGTCTCAGAATGCTTAAACAAGATGATTCCTGACTGTAAACTGCCCACAAGCAAAAATACTGTAGAGGTGGAATGGTCATCAAAAAAGGATCCACTTGCCTTGTTTGAGATCTATAAATAAAGGGTGAATCAGAGTCCTGATCAACTAAGTTTCTGACTGGTCTTTGGAGCACAGGTAGGGAGACCTTCAGTATTTGGACTTGCAGTAGACGGGGAGGCTGGGGTGAGAAAGGTGCTACAGATGTTACAAGATGAACTGGAGCTCACAATGGCACTCATGGGTGTCTGCTCAATCAAGCAAATTTGTCAGAATCATGTTCAAATTGGGCACAAGTATCACACCACCGTCAATTCAAAGCTTTAGTATGTGTCCCAACAGCTGGTCTTTCAGGAATTAGGGGTTGACCAGGCTCAGACATACCATAATAGCACACATCCATGTGCTGCAGCAACTAGATATTATTGACTTGAAGAGACCTATGTACATGTCTTGTTGAAAGTGATATGACCTTAAAACCTTTCCAATCTTTGGGACCATGGAGTTCAGGGTCAGGCCCCATACATTTGCCTAGGGATGAATGGATCTCTCCCAAGTAAGAACATACCTCCACCATCGATTCAAGAAAGCTTGTGCGTTGTTGCTACAACATCGTTTTGGTAAGGGCTGAGTTGCAATGCTCTCTATCCAACACTCCAAGTTTGCATGTTGGAATATCTAGTTCACAACATCAGGTTTTAGACTTGCTTCACATAATGGTAGATCCATGTACATGCAACACAAGTCTCATGCATAAAATGGGCACCTTGCATTATAGAAATCATAAAGTCACTTATAGAAAAGTATACACACCAATCAAGAAAATGAACTCATGCGCAATTGCAAGAATCCAAACCACAAACACAAGATGGGAAACACAAACTTTAACCCCAACACTACTAAAATTAACAAAAGTCACACACATATGCACACAAATCAACAAAATCAACTTACTTGCATCTGCAAAAATCTAAACCAAAAGCACAAACTTTTGACATCAAACCACACCTCCTATGAAATTGTATAACACGAAAGATGAGACTCTAGAACAGATGTTTCCGAGAGTTAGATGCTCCTCTTGGAGATAAACCCTCAAAGAAAAAAGACAAAGGAATGAAGAAACTTACTTGATGAGCTCAAAAGCAAAAATGATGGCAAACCCACACAAGAAGACATAACTCAACTCAACATGATGAGTTTGCAAAATCCATTGAAAACATAAACAATAACCCCCAAAAACAAAAACAAAAAAAACCAAGCAACTCCTCGTCATATAATAAGGGCTCTACCCTTCAAATGACATCCATAAGGATGATAAATATTCAACAACATCCAAAATTGGAAACAAAAAACCAAGCCACTCTTTGTTGTTGCATAATGGCTCTACCCTTCAAATGACATCCATAAGGATGATAAATATTCAACAACATCCATGGAATTGGGAAACACACATGGTGGTTACCATGGTCAAGAGTCCCAAGTGGATAGTTCCAGTTACCTTGCAGGACAGAGCCAATGAGTGAAAAATATCATCCAATTGGATGAGACTATTTTTGTAAATGAGTGAAAAAGTCATCCAATTTGGATGAGACTATTTTTGTAAATGAGTGAGAAATCATCCAATTGGATGAGACCATTTTTGTAAACGAGTGAAAAAATCATCAATTGGATGAAACTACTTTCCTAAATAAGCAGAAAAACTCATCCAATTGGAAGAAACTATTTTCCTAAATAAGTGATAAATCATCCAATTGAATGAAACTATTTTCCTAAGTAAGTGAAAAAAAATCACCCAATTGGATGACACAATTTTCCTAAACAAGTGAAAAATCAGGCAATTGGATGCAACTATTTTCCTAATTAAGCAAAAATCATTCAATTGGATGAAACTACTTTCCTAAATAAGTGAAAAATCATCCAATTGGATGAAACTATTTTCCTCTTAGTAAGTGAAAAAATCATCAAAATTGGATAAAACTATTTTCTTGAAATAAGTGAAAATTCATCCTATTGGATGAGATGATTTTCCTTAATAAATGAAAAATCATCCAATTGGATGAAACTATTTTCCTAAAGAACTGGGAAAAATCATCCAATTTGATGAAACTATTTTCCTAAAGAAGTGGGAAAAATCAACCAATTGGATGAAACTGTATTCCTAAAGAAGTGGAAAAAATCATCCAAGGCGATGAAATTATTTTCCTAAAGAAGTGGGAAAAATCATCCAATTGTATGAAACTATTTTCATTATGAAGTGGGAAAAATCATCCAATTGGATGAAATTATTTTCCTTAAGAAGTGGAAAAAATCATCCAATTGTATGAAACTATTTTCATTATGAAGTGGGAAAAATCATCCAATTGGATGAAACTATATTCCTAAAGAAGTGGATAAAATCATCCAATGCGATGAAATTATTTTCCTTAAGAAGTGGGAAAATTCATCCAATTGGATGAAACTATTTTCATTAAGAAGTGGGAAAATTCATCCAATTGGATGAAACTATTTACCTGTGGAACGGTTTCCCGACAAGCTCCGATAACCGCGCGCGGGAGAGAAGAGCGAGCGCAGGCGCGGGGGTGGGGGGGGACGGCGACCTAGCTAGCGAGCACGATGCTAGAATTTTGTGATTCGTGGGTGTGAGGGAAAGGAATTCGGATTGTTATGAATATGTGGGATTAGTGCAAAAGAGTATTCACAATTGTGTGCACTTCATATAGATGTGAGTGGTTGGCGTGGAGGAGCAAAGCAGAAGAATTGATGTTGGAAGCAAGTGAAGAGAGGAGCATCGAATTAGAGAAAACAGAACAGACAAACAGTCGAGAACTGTTTTTAGTCAGCAATGTCTTCTCAGGAGCTGGTGAATGTGGACGAGTTTGAAGCTGTGGCTAAGATCAAGCTGCCGAAAATGGTTTTTGACTATTTTGCCTCGGGCTCAGAAGATGAGTATACTTTGAGGGAGAATCGGAAAGCATTCTCTCGCATCAGGTAATAATCTTCTTCTCCTCCTCTGTAATAACAACAATAAGAACGAGATCCAGTTGGTTGGTTTGTTACAAAGTGGTCTTCCACTCTCCTGTATTGTTGTCTTCTAGGGTTCTTTGATTTCCCCACCTACTTCTCTTGAAAGATGATTGCAGTTGCTCCTCTTGCTGTTGTTGTTGAAGGAATGTTTGTTGCAGTTCCTTTGCAATTCCAGTGCTGAATTCTGATATTTTCCCATTTTGCAGTTTGGAGCTTACATTGTTGATTAGAGCTTGCTGCCTTTGTAGATCCAATGATGGAGCAATTGAAAACTTGGAAGCTGCTGCTTATGTGGTTTTTTGTGTGCAGGTTGCGGCCACGAATACTTGTGGATGTGAGTAGCGTGGACACATCAACAACTGTTTTGGGTTTCAGAATCTCAATGCCGATCATGGTGTCTCCAACAGCTCATCACAAATTGGCACATCCTGAAGGTGGCTTGAATTTTTTTTCTTGTATGAATCCTTGGGTTGTCTTGGTGATTGTATCACAGATTATTTCATTCTGGTGATTGCTCCCTGATGAAGATTTGCAATTAAAAAGGGCAAATCGAACTTGTTGAGGGGCGGATGGTTGCAGGTGAAGTTGCAACAGCAAGAGCTATATCAGCTGCAGATACAATCATCATGGTATTTGTTCAGATCCTTCACTTGCTGGCATTTATGTGAACATGCATGCAGGATCCATGATCAAATAGTGGACTAGATTGCAGTTCACATCTCTACAGTCCTGGTGGAGACTCCCATCTTCACACAATTCAGCTGGCTAGGCTTTTGTGCATCGGGTAGTCATGGTTATGTCCTGAGCTGAACTGGAATTGGTAATTATGAGGGTTATGCAGATTTTGTCATCTAGTTCCAACTGCACCATGGAAGAGGTTGCAGCAGCAGGTCCAGGGGTTCGCTTTTTCCAGCTCTATGTAAGCTGAACATCTCCTGTGATCAAGAACTGTCCACAATTTGTCCTGGCTGTCCAAAAATGCACAGAGGATGGGACATCAGTTTAGACAATGCAAACCAGAGAATGTGAGTTCAAGTGAGTATAACAATCTGTGCTGTCTTGTACAAAATGTGATACTCACCAACTGGGACTTTGGGCTCTTTACTCAAAATGACTCTTATCACCAACACAAAATGCCAACACAGATATATGTGGCAGTGCTGATCCTGTAGTGCTGCAGGTTATAGACCCTGCCCTAGTTCACTCTTCACACTACTGGATCCAACTTGTGATCCACTTTTGTGGCAGTTTTTGTGACAAACCTGATTTATTTATTTTTGGGTCAAATTCATTGAGCTTAACAGGTTTACAAGGACAGAGACATCACCACACAATTGGTGCATCGGGCAGAGAATGCAGGCTACAGTGCAATGGTGTTGACAGTGGATACACAACGAGCTGGACGCAGAGAAGCAGACCTGAAAAACAAGTTTGTATTCAAATTGAGCCCAAGTTTACAGAGACCTCCATGCAAGATCACCCTGCCCAAATGGACTTTTTACGTTTTTGATGGTTCAAAACTGTTGGTAACACTAATTTGTTAACCTTAATAGTCATTGTGTTGCTGCAGGTTCAAATTGCCACCTCACGTGTCCAAAAAAAATTTTGAGGGCCTCGTGAATGTTAACAACTTGCCAAAGGTAAGCATAGTCAGCACCTCATCAAGCCATGGAAGGAGTATGAGGATAATAGCTCACAAATTGTCCAAGAGTTGGTCTCATGAGACTCTTGATAAGATTTTTGAATATCCAGAACAGTACATGACTGATCCTCTCTGTGCTACAAGGTTTCTCTTAAGTTTCTGACATGGTGGTGGTTTGACAGACCAGTAATTCCTCACTTTCTGTGTGGGCAGATAACCTTCTTGACAGATCCCTCAACTGGAAGGTGCATTTCCTAGGTTCTCTCAAGCAGATTACTTTTTCTGACTTTTCTTCAAGTAGAATGAACAATGGTCCAATGTGTATGAACATGAACCATGTTTTGCATCACCTCTAACACACTTGTACCAGAGGTGATAGACTGGACCTAGGTTGTGTACTTGAACTGTAGATTCTCTCAATTGCAATCCTGGTTTTTACTACTGTAATATACAACTGGTATCTGCAGGATGTCAAATGGTTGCAAAGCATTACCAAACTGCCCATAATTCTCAAGGGGATTCTTAGTGTTGAGGATGGTAAGGTCCTGTTCCACAACCCTGTTTGCCTACTTACGCATGGTATAGATTTTTTGGTGTTTGCTGTTTTTGTGTAGTGCACAGTGATAATTTTTCCAGAAGTTTATGGTGGCTTGTTTGACTAATTGTGCCTGGCACATTTCAAACAAGCTTGCAGCAATACTGGCAGTGCAGGCTGGAGTTGCTGGTATTTTTGTTTCGAATCATGGAGGTCGGCAACTGAACAGTGTTCCTGCTACAATTTCTGTACTTGAGGAGGTTTGTCTGGCCGACTCTTATCTTTCTCAATCGTGATTTCACAGGCAGTTTGCATCTGCTACTGAGTTTGCTCATATGGTCAAATACCCTTCATGAAATGTAGATTGTGAAGGCTGTGGGTGGGCAAGTACCCGTCTTTCTTGATGGAGGAATTCGTCGGGGCACAGATGTCTTCAAGGCTCTTGCGCTAGGTGCATCTGGTGTTTTGGTAAGTGCTGATTAAATTTTCCAGGAGAGCTCCTTTAACTAAGTGGCAAAAAAAATTGCACATCAACACTACTCCCTTGCACTGCATCAGATGTCTACAGTATTTTGTATGACCAGATGACACAACACTGATGTTTAGCTAGTTGATGCTTAAACAAGATGATTCCTGAATGTAAACTGAGACCATTAAATCCCACAAGCAAAAAGTGCTGTAGAGGTGTTATGGTCATCAAAATGGATCTACTTGCCTTGTTGAGGTCTACATATAAAGGGTGAATCAGGATTCACGATCAACTAAGTTTCTGACTGTTCTTTGTGGCACAGGTAGGAAGGCCTTCAGTTTTTGGACTTGCAGTGGATGGGGAGGCTGGGGTGAGAAAGGTGCTACAGATGTTACAAAATGAACTGGAGATCACAATGGCACTCATGGGTGTCTGCTCAATCAAACAAATCTGTCGGAATCATGTTCAAACTGAGCACGAGCATCACACAGCCATCAATTCAAAGCTTTAGTATGTGTCCCAGCAGCTGTTGTTTCAGGAATCAGGGGTTCAGCAGGCTCAGATTTACTGTAGAGGCACATATTTCTGTGCTGCAGCAACTAGACATTAGCTTGAAGAGAGCTATATGTGTCTTGTTAAAAGCAACATGACCTTAAAAACCTTTCCAAACTTTGGAGCCATGGAGTTCAGGGTCTGGCAACTACACACATTTGCAGAGAGATGAATGGATCTCTCTGAAGTAAGAACATTCCTCCACCATCAGTTCAAGAAGTATTGTGCATTGTCACTGCAACCTTGTTTTGGTAATGGCTGAGTTGCAATACTCCAAATTTGCAAGCTGGTATATCTAGTTGCACAACATCAGGTTCTAGACTTCTTCACATAATGGTAGATCCATGTACAAGCACAAGTCTCATCTTTGTTTTGGTATCAATGGAATGATCTTCAGCTCGGCCACAAGGCCTCCATATTTTCCAAGAGTTTGACATCTAAGATTTCATCCGGGTGCTGCAGGGTTGCCAGGATTCACAATGCTAATCCTTGACATCATGGGAGACTATTATTCATTTTGCACATAAACCACAACCCAACATGTTCTTTCTCCATTTATGTTTCTGCTCATTTAGATTTCTGTGAGTAACCTCCAACTGCTGAAAATCTGATTTACTTAAGTCTTTATAACATGAGGGGAGTCTAGTGGTAAATGGATCAGTGCACAACACCATCAAAATTAAGAAAGGCACACACATAAAAACATGCACATGAATCAACAAAAATGAACTCACTTGCAACTGCGGGACTCCAAACCCAAAACACAAACTTTGACATCAAATCACAATTCTTGTTTCTTCAATGTGCTCAAAAGTCTTATAACACCAAAGATGAGAAGCACGCTTTAGGGATAACCCAAAACAACAAAAAAGATGGAACCTTGCTCATGCAAAATTAGGTTCCAACAACAACCAACCATAGAAAACAAGTGTTCTTACGGATTCCTTCTATTAAAAAAATGGAAAAGGGAGAAAAACCTCACGACATTTAATCAATGCTCTTGATCTATGTAACACTTGTTCCATTTGCAAGGGTCAAAAACAAATTAAAGTAAATAATTTTCTTTATTTGCATCAAGCTCTTGATCTACCCATGCTTAATTTGCAATGAAGAAAAGAAAAGAAGTAATGGAAAAAAATAAAAAAGCTTTTGATTCTTGAAGTGTTCAATTCCCAAAGTATGGATTATTAACACCATCATTGTCCATTGTTATCCATAAGTCAAATTCATTTATTAAACGATGTATTGAATGACATTTCACTATTGATGAAACAATAATTACATGTCATAATTACATTAAAAATGAAAAGAAAAACACAAGCTTAAATTGAAAGTTGCCAAACAATGCTTTCAAATATTTGCACATGAAATAAAATTTGAGTCAATAGAAAAATGAAAATTTAAACTATGATAAATTAAATAAATTGTGTGTTATGTGAAATGTAGAGGTCATAAATATTCATAATGATCAAAACGTTATGGATTATTACCTTTCAAATGTCCAATTTTAACAAAAAAACTACAAGATTACAAATGGCCAATCCTTTCAAAAAATTACATTGAAATAATGAGAATAATTTTTATTTTGAAGATAGTTGAAATTATTGAAAGTTATATAATTCAAGAAACTAAACTTTGAAAACTAAGAACAAATAGCTATAGATAATTCAAAAAATTGAATTGACATCAAATGTTGACCTTAAGTTGTTTCACTCATTGTTAAAATTGAATAGTGCATGAGTTTTAAAACAACTCCCATTTCCTTTACAAAGTTATTGTTGGATTTCATGTTGGATGTAGATTGTAAAATTGCAAATAAAATTTGAAATCAATGAGCTTCAAGTTGAACATTCATTTCACAAAAATATTGAATATTTTGTTGGAAATTATGTAAAGTTCCAATAATTGTGATAATGAAATCTTACATTGTGATTCATCAAAATACACAATAATTTGATTAAAAAATCACAAAACTATCATATATATATATATATGAATTTATTAACCAAAGATCTTAATAATTAACATGAATTTTTTTATAAATAATGTAATATTTTATAAGCTTCCAT
>Ga0209208_10003787_pt1 | contig 21608 bp, 19 predicted proteins | sample S1TSphfallax_3_FD_187694 | JGI IMG/M metagenome (GOLD analysis project Ga0209208, IMG submission 187694) | Host-associated microbial communities from peat moss isolated from Minnesota, USA - S1T2_Fd - Sphagnum fallax MG (SPAdes) (version 2) | ecosystem: Host-associated > Plants > Peat moss >...
ATTGAGTAATAGTTTAATTTTCAAAAAATGGAACAAATTCAATTAATGTGAAAGAACTTGTTGCAAAATGTTTTCAAAAATACTTTTGTTTAATCACATAATGAATGGAGTTTACTTAATGGTTTTTTTTCAAATTTTTTCTTTAAAATTATTTGAATTTTTAATCAAATATATTTATTTTGTTAAATGAATACTTGAATAAGGTCAAAGCTTATGTTTTTATTTGTTACACTTAAGCAAAAATTGAAACAAATGTCAAAATTTGGATTTTCAAGTGGTTTCATAGTTAATGTGATAAAACTAGAGTGTTGCACATTTTTAATTAACAAAATGATATGTAGTTTGATGACAAAGGCATTAAAATGTTTCCATGAAGTCTTGAGTTGAAATTTGGGCAAATTGTGAAACAAATTTCAACATGTATGACAAATATGTACATCATAGATGTATGGTTATGTATGGGTAGGGATTGATAGGTAGGCACTAATGTTGTATTGTTATTAATTTTTGAACATACCAAATTGGTTTTAGTATTAGTAGTTTTTTTTTCCATACTTGGTATGTACTGGTATCATACACATTTAAAAAGCTTTCACACTAGTCAATTATTAATATAATTAGATACATGGTTGATTTTTTCCTAGTATATGGCAAGTACGAACTTGGTGTTGGGGCATATTTTAAACTAAAGATAAACTTGGTATTATGTTAAGTTTCATACTAGATTGTTATGTTATTTAATATTAATATTCATACCGGTATATATATTTAGGTTGCACCCTATATATCGGTACAATACTAATAAAAGCCTACTTACCTTCCTATTTAAGACCTACCTATCAACCACAAATAAATTATTCTCAAAATTATTTGACCATAAATTGTAATAAATATTTATGGGTAGAAACATATTTTTTCAAAAAAATCTTTGCCCAAAATTAACAACTAAGCATATTGACAAGTTAAAATGTCAATAAAAAAAGACATTTGTCAAAATGTTTATGTTGAAATTGATTTGTCCAAAATGGCATTTTTGTCAAATTAAACGAATATCAAGATAGGTATTTTTTTCACGCCAATTTCTTTGAATGAAAAGATTGAGATTTCTTGTAGTAATTGGATCATGGAATCATCACATACTTGTAGAAATTCAACCATAGCTTGAATTCTTATAGGAGATATTATCCTCCCAATGAGTAATTGAACATGTTTTTACAAAGATTACATCTAAATGCCACGTTTTTGAAATTCTAAATTTTATGAGGATTCGTAATTCCCAATAAATGGCTCTAATTTAAACATGTGACACCATTATCTTGTAGCTCTTGTCAAAATATTTCCAAATCTAAGGCAAAGGACTCAATTGAACATCACTTGCTTCTTAAAACTACATTTGACTAGTTGGAAATCATTTGGTTATTATCCTTTTTTAACCTTTAAATCCTCATAATTATTAGGAAACATCTTACATTTGGCAACATGAATTCCCATTATTTTGTAAGTCTCATTGAAAATTTTACAATGATACTAAAATTGTTGAATTTAACATGTTTTGATTTTTCAAAATCTCATTATTGAAATCCAAGATTTTTTGAAATCCCAATTTGTGCAACTTGAAGGCTCAAAAGTTTTCATCTTTCCCTCTCACACACCTTTAACCTAGTTTGAGAATGTTTCCATTTCTTTGGCTCTTTCATGTGCTTTGGATTTATGTTTGGCTTATTCTCTTCCTTGTCCTAACCTTGCTTATGATAATTAAGCCAATCCTTGTCCTAGCCTTGCTTATGACAATACTAAGCCAATCATAGTTTTTAGATTACTTAAAAAACTAGTCAAATCTAATTTTTGATATAAAAATTCTAAGTTATATAAGGTAAGGTTCCCACTATGCTATGTAGAGCTTTACATATTTTTGTAAGGTCTTAGCCAAGATGTTGAATCAAATCTATCACATTAATTCAAAAGAGGAGAGAAGTTTTTTTTTTTGGAAGCTTCTTGAAGAATGTTCAATGGGTGTTAGAGCCTTAATTGCTTTTCAAATACCTCAAATCCATTTCACAATAACTTAATCTAATGAATGCCCAAGAAGATTCACCAAACTTCTCACTAGTTACTGCAAAATCATGGAATCACCCCAACTTTTATTGCTACCAATAATTGACCCCTTTTTGTTGAAATAATTAATGATTTTTCAAATTTTTTGGGTGTTAATTTGGAAACTTTTGACATCTTAAGACTTAAGGTCTAAACATTTTATGTAGGTAGTTGTTGAGGTAGAAGCCATGTTTCCCCTTGTTGGGGGGTTTGTGAGATCAAATCTCCGGATTTCAACTTAGCAAGATTATTAATTTTCCCAAAATCTCTTGTGTTGTGCCAAGTTCCTACCATGTTCCATGGATGAACATCATTGGGACTCACAAGTATGGTACTAACAAGGTAATCTTACATTTTGAGGCACCTATCTATCTCTCTAGGTGCCAACCTCGAAACTCTCACATCAAAATATTATTGTAAGAACATATGAGCTAGTACCTAAATAAATGGAAGAGTGAACTTCCAAAGTATCACCTCAAATATTCATAAGAACATCTCAGCTAAAACCTAAAACAAGCAGCTCACCTTGTACAAGATCTATGCTGCCCAACCCACCTTATGGCAAAAGCTCAAGCCAGCAACAAATTAAATCAAATAGGAAATATCCCCATGAAGTCCCCTCCCAAAAACACAAAGAACTCACCAATTCACACTATGAACTCATGATTCATGATTCGCATGTACACACACAACTCAGTGAACATTACTAAAAATATGAATGAACTCACAATTCACACTAACACCCAGTGAACATTCCTCAAGAAACAAAAAGGAGCTCACAATTCACACTATAACGCTTGAAAGAAAAAAACTCACAAATCACTCTAACAGCTAGTGAACATATTCCTTCATTGTCCCATAATAGTCTCTCTCCCCTTATTACACACAGAGGCAGAGCCAAGCCAATAAATGGATGTGTAAACTTCCAAAATATTTCATTTCTCAATGTCACTTATAAGGGAGACATCATCTAATGAGGTAAGTAGGTAGGTACTTAAGTAGGTACATAAATAAGACTGGAGGGTATCAAGTGTCAACTTCCAAAGTATAATATTATTATGATAAATAAATTCTGCTAGGTACTGAAGTATTAGTGTTGGGTGGAATTTCATTTGGGAGCATTTGGTGCATTTTGGAGAATTTGATCCATTTTAGAGCACTGGGGAGAATTGGGTCCATTTTGGAGCATTTGAGGAATTTGGTCCATTTTGGAGTGTGTTTTTTCCTGTTTGGTAGGTTGTGTTTTTAGGAGGGTTTTGTTTTTGTCGGTGAAATTCTGTTGCCATTCATTGCATTCAACCCCCTTTTTTTGTTGTTGTTGTGTTGTGAGTTTGCGGGGTTTGGGTTTGTTTTGTTGCGTTGGTTTTGGAGTTTGTTGGGAAGCTTGTTTTGTTGTTGGGGATTTGAAGTTTGTTGCTACATTTGGGCAAATGAGAGAGATGGGTTGAAGAGGAAGGAAGAAAGAAGAAATGGGTTGTCGTTGTTATTGAATATTATGGTGTTTGTTCACTTCTTCTTCATGTGGAAGTTTTCATGAATTTAGGGTTTTTCCATACACAACATCCGATTTTGTTTCTTTGTTTTGTTTGTGTGTTTGGGTTTTCTTCTTTCTTCTTTGTTTTCTTCCTCCTCCTCTTGGTTTTCAACTTGCATTTCTCTCTGCTCTCCCCCCCCTTTTTTTTTGGGTGGTGGGTCACATTTTTGTCGCTGCTGTTTCTTTCTTTCCATAATCCAGTTTTGCACATAGTAAGGAGGAGGAGGAGGAGGAGGCGAAGAGGATGGGAAGCAGCAACGGTGTTGACTCCCGGTTGCTGCAGCACTTGGATGGAGCAGCAGATGACCCTGACTCTCCTGACACTGATGTCACTGGGTTTGTGATCTCTTATTCTTTCTCCTCTACTAGGGTGACATTTGTTTTGTTTTGTGTTTTTACTTCCCCCCCCCATCTCCATCTGCAAAGTGGTTTCCTTGAGGATTAGAATCAAAAGGGTTTCCCCCACTTCTTGAGCAAAAAGCTTCAGTACAAATTGGTCTGTCTGACCACCACCCATGTGGTTGCTGAATGAGTAATTCCTCTCATACTTGAAAGAAAGAGAGTTTGTAATGATGACGACGACGATGTTCTTTTAAAAATTTTGATTTTGAGGAATGGTTTGTTCTAGTTTTCAGAAGATCTGTTGTTCTGGTTGTGATTGAGTTGTCATGGTTGGTTTGGTTCATTCATTCAGGGGAAAGAAGAAGCGAGGTCCGCGAGCTCCTGCTGGAGAGAAAAATGGAAAAGGACTTCGGCATTTTAGCATGAAAGGTCAGGTTTTCCCCTCTTCAACTGCTGAGTTATCTAACTGCAAATTGAACTTTGGATGGATCTGTCAGTGTGTGGATCATTTGTTGTTGTTGCTTCTCTGTTGGGCTTACTCACAGCCACAATAGGTATTATTGTAAGTTTGGTTTGTCTGTGACAGAACAAACTCCACTGCTGTTGGTGTCATGGAGGGTCATGAATTTTATACCTGATTTCTTTTTTGATGCAGGAGATTTTTGGTTCCCTAATCTCTCACTCTTTGTGGGCATGTGTTACTCTCTGAGGTTGCAGTCTGCGAGAAGGTGGAGAGCAAAGGTCGGACAACTTACAATGAGGCATGTTCTTTCCCTTCTTCTTCTTCTTTGCCCATTTCTCTCATGTGCTGCTTCTTTTGTTGCTGATTGACCCATTTTGTCTGCCTGCTCATGGGGAATCATGTTTTGGACTTGGGAGGCAACAACAGTCTGTTTTCTGGGGCTCTCTAATGAACCCTGTTTCTGGGTTGTGCAGGTGGCAGATGAACTAGTAGCTGAGTTCACAAATCCAGATAGTCCTCACATTTCACCAGATCAGGTATTGGTGTGGTGCAATGATGGTAATGTAGTTTCAGGGAGAGAAGGTGGTGTACTTATTACATGGGAAAAAAGGATCCATTAGAGGATCTTCTTGTGTTCTTTAATGTGAAGTTATTATTTGGATTTGCCCACCATCTGGCTGCATGCTGACAAAGAAATTCTTGATAAGGAATTATTGATTGTCCTCTCTTACTTCCAACCTTTCCAGGTAGTTAAGGATTGATGAATTTCAAATTGATTGATTCTTTTTGGCAGCAACAATATGATGAAAAGAATATACGGCGACGGGTGTATGATGCATTGAATGTGCTCATGGCCATGGGCATCATTTTGAAGGACAAAAAGGACATCCAATGGAAGGGGCTTCCTTCTGCCAGCCTTGATGATGTTCAAGAACTGAAGGTGAACTTCCCCATTCTTTTGACATGGTTTTCACTTTGTGTTAAACCTTTGTTCAGAAAGAACCTGAACATGAAAAACCATGGATAATGATTGTCAGGTTTTCACTGCCTCTAACCCTTGTTGATGTTTTATGTATTTGTGTAATTTCTCTCCTCAGGCTGAAGGGATGCGGGTCAGAGGAAGGATAGAAAGGAAAGCTGCCTATCTACATGAGCTTCAAGCTCAGGTACCCACCTGCTTTGTTATGACAAAGTTTGATGAGTTGTCTATGGTATGATCCTTATGATCTGTATCCACTGAACAACTGCCCAGCCTACTCTTGGTCCTGTGGTTTGTTGAAGTTTAGTTGGAGAAAGGTACGGAGTGTTTTTCTTCTTATGTAATTGGGTCCTGGTGGGTTTGGGTTATGGAAGATGACAGGCCTGCAGAATCTAGTAAGTCGTAATGAAAGACTTTATCATGGGACCAACTCTGTTCCAGCTGGTGGTGTTGCTCTACCCTTCATTCTTGTGCAGGTTTGACATTATACTTATGTAGGCCCTAAGTATATACGAGGGATAATTTCTGCTCTTTTGTGTGTCTCAAAAGCAGTCAGTTTGGGTGATTGTAGATGGCTTTCATATATCATCTTAGTGTAGCAAATTGTTGCAAAATGTGATTCATGATTGGGTAATGTTTTCTTTTGTTTTGTGGGCATGTGGAGTTAATTTTTGTTAACTGCGCTCCTGTTCTTATCTGCTGATGACGGTTGTATCCTTTGAATTTTGGCAATGAATCTCAGACCCGGCCACAGGCGACTGTGGAAGTGGAGATTTCAGAAGACATGCAAGTTGTGCACTTTGACTTCAACAGGTTTTCTCTTCCTTTTCATTCGTGTATCTGAGATTTTATATCTGGAACTTCAGTTGCTCTTTGCTGTTTGATTTGAAAGTGGATGGGTCTGAATACAGTGTCCACTTGGATATTCTCAGTAGGTGGCAGGCAATCACACTATGCATCTTGATGTGTTATGAGGGCTCAATGGATTCATTTCATGGCAAATGGTATTGAGTTTGCCAACTGCAGTCTGATCTTTAGAATATTGTCTTTTTGCAGTACTCCATTTGAGCTGCATGATGATGCATATGTGCTCAAGGCAATGAGTTTGCAGGAGCATCAAGGCTCTGAAACTGCTGAGGTTATGGGACACACAGATTTTGACGATGGGCTTGGCTGTAACTTTGATGAGGATTCTCCACCTCTTTCTAGCATTTTTCAGCACTCCTCATTTCCGCCTCATACTACCTCACCTTACTACCCTGTGAGCATGCCCAGTGCTGCTGCAAAAGGCTCACCATGGCCCCCAGTTCCAGGTATCCTCAAGGCAAGGGTGAAGCATGAAAATCTCTCATCATGACATTTCTGAGCTGTGATTCAGGTGCTATTTTTCTTCTGTTCCCAGTCCCCATAGTCCTCTTGGCTTCCTGTAGCTTTCATACATTTTTTCTGGGTGCTTTTGCTCTGCACTCCTCTCTCTACCTGCCAGACTAGAATTTTCATCATGTTTGCTGGTTTGTTCAATAGCACTTTGTGGGTCATTTGTTTCCAGTCTTTCCAGGCCCAATAAACTAGTTGGGCTTAGCATTGGGTCTCACAAAATTACGGTGCATTTCCTGTTTGCTTGTGTGTACTCTCTATCTTTGTGTTTCTCTCTCTCTCTCGTTCCTTGCTCTCTCTTTTAGAGACTTCCAGCTTTAGTTAGACCTGAACCCAGTTTATAGGCTTCAATTAGTGGAACCTGTCAGTTCACAAGTTGTGATATGGCAGTTCTGTCTTGTCTATGCCCTGAAGGAACAGCACAACAAAATGCCTATGAAATGACAAAAATAAATCCCATCTTCTCTGAGATGCAATGTGAATTCAAAAAATTCTGTGCTTTTCTGTATTCAATTGTTGTTCCTTTTTGTCATTTCTTGGGCCCTCTGAGGTTTCTATTGACTTGTTTGTTTGGATTCAGTGCCTTGTGTTTTGAGAATTCTCTCTTGCTTTCTGGCTTTCCTCTTGCCATCGGAAACTGTTTGTAAAGCAGAAGAGATGGGTTTTCTGTGGACAAAAACAGGGAGGCAATAGGCACAAGAAGACCAAGCCTAGAACAATCACATTACATGCAGATGATGAGTATAAGTCCTTGAACCCTAAACCTTAAACCCATATCAATTTGTCGATTTGGCAGCTTGATAAAAGAAGACCATTAATGTCATTCTAAAGCACCTAATATTTTAGGTTAAGAAACACAAATAAAACCCAATTTGCTTGACCTGATTGTGTGACAAAAAACACTCAGATTTGAGAGAAGAAAACCCCAAATAATAAATGTTCATTCTTTATTCACATGCTTTCATGTTCACATCCTCTTCTTCAAATTGTAGGTGGACTTATGTGGTGGAACTTTTGATAAACTTGGACATGTTTTCCATGTGAAAGTGTTCACAAGGAGAAATCCTATGTGAACTTGGTGAACATTCCCCTCCCCCCCACCTTCCAAGGCATGGGTGGGTCCTTTTTAGGTGTGTTTGATGAACCTCCCTATGGATGTAGGTGGGAAAGATAATAGGAGGTTAGTATGTAGGTAAATGCATGGGGATGGTTAGGGTTTCCACCAATCATTACCTACATTAAATACCATAATAAATATTATGAATAATTTTTTTTGGGGGGTTATTTCTAAACATTATTCATGTCCTAGGAAATGAATCAACATCTCCAAGGACAAATTTAACATTTCTTGGATTAAATGTAATTTTCATCCATCACCCCTAGTGAAAATCCATGAATGATATTTTATGCATATGCATCCATGGAATTTGGATGACTTTTAATGCAAATAATAATAATAATAATTATATGAACAAATTACTATACATGGCTGACATTAAATTATAGATTGTATTTTTGGATGAACTTTATTCATCTGAAAATGGAAAACTGAACTTGGCCAAATACCCGACCAAGCATTTCGTTTGCACTGCAAACACCCCTCACCAGGGCACCATCCACTGGATGAAACCTGTCTGTTATGACTCAGTTGTGGATGAACCTTAACCGAGTTAATAATATCCAGTTTCACCTTGGTAACCCATTTTGATGCAGCTGGTTTATTAATAGGTAGGTAGAAGCAAAGTAACTGAGGTAACTAACCATGGTTAAGTAGGGAACTGTAACCAAACAGAGAAAAAAAACTGTTCCATGAATACTTATCATCCATCTTTGGGTGGGTGCTGGTTCATTCTGTCCCCTATTTTTGGATGTTAAATCTTAGGGGAGGTAGGGCTGGAGCTTTAGTGGGGAGGGGTCAACTTTGATGTCCTAGGTAGGTCGGTAGGTAGGTAGGTAGGAAGGAAAGTTCGCAAGCTCTTACTCATCAATGCGGTGTTATTGGTGATTTTTCATCCAAATGACGTCCATTGGATGAAAAATGATGAGACCCTTTAAAAGGAAAAAAAAAGGTTCCCCCAAGTTCTTGTTTGATTTGGGTGCTGACTGACGTCGATTGGATGAAAAATGACATGAGAGCCTTCCAAAAAAACACAAGTTCCCAAGTTCGTTCTTGTTGGGTTTGGTGCACTGCTGACGGTCGTTCCCACTGGATGATGGATGAAAAAGGGATGGAACTCTTCTTTTAAAAAAAAGTTGCCGAAGATTCCCAAGTTCTGTCCTGTTGTTTGGCTTTTGGATGCTGACGATTTCCCAGTGGATGAAAAAAGGATGAGACAATTTTTTTATAAAAAGTTCGCAAAGTGGGTACCTACTACTGTACTTGCAGTGAAAATTAAACACTTGTTTGGTTAGGGAACGTGCTGACGTTCCATTGGATGAAAAATGATGAGAGTTTGGATGAGAAGAGCGATGAGTTTTGGTCAGCGTTCCGTAAGATTCGATATATGCACGTGAAAGAAGGAAAGAAAGTTCATCCATCCATCGTGGACGAAAGTTCCTGCGCTCTTTCTTTCCGTCGTAGAGGAAGACTGAAGCGAGAAAGACGACGAAGAAGAAGAAGAAGAAGAAGAGGAAGGAGCGATGGCGATGGCGAAGGAGCTTTGTTGCTGCTGCTCTTGCTCTTCTTCTTCTCCTCGTTCTCTGTAGCTTCATTCTCTATGGTCGAAATTTCTTGATTTTTTTCTCCATTACTTCAATAAAATCTCATCTCTTCCCGTTCTTGGAAGTTGAATTTTTTTCCATACACTGGCTTTGAAAATCTGACGCCGGTTTCATTGGATTTGAAGAAGGGAGTGAGACTTGTGTTGTCTGTGTGTCTCCCTCTCTTTTTTTTTTCAAGTCCGGGGGAAGAAGAACAAGAACAAGGGACGAAGTTCAAATTCTGGAACTTTAAGCATCTGACCTGCGAATTTTGCTGCCCTTCCCGGCTTCTAGTCAAGGTAAGTGCAGATTTCTCTCTGTCGGAATTTGTGTTTTGTTTTGGTTTTCTTGCGGGGGGTTTTGCAAGAAGCTCTGTCGGATCTCTCGTCGGGCTGTAGTGGATTTTTTCGCTCTATCGGATCTCTCGTCAGGCTGTGGTGGATTTTACCATTCCACGAAGAAGAAAGGGGCAATAGAGGGGTTATTATTATTGTTGTTTCGATTTTTGAGCTTTTTTTTTCTCCTGCACTGTGTGTTAGTCTCGTAAATGAATCTTCTTGCTTGCGGAGTTGTTAGTTTTCTTTTTTCTCTTTATTTTTTCCCTTCCCTGCTGCCGGCTACAAGAAGAAGCTCTGTTTTTATCTCGTGTTATGGTCGTTATGCTGCTGGCTGGGGTTTTCTATTTTTTTCCTTCAAGAAGATAGGACATCATGTTTCGATTTCAAGCAAAAATTACAAATTTCCTGACAAAGCATCATGGTTTGAAGCTGACAGCAGGAGGAAGAAGAAGGAAGAAGAAGAAGAAGAAGAAGCAGATCGAATCAGTTTGTAAGCAGCTATGGATGGCCCTTCAAGGATCGGTTTGGTTGGGCTTGCAGTCATGGGCCAGAACTTGGCCCTCAACATAGCTGAGAAGGGCTTTCCTATCTCAGTGTACAACCGCTCAGCAAACAAAGTAGATGAGACAGTCGAGCGTGCCAAACTGGAAGGCAATCTTCCAGTCAAGGGTTACTACCATCCAAAGGAGTTTGTTCTCTCCATTCAGAAGCCACGGTGCATCATCATCTTGGTCAAGGCAGGATCCCCTGTTGATCAAACAATCGAGACTCTTTCACAGTACCTTGAGAAGGGTGATTGTATCATTGATGGAGGCAATGAGTGGTATGAGAATACAGAACGGCGTGCTGCTGCTGCAAAGACCAAGGGCTTACTGTATTTGGGAATGGGAGTATCAGGAGGAGAAGAAGGTGCTCGTAATGGACCATCTCTCATGCCTGGAGGTACTCTAGAGGCTTACAAATACATAGAGGACATTGTCAAGAAAGTTGCAGCACAAGTCAGTGATGGCCCTTGTGTGACATACGTGGGACCGGGAGGTGCTGGCAACTTTGTGAAGATGGTCCACAATGGCATTGAGTATGGTGATATGGAGCTCATTGCAGAGGCATATGATGTTCTCAAATCTGTTGGTGGTTTGACAAACCAGGAACTGCAGGAGACGTTTGCTGAGTGGAACAAGGGTGAGCTCGAAAGCTTCTTGATTGAAATCACTGCTGACATCTTTTTGGTGAAGGATGATAAGGATGATGGAGAACTTGTTGACAAGGTCTTGGACAAGACAGGCATGAAAGGCACAGGGAAATGGACTGTCCAGCAAGCTGCTGAGCTATCGATTGCAGCACCCACCATTGCCACATCCTTGGACATGCGATATCTTTCTGGATTGAAAGAGGAGCGTGTGGAAGCTGCCAAAGTCTTTAAAGAGGCAGGAATTACTGACATTCTTACAGTCAAGAACATTAACAAGAAAGAGCTCATTGACAATGTCCGCAAGGCTTTATATGCTTCCAAGATTTGCAGCTATGCACAAGGGATGAATCTCATTCGTGCCAAGAGCATTGAGAAGGGGTGGAATTTGGACCTTGGTGAACTTGCTCGCATTTGGAAAGGAGGATGCATTATTCGGGCCAAGTTTCTGGATCGTATTAAGCAGGCATATCATCGCAACCCCAAGCTTTCCAGCTTGCTGATAGATCCTGAGTTTGCAACAGAGATGGTGGAGAGGCAAGGAGCATGGAGGAAAGTTGTGACCCTGGCAATCGAAGTTGGAGTGAGCACTCCAGGTATGAGTGCCAGTCTTGCCTACTTTGACACTTACCGACGGGGGCGACTGCCTGCCAACCTTGTTCAGGCACAGCGTGACTACTTTGGTGCTCACACATATGAGCGCACTGACATTCCGGGGTCTTTCCATACAGAGTGGTTCAAGATTGCAAAGAAGCAAATCAACAGCAGTGAAGGCAGTGTTAGGGCTTCAATTTAAGAAGTTTCTGTGGGAAGAGATCGACAGTCTCTTGTACAATCAAGAGCTGAGTAGGTTTGTGTTTTCCTCCATCTGAATGCAGGGTTGCATTGAGCACAAAGCCAAGAACACTGCAAGCTGGCGGAATTATCAATAAAAGCATAATTTCTATTATTTACCTTCTACCCTTCTGTGTGGTCGTGTGCAGATATGATGAATTCTTTATGATAGTAAATTGTACTGTCCATTGCTTTTATATCCATCCTCCACAGAAAGATCTGCAGTCATTGCTTGACATGTTAAACAAACAGATGATAGGATGTTCAGAACGATTTGTTTCAAGTTTTGTCACCATTTGTCTTTCACATAGTTCTTTTGAGCAAAGAGTTTAGACTGATGATTGCATTTGTCATCCAGAGTTGATGTGTAGTACCTTGTCATGTTCCATGGTGTGGATATGTTGGCAATGTTTTTTTTTGTTATGGAAATTGTGTTATGTCATCATAACATGCTTTTTAGATTTTTTGAATGCTAGCCAACATCATGACCAATCGGGTCTTTCTGGAACCCTTCCTGGAACCGAGGATCAGGTTTTTGTGCAATTGTTTGTTGTAAGTTTTGAGCAGATTGTTGTTTGTGATCTGCACTCTCTGTTGGGAGCTGACGATGTCTATGATACACAGGAGCATTTCATGCAATCTGGTGTACAGGATTATATAGAGAATTGTCTCCTGCTTCTTTGTCAATATTGAAGCAGCAAACAAGTATGGTCAAGCTGTTACAGGTTTTTGGATTTGATGCACCAGGCAGCAGGGAAGCAGGGAGTCTGAGCACATGGGTTTGATGGCATTGCTTTTTTTAGATTGTTGAAGGTTGCTGCTGCAAATGTATTGCAGAATGTATGATGATCTAGTTGGAGTGGCCTTCTAGAAGGTTTTGGAGAAGGTGGTACTTGATGGTCTGTGTTTTGACCATTTGAGCACACAGAAGCAATCAGACAATGATTTTGAGCCACTCCACTCTCTCTTCTGCAGCTCAAATGTTTTTACTCACATTGCAGGTATGTTGACTATTGGTTTCTTAGCTCTGTAACAAGCCTCTTTCTTGATGCATGCTTCCTATTGTTGTGGAAGGAAGAAGCATCTTGTCACTTGTATGACAAATGCCTGTCTTAACAGCAACAGCAAGGAAGCTCAATAGGAAGAACTTGGATGGCTCAGTGTTTACATGCTTACTCAGCAGCATTCTGATGTTCAACCTGGTTACTGCGAAGACCAAACACTGAGTTTTTCCCTTGAACAAAGGTACTGAAAATCAATCCGATTTTTCCTTTTTGAGTGGGTTTTGTCATGTTCTTTCTGACTGAGGCCTGGATCCTGTCCATCATGGCTGTTTTTCTTTACAAATGTTTGTTACAAGTGATCACTAGATGACTTTGTTCTAAAAGTCTGCAGCTCTCTCAATCGGTTTTTTTGAGGAAGAGACAACTGCAGTTTTCTACAGAGAAAACTATCACACAGGCACACCATGCCCAAACCATTAGCATCCTTGAGTAAACCTTGTGTTCAAAGCACAGAAGAATACTCTTTAAAACATTTGGTTTGGAAATATTAGTGTGTAAATGGACACTTTTTTTTTTGTAATGAAATGATCATCTAGTTCAACATTTTCAGTATCGAATAATTATTTTATTTGAAGATTTCATTTCAGAAAATTAAAGATTTTAAAAGATTCATTGAGTATGGCTACTATTTTCATGGAGTTGCCCTTTTTTCCAGTTTCTGTGGTGAAATTCTCATTCATCCATGTAACCATTCATTCCTTTAGAATGAATAAATGAATCGCAACAAATGAATGGTTATATGCAAAGAACTAGCTACTTGATCAAGCCCTAAACCCTAAGAATCCCAAAACCCTAAGAACACACAGGATGACTCACAAGAGTTCCAAGAAAGATTTAACATCAACTGACAATCTCAAGGATCACTAAATCCTTAAATTTAATTTTCAAGGTTTAAATCAATTTAAATTGTTAACCTTGAAATTTAAATTGATTAAACAATTTGAAGGTGACCTATTTGCTCAACCTGGCAAAAAAAATTTAAATGGAAAAAAAATTTTAAAAAAAGGAAAAAACCCCAATCTCTTTGGAACTTCAAATGTTGTTATCTTCAAAAAGATACAAATTTATAAAAATTGGGTATTGCAAATGTTTTCTCAAGACTTTGTATATAGTTATAACACCAACAATGAAATGGCACAACTTAGGACCAACTAATTTTATTATAAAAAGTGAGGCAAAAATAGTTTCACACCCCCATTCAAGGTCAATATATTTTTCTAAGGAATATTTTAAATTTCATTTCATCTTTCATCTTACCTATCTCCATTCCTTTTGTGTTTTCCTTCTTTCTATTCTCATGATTCTTGCAATACACAAAACATAAAACATTGACATTAGTGCAAATTCAAAACACATTCACATGGTCACAAGTTGCAAATTTAGAGATGAGCATTCTTTGTCTTGAAAATGGAATTGAGATTGTTTTGTTTGGAGTTGGTATCATTTGTTTTCAGATGAAAATGTAAAGTAAATTTCAAAATAAAGGGCATAGGACAAGGGGATATATGTATTTGGCCACAAATTTTGGGAATGTTCTCAATTTGGGGCTTTACTTGAATCATAAAGCTCGAGGCAAAGGTTATCATGAACCTAGATATACATAGATCACTTGAAATTGTGAAGTCTCATTCTTGTAAAATCACTTGTAAAGAGACAAGGAGGGGGAGTAATTGCATTTGAGATCATTTCCTATGTCTTGTAAGCACTAGTGTATAGAGCAGTAAAGGTAGTTTTGTTTGAAGTAATATGTATAAAAAAATTGCAAAACTAGAAACTTTTATTTTGAGGGCCAATCAAAATGGTTCATTGCAAAAAATATATAAATAATTGTCAGGCACCACAACTAACAATAGGTTCATTTCATGAGTTAAGGTGTCATAATTAAATTTGGTCATATGTCAATGGTGAAAATAAAGTTTGTTCAAAGCTTGAAAATCAAAGGGGAAAAAATGCCTTACAGCCAAACAAGTTTTATTGCAATTTAAATGGTCATGATCAAAATTTGATTGCCAATCAATGGTCTTGATCAAGTGTAAATTTGACAATCTTGATAAAATTTGATAGGAAAATCAACAAACCAAATTGCATTTGGTTGCCAAATAACCCAAAAATAAAAGAAAAACTTACATTTTCAATAAATTTTTTTCACTATTGCAAGATTGAAGTATTTTAAAAGTTTGGTTTGCAATAAATATTAGTTGAATTACTCACAAAGTGAAAATAGAATCAATGAAGTAAAACTTTCTTATAGTGATAAAATATGTATACATATCGACTTGTTGATGCACTGTTTGACCCATTCAACTTGATGTGAAAATAATACTTGAAATGAATTTGGTGCATCACTTTCATTTTTACACCTCTAACACAAATGAAATCAAGGTCAATGCTATCATTAGTCTAACACATGTTATGAATGTCATGTTCATTATGAAAGTTAATATTGACAACAATTAGATCCCTTTGCACCAAGATGATAAATTCCTCAACTTGGAATGTCAAGTATTGAATTTATCTTCACCGACAATGTTGTAAATGAAGAAGAATGTTAATATGAAAATTGGGTGATTTTCAAATCAAACCCTTGCACACATAATTTTAAGCACATAATGTTCAAGAGTTGTTTATACATGCTACACATGCTTTGAAATGGTTGGCACATGCACCAAATCATATGAAACCATGTTGGACATTTAACATTATATTATAACACCACATTTCATATGGCTATTATAGTTTGCATTAAACATGCATTGTTCAAACCCATTATGTTCAACACACTTGGAGTTGTGGTAGAAGATTAAGTCCAAGTGTGTTGAAAAGTATGGGTCTTCAAATGAGATTGATACAATTATCATTGGAGTTTTTTCACAAATTTTGGAGAGGTGCCATCATAATTGTAATAGTTATTTTTTCCTCTTTATTGGGCACCTTAAGGATTCATGAACCTCTTGGAACGATGTCAAGAATTGATCAAAGATTTGGTGATATTATGAAAATGAAAAAAAAAATGATAATTATTATATTTTTGAGAATTTGCCACCATAAATGGAAATGATTCAAATGTTTAAGAAGTTTTACATAAACTACTTTTGAATGCAATTGGTAATGGTGTTATAGCATTTAGTTTATACTAGTGTGAACCCCGTGCCTAATGCACAGGTGAAAGGAGAACAACATTTGCCAAAGCATATGGGATAAAAGTGAGGTGCTTATATGCAGAACATGTTGAAGAACACATTGTGAACTTGGGGAACACATTGGGAACCCATTAGGAACTTAGAGGGAACACCGTGAGAACACATTGGGAAACAAGGAAAAATGGAAAAAAAATCCTTTTCGCCCCCCAAGTTTAAAAGGAATAAAAGCAAGGCACATTGGGCCTTCCCATTGGCTGAAAGGAAAATAAATCCTCCCCCCCGTGCCCAAATAAAACTTGCATGGAAAGTCCACTGTCCACTGTCCACACCAAATACAGCTTGAAAAAAAAAACCTCCCCTCCAACCTCCCACCACCCCCACGTGGGCAGAAAGCTATAGTGTCAGACTCTCAGTAAAGGGATGGTGTGACGGACCGGACGGATGACGGAGGGATGGATGACCGGATGAATTCAAGGGAAGCTTCATTTAACATCCTGACGTCCTTTCGGGATGTCGTTTCTGTCATCTGGGGGGTTGCAAAATCGGCCTCACAGAGACTGTTAACGGGTCGGAATGGATAGGTTCAGACAGACACACAGACCAAGTGGAAGGAGAGAGAACGAGAGAGCGCGCGAACGAGAGAGGGAGAAAAGACGTAAGCGGGAGAGGAGAGCAAGAAGAAACCGTTTGCACTGCAAGAAGACCACCTAGACGGTTGCTGCGGGTCGCCAACAAGTCCAGTGGGCGGGTGTCTGCCCTGCCCTGCCCTGCCCCTGCCCTGCCCTGTTTGTCACCACAAACAGACAGACATACACCACTGTTGCTTTTATATATAAGATATGCCCACTAATGAAAGTGAAAGTGTTCATGAACTTGGCCACTACATCAACAATCCCTCTTGCTTTGAATATGGTGATTTATTATTTATAACATGTTACTGATTTCTTATATGTAAACCTTGCAATCCATGATGATTCATCACTATTACCAATTTTCAATAATTTCAGTGTTTTGCAATTGTTTACATCTTTGTTTATGATCTTTTGCTTCCAAAAACTAAGGCCAAACTTGTTGTGCAACATGTTTTTGTAGAATTTCAAAAAATTCAATGCGAATGAATGAAAATATGTTGAAGGTCATTTAGAAAAACAATAATTGTAATCAAAATAATGAGCACAATGTAGAAAATTATTAAGTTATGCCATGGATATATCATCCATGATATCCATGACACATGGTTTAAAACTTTTGCTCAATAATTCAACTTCAAAGTTTGGTGGGTTTTTAAAGGACTTGGGGTAAGGATTCTAGTTAGGAGGCATGTAGAACTTTTAATATGTGCAAGTTTAACTTACATAAAAGATGTGGTATGCTTGTTAAGGTGAATGGTTCAATTTTATCTTGAAAACAATTAGGATTTTTCATGCTATTAACTAATCAATAGTTGCCCAAGCCTAAACTCTAATGCACAAAAAGTGAATGCGTTTTTGAAAGTCAATTTCTAGTGTGTTTAAATTTGTTTTTAACTATGAAGATTTAAATTTTATTGAAATTAACATGTTTTTCCATTTCCAAGTTCAATCTCTTGACACTTGCAAATCACATGATATAGTTAAAATTATACATACAAAGCAACTTTTATTTTTTAAATGCAAAAAATCAGCAAAGGTGTATGTCAAATTTGAATAGGAGATGCACATAATTGCATAGGGCAAACATTTGTTAACATCATTTTTATTTGTTGTGAAAGCAATTCACATAACACCCAACAAAACCATGATTTTTAGGCTAGTAGCATTATGACTAAATTGTTTTGTGAAGTCTAAATTACTTGATTGAAATGATTAACTATGTCCATTTTGATTATTAGAAAAAGTAAGTAGGTTTGATATGACTAAGTTCAATTCCATTCTATTGATATTGGACATTGCTAGTTACATGTGGACTATGTAGCACTTATGCAAAGATTGCAATTGAATAGTCCACATAAATATTACACGGTCCACAAATATCCCATGTTTGCTATGTCAATTGAATTTTGACATGGATGTTAATGTGTCAACATGCAAGACATAATGTAATTAAATTAATTATGTACATGAAAATTTAATCAATATTATTTAAATTTGATGTAATTAGGAAATAATGGAAATTTATAAATTAAATGTAATTATGAAACTTGTGAAAATACATAATTGCCTTATTCAAGATAATGACATTAGGTTGGATTTTTTGAAATTAAATTCATTTCCACTAGAAATTTGAAGTATTACCAAGTGAATTGTAAATATCAGATTAGAGGAAAATGAAACTGATTTTCACATCTGAAAGTAATTTCATAATTATGAAACTACAAAGACTAAACTAATTAAAACTTTTAAATGTGAATTTATGGCTCAAATCAAAATATTGAACACTCATATGACATTTTGACATTTGAGAGTTAAAAAAAGTGAAAATTTAAATAAAATTATGATTATAAGAAAATTAAAATGAAAAGTTATATTTGAACTTTCAAAATTAAAATTTGAAATTAATTTTATTTTTAATTAAATTTTTTTTAAAGATGTAATAATGTAAGTAATGTCATTGATACAATTTAAGTAATATAATGTCATCAATGTAATTCATTGTAATCTAAAATGCGGTTGATTCAATTAATGTAATCCAATCATTAAATCAAATTAAATAATGAAATCAACAAGTGAAAATTAATTTCATTTATGAAACTACATTTATCTTAATGCATGAGATTTTAATTATATACATCTTTATTTTTATGTGATTACACTATTTGTCACAACATGAAGTTGTTTTTGGATGGTGAAGGACCTATTTCATGGCCATGGAGATGATGTTTCAACTCCTTCTAGTGACATCTTAATGCTAATGTTGTGATTAACATGGCTAAACTATATATGACATGTTTTATAAAAGGAAAAGAAAGTATATATAGGTCAAAAACTTGAGACACATGTTCAACAATAGTCCAATTATTATTATTACTCACTTTGGTGCAGGCAACTTGTCTAGATCATGGGTTTCAATGAGCTCATGATAGTTTGATGGAATTTATTGAAAAATATAAATTAGATTACATTAATATCATATTTATTTTTCAGATTTTTCAGTTGAATAAAATAATTAATGTTATTATTCAATATAATAAAATTATTATTTAAATATGTTTTGAAAATGATGAGCAACATCTGACACCAATGTCACCTAGCACAAGTTAGTCACAATAATAATCCAAAATTTAGTCACATTTAAAAATGTGAAATGACTTGACCATTTTGATTGGAGACAAAACTATCCCATTTCCAATATAATAAATATTCAATAAAAAAACATGTTTTGGTGATTGGGTAGTATCTACTAACATTATCTATAATTTTTGCTTCATTGCATGGGTATATTAAGATGCTGTTGGGCAAAGGAGGAAAATTATTAAAAAGAGTTGTCATGGAACCCCCTCCAAAAACTTATGGTAAAGCACTCGGAGAAAATTTGTAATGTATGTGGAGGGCGACTTATATCTATGAATATCCCTCCTAGAAATTGGGAGGGGCAATATGCCTACTCCTTAAGGATGGGAGGGAAATTATGCCTACTTGTATGTGTAAGAACTGTCTCACTATTGAGGAGTAGGCATAAGAACCCTCCCCTTCATAAGCCTTGTGATTTACATAGATTTGGTTCATGATAAATTTTGCCCTGTGCCTTACGATAGGTTAAAGCCCACAAGTGAGGGACATTCCCAAAATGTGTGGCTCAACTTGGCTATCACCTCATTCTAGGCCCCTTATTTTGAGAATGATATTAGAGAGCTTTACACTACACACAACTCCATCAATCACATCCTTGAACTGAAGAAAAATTCAAAAAATGGGCCTTTATTTTCAAGGGGTCTCTTGTCCCTCCACATTCAGGGTAAACCCCTAACATCCATATACCACTCTCCTCCATGACCTAATGCATGACCCTACAAGTAACAAGCGGGATTTTGGGCAGTGATTCTCACCCTCTAAAATTCAAAAGAATGATAAGGATCTTCATATAAGAATGAAAGAATATTCATATTAGAGATTGAAAAGCCACCCCCCTTTTGGGCCCTTCTTTCATCCCTCAATCCCTCTATCAACCTACAAACCAGAATATTTATAGCTACAGTACAAGAAATAGAAAAATGAAAAAGTCAAGGTGAAACTCAGATTTGACGAAATTTGGTGCTAAGAGCATCTCCAGCGGTGCTCAGTATGTGACCCTACGAAAATATTGTTCACGTCCAAGTTCAGTTATGTATTCTTTGGCAACCCCACCAATAAAACTGAAACTGGGGCAGGAAATAGGTGGGGGACTACTAATAACAAACCATCTGGACCAATCATTATGATCGACCAATCAGAAACACTGAGCAGCAGTTCAATCATATTTATTACACTCTTTTTTGGAGGTGCACAGCGGTGCTGACCTTGTTTACCAGCCACGGCAAGGTGCGCAATTGTACTGATCCAAAACGATTCTCGTGAGTGAAACCGGCATATGTTGGATTTTCTTCATTCATTTTAACTGTGCAGGATCACATGCTGAACACCGCGGGAGATGCTCTAAGGGTCCTGCGAAGGAAGTGAAAGAAAGCCCACTGGGTCGGGATACGAACCATGTTCACGGGTGGGCACTTTTGTATTGACTGCATTTTCAGTCTTAGGTTTCCGATTTAACATGTTTTCGGGATCAGTTGGCGGTGCTGTCCGTGAAGTTGAGGGATATGGGGTCGAGAGCAGGATCCGCGTTGTGTGAATTTCGAACCCAACATTGCTTGCGGATTTGTCCTTGTGTCCCTGTGAGAATACCGATCTTGCCCATCTTTCGCAACGACACACCAAATTGCTTGAAAAATGCATCCTCGTTGTTGGCATAGTGTTCCACCAGTTTGAGCGTGCGTGGGTCGTTGAAGAGCGACTCATCCGACGTGAATAGACCCAGGTTCTTCTTCAGGTTCTTGAAGTACTGGTTGTCGAATTGGAGCGGTGTGATCGGGTCGTTAAAGAACTGGGTGTTGTTGTCGTAGTTGGGTAGCTTGATGGCGCCGTTGTCCGTGCAGTTGGCCACCAACTGGTCGCTGTAATACTTGGGGTATTGAGGGTCGACGTGCGGATACACGCGGTTGATAATGCTGTTGCAATGACCTTGCCCGATTGTGTGTCCGCCTGTGTTTGCATTAATTTGGAAATTCCTTAAGTTAGGGTAACCCAAGCTAATGTGATGGGAAAAAATCTTATAAAACGTTTCAGGATTCAGCTGCGTTGCAAACTACTGCTGTACGTGTATATCATGGAATGGGCGAGAATTGAACAACCCACTGACCTGAGAGAACAACCAAATCGACGAGGTCTAGGCCAACAAGTTTGAAGTCTTCCAACAAGCCCGAAACCTCGAGACTGAAAGCGGGCAGAAATGTTTCGGAGCTCGGGGCATATGAAGTAAGGCTGTCCCTGCGTCCGAGCTCGATGTCATACAATGGTCCTCCCGCCTGTTACGTACACGGAGT
>Ga0209208_10003788_pt1 | contig 21603 bp, 21 predicted proteins | sample S1TSphfallax_3_FD_187694 | JGI IMG/M metagenome (GOLD analysis project Ga0209208, IMG submission 187694) | Host-associated microbial communities from peat moss isolated from Minnesota, USA - S1T2_Fd - Sphagnum fallax MG (SPAdes) (version 2) | ecosystem: Host-associated > Plants > Peat moss >...
GCAAGTGCTGGAAGCTGGTCCCGACAAATATTTATTGCTGGAAATTGACCCGGAATTCGTGGGCAATATCGCAAAACAGGCAGGCTTCGAATATAAAATCGACGATCGCGCGCGCGTGATGTCGATTGAGCTTCAGGCGCCGGATCGCCAGGCGCCGCTGCTGCTGTTCGACGCCGCAGACCCAGGAAACCTGGGTTGGTTTTCGCGCTGCCAGTTTTATGTGGACGGCAAAAACGGGGCCATTTTGCAGACTCCGCTTTCGCTGGCCAACACCAAGGACCGCGCGGGCCGACCGCTGCCGCATGCCGTGAAGCTGCAAATTGCCAAAGAATTGCCGGGCACGTTTCGCATGCCGGGACGGCAGCCTATTTCCGAGCAGGTTGTGTATGCGGTGCTGTTCAACCTGCTGAATGCGCTTTTGAATACCGGCGTCGGCGTATGCGGCGGTTCGGCCGTGAAGCCGCTGGCCGGGCGTTCTGAAAGTGTTGGACCTAAAAACTAGCCTTCCATGGCCTGGGCCAGCATTTGCTTGACCTTGTTGCCGCTTCCTGGCGGACGGCCGCGGCGGCGCGGGGCCTGGACGAATGAGAGGCCTCGGCTGCTGTTGTCTTCCGTTGAATTCTCGCCGGAATCGGCTGGTCCGCCGCTGGCATCTTTCAGCCAGCCAGGGGGTCTGCCTCTGCGCCGCCCCCGCCCGCGCGCCAGTCGCTCCAGGGTCAGGATGGCCTCTTCTATCTGCTCCCGCTCGAGCCGCAGCTCGGCGAGCATTTTATCCACGTCCAAAATGCCGCCCCCTTTGTGAATCTAGGTTTAAATCGAAAGCGGAGTGTTTTAGGAATCGTTCCGTTTTCGATTTAGTTCGAAGTTTACGCAGTTGATGGCGAACATTTCAAGGTAATAGAGACCCAGTGATTATGCTTTTGGGTTCTAGTAGTACCAAATTATTGGCTAAATTCAGGGGAATTTTTATTGCGGCCGCGCGCCTGCCTGGCGTTTCCAGTAGAAATAGAAAGGCACGCCCAGAGCCATTAAAAACAGGCCCATCAGCGATTCGCGCGGACGGTCGCGCAGCGTGTTCACAAGCAGCAGCGCCGCCACACCGACGAAAAGTACTGGCACAAGCGGGTATCCCAATACCCGGTACGGTCTTGGCAAATTCGGCTGCTTTCGGCGCAAAACAAATACCGAAACGGCGGTCATTAAATAAAGAATCCAGCTTCCGAATATGACGAAATTGTAAAGATCGTCGTACCAGCCGCTGAGCACCACAATGCAGGACCAAAGGCTGAGCCAGATCATGGCGTTGCCGGGAGTTCTGAATTTTGGCTCGACGGTGGCCATGTTTTTGAAGAACAATCCGTCGCGCGCCATGGCGTAGGGAACGCGGCCGCCGGAAAGAATGGAGCCGTTCAGCGCGGCAAAGATGGAAGTGAGAACGGCGATGGTGACGGCTTTGCCCGCCCAACTGCCGTAGAGAAACGTCATCATGTCGGCCGCCAGGCGGTGGCTGTCCGCCACTTGGCGCGGAGTGAGCACGTAGAAGTAAGCGACGTTGATCAGCAGGTAAGTGAAAATCACCGCGCCCGTGCCATAGATTAGCGACTTGGGAAGGTTTCGCCCAGGGTCTTGAATCTCGGAAGACACCATGCTGACGTTGTTCCAGCCATCGTAAGCCCACAGCGCGCCCACCATGGCGGCAAAGAAACCGGCAATGCCGGTGACGGCGGGAATGTGCTGCGTGAAGTGAGCGGCGTTCCCGCGTCCGCAAAACAGGCCGACCAAAATGACGGCGGCGATGCCCAGCATTTTCGCGGCAGTGACCAGAATCTGCACGTTGCCGCCGGCGCGCACGCCCACGTAATTGACGGCGGCCAAAAACAGGATGACGCCGATGGCGACAAGCTGGCCGTAGTGAATTTCGAGCAAGCTGCCGCCGGGGCCGATGTGATAGGGAAGCACCACCACTGGCTGCGCCAGCGCGGGCATGAACGCGGAGAGGTAGATGTAAAATCCGGCGGCGAGCGTGGCGATGGAACCGCTCTTGGCCACCCAGAATTGCGTCCAGCCGTAGAGAAAGCCCCAAAAGGGGCCGTAGGCGGCGCTGAGGTAAACGTATTCGCCGCCAGCTTCGGGCATGGCTGCGGCGAGCTCGGCATAGGTGAGCGCGCCGAAGAGGCTGAGCAGGCCGGCGACCACCCAGACCACGAAGAGCATGGGAACCGAGCCCAGGCGGCTGATCATGGTGGATGGCACCAGGAAAACGCCGCTGCCGATGACGGTTCCAATGACGATGGACACGGCGCTCCAAAGGCCGAGGGCGCGCAGAAGGGTGGGTTTAGGTTGGGTCATATTTGCGCTTCGGAAGGGAAAAAGAAACCGGCCAGATACCCGACCGTCAGCGTCACCAGCGATCCGGAAATCACAAACCAGGTGTAGGCAACAAAATGCTGCAGGATGAGAGTCGTCAGCAGACCGGCGCTCATGCCGATGATGGCTGCCCATTCGCCTGGCTTCTTGGTCAGCACGCCCAGCAGAAACACTCCCAGCAGCGCGCCATACAGGATGGATGCAATGGAAAGGCCAGCTTCCAAAACGCTGGTGACATGCCGCGCCAGAAGGCCAATGCCGAACAAAATGACGCCCCAGACGATGGTGGCCCACTTTGCCAGCTTCAGCAGCTTTGCGTCGGCGAAGCTGGGCCACAAGGGCTTCACAAAATCCATGATTGTCGTCGATGCCATGGCGTTCAGCGCCGCGCTCAGGTTCGACATGGCAGCGGCCAGAATGGCGGCAATCACCAGCCCGGCCAAGCCGGTGGGCAAATAGCTCCAGATGAAGGCCGGATAGATTTTGTCCATCACGGCGGGCGGCTTCATGGTGTTGTCGCGGTAGAACGTGAACAGCAGCATGCCCACCATCAGGAACAGAGTGAACTGGAACATCACCACCACCCAACTGGAAAACAGCGCCAGCCGGCTTTCCCGTTCGTTGCGCGCGGCCAGCAGGCGCTGCACCAGAAGCTGCTCGGTGCCATGGCTGGCGGTTGTCAGGAAGCAGCCGCCCAGCAGCCCGCTCCAGAAGCTGTATTTGCGCAGGAAGAATTCGCTGGTGAATGAGAAGCGAAAATCGAACATCTGGAATTTATGCGCGGCCTCGCCCAGCGTCAGCACGTGCGGCCAGCCGCCGTGAATCATGTGGAGCATCAGGAAGAAGCTGGCCAACGCGCCGCCCACGTAGAGAAACATCTGGACGACGTCGGTCCAGATCACGGCTGTCATGCCGCCCTCGAAGGTGTAAAAGAGCGTCAGGCAGACAATCATGAAGATGGAGAGCAGTTCGCCGGTGCCGAGGACGATGGAAACGACGGTGGAGACGGCGAACACGCGAACGCCTTCGGCCAGCGCGCGCAGGACCAAAAAAATGCCCGCGGTAAATTTGCGGATGCGCTTCCCAAAGCGCCTTTGCATCAATTCATAGGCGGTGAACATTTCGCCGCGAAAATATTGCGGAAGGAACAAAGTGGAGATGACGATGCGGCCCAGCAGGTAGCCCAGAATGAGCTGGAGAAACGTGAAATTGCCGCCGAAGGAAAGCGCGGGCGTGCCGATGACGGTGAGGGTGCTGGTCTCGGCCGACACGATGGAAAAAGCGATGGCCCACCACGGAGCGCCGCGCCCGCCGAGGAAATAATCTTTGAGCGATCCTTGTTTTTCCTTGAAGCGCGCGCCGAACCAGGTGATGAAAAGCAAATAAGCGGCAATCACTGCCAGATCCACTATGCGCATGAAAGAGTGGATGATAGCATGCAATATGGTTATGGAAGTTTAACGGTTTATCACCTGTGCGCCCAGGAACAACTTTGCGCACCCTGGTATCTAAATCAATGAAGAATGTTGCGGGGCGTTTGACGAGTTCGTTATACTCCAGCTTGCGCAATCAGGTCTTGAGCGGTGCCGGGTCGCACGGGAAATTCGAAGAGCAGACTGCGAAAAGTTCTTACCAATACCAATCATGAAACGTAGAATTCCTGTCAGGGAGGTTGTAGTGAATTTTTGTTTTCGAAAAGCGGGCCGGCCGGTTTTTGCCGCTGGAGCCTTCGCTCTGCTTGTGAGCTTCGCCGGCGCGCCGGCGGCATTTGGCCAGGCGCCTGCCGCGCAGCCCGCGACCAAGAACTATAAGGATAAGGACGAGTATGATTTGTTTCTTAAAATCACGCAGACGGCCGATCCCAAAGCGCGCCTTCAGTTATTGAACACCTGGCAGGACAAGTACCCCACCAGCGATTACGCTCCGGAAAGGCTTCAGTTTTTTGTGGCCACCCTGCAGGCGCTTGCTCCCACCGACCCCACCCAGCGCCAGCCGCTGATTGACAAGTGCGTTGAGGAATTGAAAAAAGACCCGACGGCGTTTCTTCCCAACTACTACATCTCCTTATGGGGGCCGATTGTGGGCGGCACCAGCCCGTCTCCGGATTTGCTGAGCACGGTGGAAAGCGCGGGCAAGGCAACCGTCTCGGGCGCCGATGTCACATTTGCGGACTCCAAGAAGCCTGCGAACGTGTCTGCCGAAAACTGGGCGAAATTCAAGGTGGGTGCCATCTCCATGGGCCACAATGCGCTGGCCTGGGTGGCTGTGTCGAAGAAAGATATGGCGACGGCTGAAGCTGAATACCGCGCCAGCCTGGCCGCGAACCCGGATCAGGGCACCATTTCTGTCCAGTTGGGCCGGCTGCTGATGGAGACCAAAGACACCAAGAAGATTCCAGACGGCTTGTTTGAATATGCGCGCGCGGCCCAGTATTCGGGACCGTCGGCCGTGCCTGCCGACACGCGGGCGACGCTGCTGAAGTATTTCAACACCGCTTATAAGGATTTCCACGGCAGCGCCGACGGCGCCCAGGCGATTCTGGATCAGTCGAAGACCATGGCTTTGCCGCCTCCCGGATTTGCTATCACCAGCGCCCAGGATTTAGCCAACGCGCAGGCGGCGAAGCTTCAGGCGCGGATTGATTCCGACCCGGCCTTCAAGATCTGGTACGCCGTTGAGTCGCAATTGAAGGGCGATGCGGGCGCGGCCTACTTTAAGGACAATGTGGAAGGGTTTGAAATTCCCGGCAGCTCGCAGAATTTCATGGGGACGGTGATTTCGGCCGATCCGTCGAAAGTGGTTCTGGCGGTGGAAGATCCGACCGTTCCCGACGCCACCATTTTGTTCACCACTCCGCTGAAAGAAACAGAAGCGGCCAAGATTAAGGTGGGCGACAAGCTGCCGTTCTCTGGCGTTGCCGAAAGCTACACCAAAGATCCGTACATGCTGACGTTTAAGGATCCGACGATTCCGGGCGTCCAGACTGCGGCTCCGGCGAAGACGGGCAAGAAGAAGCGCTAAGTTTTGCGAGCAACAAAAAAGCCCCGGAGAGAAAATCTCCGGGGCTTTTTTACATTTTGTAGCGGCCCAAATCTTCGTCGTTCAAATTCTCCAGCCACTTCTTCAGCTCTTCGTTGTTGACCTTGTCGGAAACAGTGGCGGAATTTTTCGACGTTTGCAGAACCTTGTCATCCACGTAGATGGGGCAATCGTGCCGCAAGGCCAGCGCCAAAGCGTCGCTGGGGCGCGAATCCACGCTCATGAGCTTCCCATGGCTCTCCAGCCAGATTAGCGCATAAAAGGTGTCGTCCTTCAGTTCGCTGACAACAACCTTGCGAATGGACGCTTCCAGGCCCATCAGCAGAACCTTGATGAGGTCGTGCGTCATGGGGCGGGGCGTGTTCACTTTCTCAATTTCCAAAGCGATGGCGTTGGCTTCGTAGATGCCCACCCAGATAGGCAAAACGGAATCGCCCGACATGTCTTTCAGAACGACAATGGGCATGTTGGTCATCGGGTCCATCATCAGGCCGCGGATTTTCATTTCAACTTCCATCTATTGCCTCCCCGCACTTTCGCCCGCCAGGCTGTTCGGCGACGAGCGCGTTACCAGAACATTCAGGTATTGTCCCACCAGCGTTTCGCCGTTTTGCGGCGCGGGCAATTTGGCATCAATAAAATTCAGGGTTTTATGCTGCGTGGTCTTGCCAATCCATTGCGCCGTGGCCAGGTTGTAGCCTTCCACATGAACCTGGTGCGTGCTGCCCACATAGCGCGCGTTGCGCTTGATCTGCACGGCGCGCTGGCGTTCGGTGAGGAAATTGAAGCGGCGGGTTTTCTCTTCTTCCGGAATTTGATCTTCGTATTGCAGGGCGGGTGTGTTGGGACGGCGCGAGTACTTGAAAATAAACATGGCGTCGTATTCCACTTGCTCCACCATTTCCACCGTCTGCATGAAGTCGGACTCTGTTTCGCCGGGAAAGCCGACAATAATATCGGTGGTGATGGCAATATCGCGGCGGGCGTTTTTCATCCATTCAATGCAGCGCAGATAGAGATCGCGCGAATAGAGGCGCTGCATGCGGTTCAGCACGGTTGTGGAGCCGGATTGCACGGGCAGATGAACGTGGTTGCAGAGGGTTTCGTTGTCTTCAATAGCGTCCACGATGGGCTTGACGAAATCGCGCGGATGAGAGGTGGTGAAGCGCACGCGCCGCATTCCCGGCAGTTCGCCGGTCTTTTTTAAAAGCTGCGCGAAATCCAGGCCGGCCTCGGACGGATCGCGATAGCTGTTGACGTTCTGGCCCAGCAATTGAACTTCGGTGTAGCCGAGTTCCATCAGCGAAGAAGCTTCCTTCAAAACACTTTGGCTGGTGCGGCTGCGCTCCGGGCCGCGCGTGAAGGGCACAACGCAATAAGCGCAAGACTTGTCGCAGCCTTCAATGATGGTGATGTAGGCGCGGTGCGGATTATCGCGGCGCGTGTAGGGCGTGTCGAAAGGCTCGCTGGTGTCCAGGCTGAGGCCGGTGACGCGCTTGTTGCCGTTCTCCAGTTGGACCAGAAGTTCGGGCAGTTTGGTGTAGCTGGCGGAGCCGGCCACCAGGCTGACATGCGGCGCGCGCTCGAAAATCTTTTCGCCTTCCTGCTGCGCCACGCAGCCCAGCACGCCGAAAACTTTTCCTTTGCCGGTGAGTTTTTTGAACGTGTCCAGGCGGTGAAAGACTTTTTGCTCCGCCTTGTCGCGGATGCTGCATGTGTTGTACAGCACTAATTCCGCGTCGGCCGCTTCGTCCACTTGGCTGTAGCCTTTTTCGAGCAGCGTGCCCACGACTTTTTCAGAGTCGTGCGCGTTCATCTGGCAGCCGAAGGTTTCTATGTAAAAAGTTTTCATGTCAGCCGTGAAGAAGGCGCATAAACCAGCCAATGCCAAAGAGCGCGGCCATGAAACAGCCGAAGCAGTAAAGACCGTATTTCACGCGCTCGTCCGTGGTGCGCTTGGTGACGATGCCCAGCACGACGCTGGAGAAGAGCGCCAACAGCAGAGACGTTTCAAAATGATCGAGATTCAAGGTCATGTTAATCCTTTTGCCGCGTTGTGATTTCGTAGGCGTCCACGATGGCGAGTATGTTCAGCAGGCCCGCGGCGACAATCAATTTTGATCCGTAGTCGGAAACGTGGCTGGCGGAATCAGGCGGCGCGTAGCCGAAAAAGGAAACCAGCAGGTAAGGGAATCCGGCCGCCAGATCACCCAGAAAGCCGCCGTATTGAATGAGCTTGGAGAGGACATCCGCGCCGCCGGAAGGCTGGAACAAAGGGCCGCGCATCAGCACGCCAAACAGAAAGCACAGCACGACGCTGGCAAAAATCAGCAGCGCGCGGCCGCGCTTGCCCAGCAGGAAATGCCCCGCGCCGGGGAGCAGCCAGGCGAGCAGGATGACGAGAAATGGGCTGCGAATGGGTTCTGCTGCAGTCGCGGCAACTGTGGTGGCGGGCATCCTTTAATTTTAGCGAATGGCCGGTGATCTTAGCGACAGCAGCAATCCGCCCTTAATTCAGAAGCCTTTGAGGAACGTCAAAAACAGCCAAAACCGGCCCTGATAAGACGGCCACATGATGGCCCCCAGGCGAAATCGCAAATTGCAGTGTCGGCCCGGCATAAACGTCCGTATGGATATTGATCTTGATGTCGGGCAGCTCGATGGATTCTCCAGTACGATAATTCACCAATCGCGTGACCGTTCTCCCGGAAAAATTGCCCCCAAACAAGGGCGCATGAAAGCTGCCACCGACAAATATGGCCAGCGGCACGCTCCACGCGTCGGTCCGAAAGAACCAGTCGTCTTCCCCCTTTAGACGTACTACGCTCTTCTCGTCGCCCCGTTCAATCAAAATGGCGCCTTTCTTACAGCGAAAAACCGAAGCCGCTTCCGCCCGAAGCAAATTCACTTCTGGAGCGATCCGTTCGAGATCGGGTGCGACACACGCCGAAGACGCTGGGAAGGCGATGGTATGCTCCTCAGTCGGCGAAAAACTCCACGAGTGCGAGTCCACCAGTAGCCCGCGGGCAGTGGAGGCTGGCCCTGGCAGTACGAGTTTCATGTTTGTCCGTGCTAGAAGCCGAAGGGTAGTAGTCGAAAACCAGCAATTCCATGTATCGAGCGGAATAGGCGGACCTTCCGCCAGACTTTTCCGGGGCGCCCTTTCGACTGACACAAATCCGATTTCCTCCGAACCAGCCAGAAGCTTTGTCCAAAACGGCTCGTCCAGATCCATGCCGGGGGGAGCGTCGCAGGCCTGCTCCACCGTCCCGCGAAGAGCCACGTGCTGAGATTGATCCAGAACAGCCAGTTCTTTGCCCGTGTCCACGATCAGTTTGCCGGACGGAAGCGCGGCAAAGGAAGAATCAGACGTCTCTGTCTCAAATCGAAGCTGGTTCGATGGCTTTAGCGAACCGCCGATCAACGAAATAATATCCAGCGTGAAGTGGAATTTCTTTGTTGCCACATGCCCATATAAAGGGTAATACCAATCATCCATGCTGGAAACCGCAAGCTGGTCTTCACCCAAAAAACTGAGCTGTATCTTCGGAGGAAATCCTTGCGACCGTTGAAGTGCTCGGTTAAAGGGAGCACTCACTTCCGCGAGATTGATCTGGGCCAAGGGCTGTTTCGCTTGAGTGTCTGTCAGGCGGCCTGCGAAGAAGAGTGGCGCGCACAGGGCGTACATACTGGGTTTAGAAAACCACCCGCTGCGTGGTGTTTTGCGGCAGCGCGGGCTGCGGCGGTTCGCTGGTTAAGTCGGCAATGACGGCCTTGATGCGCTCCACCTGATCGGGTTTCAGAATCAGGTAGCGTGCCAGCCCGTCCGGCTGCGGCGAAAAGACGGTGATGTGTTTCGGTCCCAGCGTCACGCTGCCCGGCGGGGACAGATCGAAATAGCCGCGATCCGGCCGAATGGCGTAAAGCACGGCGGTGGAATCCCAGTTCGGATGATCTTCCGGCTTGCCGACATACAGATTGTAGGCGTCCACGACGGGATTGTGAGCGGTCCAGTCAAAATCTTTCAAAATGCTTTCATAGGGATAAGTGATGCGCAGGCCGACTTCAAAACCGCTGAAGACCATGGGCGTGGGCCAGTCCTTGAAAATCGATTTGGCGGCGCTGGGGTCGGTTCTGATGTTGTATTCGGGCTCCGGCTTTTCAAAATTGCCGCCCATCACCGACAGCAGCTTCACTTTGCGCTTCACCAGCGCCAAGCCGTCAACGCTCGAAACCAGGCGGCTGAGATTGGTGCTGAAACCGATTTGCGCGATGGTGACGGAGGCGTCCGGCTGCTGGTTCAAGACCTGCTTCAGGAGTTCCACGGCATCGGCGGCCATGGAGCCGTCGGTGAGTGTGTGCGGGTAGAGAAAATGGCCCTGCGCATCGCGCGCTTCCGAGGGCACGCGCAGCATGGGCGCATCATCCGGCGCTTTGCCATGATGCACCATGCCGATGGGAATATCCGCGCGGCCGTAAAAGGTGTTGACCAGGTTGATATAGGGCGCGGCGAAGCGGTTGTCTTTGGTGATGGTGACGGCCAGCAAACGCACCTCGCCGCGATTTTCCAGGCTGTGAATCATGGCCAGCGCCAGGGCGTCGTCCACGTCATTGCCGATGTCGGTGTCCAGAATCAGGCGCACCGGTTCCGCCGCCGAAAGCAGGGGGAAATAACTGGAAAGAAAGAAAAATGCAAGATATCGGAGCATGCGCTTGCGGGTGATGGTAGCACGTAGATTACAATGGTGTTCGTCCTACCTCACATGCGGATGTGGCGGAATTGGCAGACGCGCTAGTTTCAGGTACTAGTTTTCGCAAGGAAGTGGAGGTTCAAGTCCTCTCATCCGCACCAGAAGGTCCTAGTTCTCCGGGCGTGCCGCTTCACTCAGCGCCGCCGCTCCCACCAACCCCGAGTTGTCGCCCAACTCCGCCGCCACCACCTGCACCTCTTTAAACGGCGGCAAAGCGTCGCGAGCAATCACCGCGTGAATCCCTCTCTCCAGCAGGTCAAACGCCTGGGAGACACCGCCGCCCATAATCACGCGCTCCGGGCTGAACAGGTGAATCATTCCGGTGAATCCCGCGCCCAGATAGCGTGCCTCTTCGGCCAGCAGAGCCAGACACAACTGGTCGCCCCCGCGCGCTCCGCGCACAACATGGCGGGAGTCAACGGCTTCGCTCTTCCGCATCTCAGCGAGAAAACCGCCGCAGCCGTCGTGCGCGGCTTTCTGCGCGCGGCGTCCCAGCGCGGTGCCCGACGCCAGCGCTTCAAAACAGGCCGTTGCGCCGCACGCGCAGGCCGGGCCTTCCGCCGCCATCCGGAAATGCCCCACATGCCCGGCCATGCCGCGGCGTCCGCGCAGCAGCCGCCCATCCACCACTACGCCGCCGCCAATTCCCGTGCTGACGGTGATGTAGACCAGATGGCGCAAGCCCTGGCCCGCGCCGTGCTTCCATTCGCCGTAAGCGGCGGCAATGCCATCGTTTTCCACCACCACCGGCAAGCCCAGTTCGCGCTGCATGGTCTCGCGCAGCGGAAACATGTCCCATTGCGGAAGAGTCGGAATGTGGAGGATGGTTCCGGTCTCACTGTCCAGCGGGCCCGGGGCCGCAATGCCGACGCCGGCCACGCGTGCCCGCTCTTCCGGCGCGCAGATTTCGGAAATCAACTGCCGGAACTGCGCCACCACGGCATTCGGCCCTCCCGCCACATCGGTTCGCGCCGAAGCGCGGCGCAGAATTTGCGCGCCCTGCACCAGCGCGGCGCGCACCTGCGTTCCGCCCAGATCAATCCCAATAGTGAGCGCGCCTGGCATTCTCGGGTCTTTATGCTGGCAAAGGCTGCGCGTGAACCCAGGCCATGCGCGCGGCCACATCCGGATCGTTGAAGGCCAGCGATCCCATCACGATGGTGTCGGCACCGGAGCGCCGAAGCAACGGAACGGTGTGTTCACGAATGCCGCCGTCGGCCGCCAGAACAATGCGCGGGTGACGCCCGCTGATGATTGACCGTGCCTGCTGAAGACGCGCTTCCGCCGTGGCGTCCAGACCCTGGCCTTTAATCCCAATCCGCGTTCCCAGAAATGTCAGGAAACGGATGCGGTCCAGAAAGGGCTTGGCCGCATCCACTGGCGTATGAAGCTGAAGAACCAATCCGGCCGGAAGGCCGAGCTTGGCAATCAGGTCCAGGCAAGAGCCGGCGTTGGCGTTCTCGGCATGAATGCTGATAAGGTCTGCGCCGGCTTCGGCGAACTGCTCAATCTGCGAGGCCAAAATATCGTCGGCCACCATCAAATGGACATGCAGCGGCTTGGCGCTGCGCTTGCGAACAGCCGCCACCAGATCGGGGAAGAACAGAAACGCCGGCGAGAAGTGACCGTCGGCAACGTCAATGTGGTACACGTCGACGTGATTCTCCATGCGCGCCATGTCGTCGGCGATGCGGCTGAGATCGGCCGACCAGAGCGAGAGCTCTGCCAGAAGCCGGCCCGTCGGAAGATTTTCAATCCAGTTGCTATCCGGTTTCATGCTGAAAGCTCCTTGAAGAAGGCCGCGAGGGCGGCTTTGAATTCGGTTCGAAACAGTTCTTTGTCGTCAGCCTTCGGCGTAATCTCAGCGAGCGCTGCGCCGGGTATGGCGGCAGCCAGATCGCGCGCCATGGCGATGGGGTGAATATAATCGCGGCCATGCCCAATCACCAGCGTCGGCACCTGGATGGCGGCAATTTGCGGCCAGCTCACGCCGGGCCCGTCGTTGGCGATGCGGCTGAGCAAGGCGCTGGTCACTGCAAGGGGCTGGCGTGAAAAGAAGCCGCGCAGCGTCGCCAGGTTATCAGGCGCGTCTTTAGCAAGAAGCTGCGCTATGTCCGACGCATCAAACTGAGCCAGCGCGTCGTCTGCAGGATAACGCGCCAGCAATTCGCCCACCAGCGCATTGGGCCGCAAATTCGGAGGCGCAGCGTCGGTCGTCCAGGCGGGCCGCGCCAGCACCAGTGCGCGCACCAGATCCGGCCGCAGAACAGCCAGACGAAGCGAAATCGCCGCGCCCATGGAAATTCCGCCCAGAACAACCGGACCGGCGTTCTGGGCTTCAATGAATGCAGCCACATCTGAGGCAAACGTGGCAATGGAGAAATCTTCCAGCGGACCCGGCTCCGATTGCCCATGTCCGCGGCATTCCAGCGTCAGGCAGCGAAACCCATCGTCGAATGGGAAGACATCGGCCGGCTGCGCGGCATCGCCACACAAACCATGCTGAAAAACCATTGGCAGGCCTTCGCCTGTTTCCCGCACGGAAAGCTGCAAGCCGGCGATCAGCATATTGCCTCCAGTTGTTTCTTGAGAAACGCAGCAACCTCCGGCGCTTCCTTCGCCGCCAAGCCATGCGTGATCAAATGGCCGCGAAACCCGGAGCTTCTCAGCGCCGACAAATAATGCGGATAATCCAGAACGCCCTTGCCGGCGGTGGCGAATTGGCCGTCGCCCAGCCGGTCCTTGGCATGCGCCAGCGCAATGGAATCGCCCAGCAGGTCGATTGCGTGCTGAATGGTGGAATGCTGTTCTTCCAAAGTGGCCACTTCAAACAGGTTCGCAGGATCAAAAACAATTCGGATGAACGGGCTGTGAAAAGTGTCCAGCAACCGGCGCGCGCGCTGCGCGGAACTGACCACATTCGCCAGTTCCGGCTCCACTCCCAGCAGCACTTTATGCTTTTCGGCGATGGGCAGCAGCCAGCGGAATTCCGCGCACATTTCTTCCCACGCGGCCGCGCCGGAATTGTCGGGATGAAGCTTCCATTGATCGCGCGCGTCACAGCTTCCGGTGCAAAGCGTGACCAGTTGCGTTCCCATCCGTCCGGCCGCCGCCGCGATGGCTTGAAAGCTCTGGCGGCCTTTGGCGCGCTCCGCCGCAACGGGGTGAATCATGTTGTAAGTGGCCGAAACCGCGGCAATGGCGACTCCGGTTTTTTCAGATGCTTCGCGCACAGCGTCGGCCTCCTCGTCGCTCACCGTCAGCGGCAGCGAGCCCAGGCCCGAACAAGCCATGTTGTATTGAACAGAATCGTAACCGGCGTCGCGCGCCGCCGCCAGAACGCTGAGCGCGTCGGTGCCGGCAAACGTCTTCGCGAATATTCCCAGCATCATTACAGGCTTCCGCTGACGTCGGCCAGTTTCACGGGCTTGCCAGTCTTCACCGACTGGGCAATGGCGGCCATGCCGCGCACCGACTGGATGCCGTCGTCAATATTTGCTCCCGTCATGGGCGCGTCGCCCAGAATCACGCTGGCGAAGCCTTCCAGTTGACGGCGGTAGAAATGGCCGTCTGCGCCCAGAATGCGCGTGGTGCCGCCGGTGGATTCATGAAAGATGTCCACTTCGCTGGTCTTATAAAGCCAGGGATTGTAGGTTTTCGCCAGCACGCTGCCGCGTTCGCCATAGAGCTGAAAGCCCTCATGCCAGTCCATGCGAACCGCCACAGTCAGGTCCAGGTGGCCCAGCGCGCCGCTCGCGAAAGCCGCATCCACAAACCAGCAGTAAGCGCCGAAACTTTTCCGCAAGCGCGCCTGCACTTCGACAATGTCGCCGCACAGATAGCGCGCCGTGTCAATCAGGTGACAGCCATGCGCCAGCATGTAATAGCGTTCGCGGTCGGCCTTCGGGTCCACGTCCGGACGCCGCGCGTTGGCGCTTTTGATAATCAGCGGCTGCACGGCGTCGGTCAAGGCGTAGCGGTGCGTGGAATCGCAATACCAGGCTTTCAGCGCCAGCGCCTCGCCCATTTCGTTGTCGACAAAATCTTTCGCGCTTTGGATGCCGGCGTCGAAGCGCTTCATGTGGCCCACCTGCAGGATCTTGCCGGATTCAGTCACCGCGCGCTTGAGATCTTCCACCTCCTCCACTGAAACGCCCAGCGGCTTTTCGCACAGAACATGCTTGCCGGCCTTGAGCGCGGCTATGCTGGCCGGAACGTGAAACGCATCGGCGGTGGCGATAATGACGGCGTCCAGGTTGGGGTCAGCCAGCATTTCGCCGTAATCGCGGAAGGTTTTTTGCGGCTGGTACATGCACGCCATGCGCTCCAGCAGGTCGGCCGCCACGTCGCAAATGGCGTACAGCTCGGCGTTGGCCGCCTTCGCCGCGCTTTCAAAGTGAGCCGCCTGCGAAATGGGGCCGCAGCCGAGAATCCCGATTCTGACCTGTTTGGGCATCGCAATAATATCTTTACAAAAGAAACAAACTCCGTCAAGCTTTATCCGAGAAGATTCGGCGCGGAAGGCCCGGCGTCGGAGACATCAAAGGCGCGCTGATGCGCCAGCGCCGCCGCGCCAATGGCGCATTCGGAATCTCCCAGCGGCGAAAGCCGCACCTCCGGCACCAGGGTTCCGGGGACAATTTCAGCCGCCACGCGCGCCTGAACGGCGGGCAGGCACGCCTGAATCACGGGCCGCATCACGCCGCCCAGCACGATTGCGGCGGGGTTGAAGGTGTTCACCAGCGTGACAATTCCAAGACTCAAGTAATGCGCCACCGCCTCAACGGCCGACAAAGCGGCCGCATCTCCGCCCGCAGCCGCGCGGGCCACGTCAGCCGCCAGCGTGGCATATTTCGCAGCCGTCAGCTTGTCCGTTCCCCGGTAATAGCGCGCCAGCGCCGCCAAATTCACCCAGCTTTCCAGGCACCCCATCTGGCCGCAGCCGCAGCGCTGCGCGGGCGCGTGGCCCATTTGAATTTGGCCCAGCCGGATGTGGCCCAGTTCGCCCGCCGTTCCCCCCGCGCAACAGACGCCCGCCAATAATGGCCGCGCCGCCGCAGCCTGTTCCCAGCTTCAGAAAGATCGTGCAAACGCCGGAAGCAGCGGGCTGAGTGTAAACCGACCCAAAGGCCGCCGCATTCGCGTTATTTTCAATCAGGCACGGCAGCCGGACAGATTCGTTCAGCATGCCAAGAAGGTCCAGATTTTTCCATCCCAGAATCGGCAGATTCACCACCAATCCGCTGGCGTTGACCAATCCCGGCACCGTCACGCCCGCCGAATGGATCTTGCCCCGGAACCGGCCGTTTCGCCTCAGCTTGGCGGCTTCCGCGGCGATCAACGCGACGGCCTGCGCAGGGCTGATCTTCGCGTTGATGCGCGTTTCCGACGATTTCACCACCGCCGTCGACAGGTCGAGAAGAACAAACCGCAGAATGCCAACCCCAATTTCCACGCCCAGAAAAAAAGCGCCGTCCCGGTTCAGGCTGACGCTGACCCCGGGCCTGCCCGGTTCGCGCGCGCTGCCCTCATGCGGCGGGCTGTCAATTTCCTTCACCAGTCCGCGCCGCGTCAGCTCCAAAATCAGCCGTGTAATGGTGGCCGGAGTCACCGCCAGCCGCCGCGCCATGTCCGCCCGGCTGGCCGAGCCCTGCGTGCGCAGCATGGTCAAAATGCTGCGTTCGTTCAAATATCGTGCCAGCGTCTGGTCGGCCATTTCTAAATATTACGTTTACAAAAGAAAGTATTTTCCCACGGGAAACCAAATGCATCGAAAAGCCGCCTGAACGATCATAAAATCCAAATGCTCATCCTCGCCTCCGGTTCGCCGCGCCGCCACGAAATCCTCTTGGCCGCCGGCATCCCGCACACCATCCAAACCACCCCTATTGACGAAACCCGCCGCCCCGGCGAACCGCCCATTGCTTACGTCCAGCGCCTGGCCGAAGAAAAAGCCCGCGCCATCGCCGCTCCCGCTGGCAGCATTATCCTGGCCGCCGACACCACCGTCGCCCTTGGCAACGACATCTTCGGCAAGCCCGATAGCCCCCAAGACGCCGTCCGCATGCTCCGCGCTCTCTCGGGCCGCGACCATTTCGTCTACACCGGAATCTGTCTTCTGGGCCAAAATAAATGCATTCAAGATGTCGCCGCCACCCGCGTCACTTTTTTAGAATTGGAGGATGCCGAGATTCAGGAGTACACTCGGAGCGGGGAGCCATACGATAAAGCCGGTGCCTACGCCATTCAGGGGTTGGCATCAAAATTTATCTCTGGTATTGAAGGGTGCTATTACAACGTAGTCGGATTGCCGGTTTCGCTCGTCTGCCGGCGCCTCAAATCTTTGTAAGGCCGGCAGTCGCGCTCGCGCTGTCGCTGTCCCTCGTCTGCGCCCAATCCGATTCCGGCAGCGCGCCCGCCTCCTGGAACCAGCAAGGCATCCTTTATCTAGACCACTCGCTGAACGCCCGCATGCACCCGGTCCCCATCCAGGCCGTCCGCCTGGGCGATGGCTTTTGGACCGCGCGCCGCAAGGTTGTCACTGAGCGCACCTTGCCCGCCCTGCTGGCGCAACTGGAAGAGCACGGCTTCGTGGACAACTTCCGCCGCCTGGCCGGCAAACCCGAACTCCCGCGCAAAGGCCCCAATTCCAGCGACGCCGACGTTTATAGGTGGATAGAAGCCGCCGCCTGGGCCTTGGCTTCCAACGAAACCTCTGATTCCGACAAGCAAAAGCTGCGCGGCGACATCGATTCCCTCACCAACACCATCCTCGCCGCCCAGGAACCCAGCGGCTATCTGAACACCTATTTTGTCGGCGACCGCCTCCATCTGCGCCTGACGGATCCGGTCCATTCTCAGGAAGATTATTGCCTGGCCCAGTTCCTGGAAGCGGGCATTGCCTATTACCGCGCCACCGGCAACCGCCGCCTGCTGGATGCCGGCATCCGCTTCGCCGATTACATTCTGGCCAATTTCGGCCCCTCCAAAAAACCCTTCGTCACCGGCCATCCGGGCCTGGAAATGGCCCTGATCGAGCTATACCGCACCACCGGCCAAACCAAATATCTGGATTTCACGCGCTACCTGTACAGCGGCGCGGAGCGCGACCGCCTCAAGCTGAAAGATTCCGACGTTCGCTTCGCCTTTAGCGGCCGCCCCTTTACCTCGCGCACCGAACTGGAAGGCAATGCCGTCCGCGCCCTCTACGCCAGCGCCGGCGCAACTGATTTCTTCACCGAAACCGGCGAACCCGCTTACAAGCGCACCCTCGACGTTTTGTGGACCGATCTCACGGCGCGCAAAATGTACATCACCGGCAGCGTCGGCGCGCGCTCCTCCGGCGAATCGATGGGCGACGATTACGAACTGCCCAGCGAACAGTCGCCTTCGGAAACCTGCCCTGCCATCGCCGCCGCTGGCGTGAATGTCATGTGGAATTTCCGCATGCTCACCCTGACCGGCGATTCGCGCTATGCCGATGTCCTGGAGCGCGCCTTATACAACGCCGTCAATTCGGGCATATCACTGACGGGCAATCCCAGTTGCCCGCCCAATCTGGAACGCCTCTTTGAATCTCTTCCGGGCTATGTCTATGCCACCAGCCGCGACGACATCTATGTCAACCTTTATCAGGAATCGAAGCTGAACTGGCATCTGGAAGACGGAAGTTCCTTAGTCCTGTCCCAGGCAACCGCTTATCCCTGGAATGGCGATATCAAAATCACCGTCCAGCCTGCCAAACCAGCCACTTTCACCGTTTACCTGCGCTGGCCCGGCTGGGCTGCGTCCGCCGACGTTTCCGTAAACGGCCAGCCCGCCTCTGCTGGTGTCAAGCGCGGGTCCTTCATCCCGCTCACCCGAACCTGGAACCCCGGCGATGTTATTAGCCTCTCCCTGCCCATGCCCGTCACCCCCATGTCGGCGAATCCGCGCGTGGCTGACGACTATGGCCGGATCGCCCTGCAGCGCGGTCCGCTGGTGTATGCCTTGGAGCAGCCCGACAATCCCGGCGTCTCCATTAACGATCTATTTTTTCGCAGTGGTACTATTCCCGCCCCGGAAGTACGCCGAGACCTTCTGGGTGGCATAACAGTGCTAAAGGTTTCGGGTCTTGCCGCCGAAAAATCACTTGTGGACGAACCGCTGTACCAACCTCTTTCCATGGCCCAGGCGCGCGCTAAGCGAAACATTCCGCTCACCTTTATCCCTTACTACACGGTCGGCAATAGAGATCAGGCTGGCCAGTCGGCCCTGATGGAGGTATGGGTGCCCGTCACCCGCTCGGACGCCAGCGACGTAGCACCACTCGCATTTGGAGGCATAGTAAACCGCAAGGCGCCGCCCAGAGTCCAATAGGATGTGTAAAATCAAGGAAGTTTCCATGTCCAGATTCATATTCCTATTGCTAGCGGCGAGTGCTTTTATGCACGCTCAGCAGGTGCCCGCCGGTCCGCCTCCTCCTCCGCCCAGCGACACGCCAAGAAGCACGCCGGACAAAACTGCCCCTGCTCCTAAATCCGAAGGCGGCGCAGCCGTCTCGTCCGATTACAAAATCGGCCCGGCCGACGTTCTGAAAATCCAGGTTTGGGACGAGGATAAGTTTTCCGGGCTGTTCACCGTCGATCAGGACGGCAAGTTCGTCTTCCCGCTGGTGGGGAACCTTGTGGCCGGCGACCAGACCACCGCCCAGGTGAAAGACACCGTCACTAAAGCGCTTGAGAAATACGTGCAAAGGCCGCGCGTCGATGTCACTGTCGACCAAGTGGGGAGCAAGAAATACTATCTAAACGGGCTCGTCAACCACCCCGGTGAATATTTGCTGACCACGCCCACGACCATTCTCCAGGCCATCAGCAAAGCCGGCGGGTTGCAGGATTTCGCCAACGAGAAGAAAATCTATATTCTGCGCGGCAGCACCAAGATTCCATTCAATTACAAGGAAGTATCGCAGGGCAAACACATGGAACAGAACGTTCTCATACAGGCCGGCGATCAACTCTTCGTCCCATAAATCTCTATGCTAGATAAAGCGTCAGTCGCCCGACGAACTCTCGATTTCGAAGACTATCTGGACATCCTGCGCCGCAACGTCTCCTGGATCATCGCGCCTATCTTCGCCGGCTTGGTCCTCTCCACCGTCATCGCCTATGTGCTGGAGGACACCTACGAATCCCACGCGCTCATCCGCATCGTCCCCCAGCAAATTGCCGATACCCTGGTGCAAAACGCCAGCGCCCAGGATATGACCGGCCGCGTGGAAGCCATGCGCCAAACCATTCTCAGCCGCACCACCCTCACCAATCTCATCACCACCTACGGCCTGTATAAGAGCGAACTCAAAAGCGAGCCCATGGAAGACGTGGTGGCCAAAATGCGCCAGGCGGTGGGCATCATGCCGCGCATGGGAATCAGCGGACCCCAAAATAGGGGCTCTCTCATTGTCGAGATCAGTTTCAAGTACCGGGAACGCCTTATGGCGAATAAGATCTGCGCCGATCTGGTCTCGCGCTTCCTCAGCAACGGTTCGGCCGGCACCCAATCCAGCCAGCAGCAGGTCGCCGATTTTCTGAAAGCGGAAGCCGCAAAGGCCAGAGCCGAGCTGGACCAGGCCGAAAAGCAACTGGCCGATTACCGCAGCCAGCACGCTGGCGCTTTGCCGGAGGAGATGCAGGGGAACTTTGCTCAGTTAACCGCGCTGCAACAGCGCCTGAACTCCCTGAACGATGCGCAGTCCCGCGAAAGCGAAGGCCGGCTGCTGATTGAACAATCGCTTCGCAGCGCCAGGGATCGCCTGGCCGCCGTGCGCCAGTTGACACCCACTTCCCAAGCCAAGAGTGAGCGGCTCATCGATCTGGACAAGCGCATTTCCGACCTGGAAACCCAGATTGCCAGCATGAAGGAGCGCTACACTCCCGAAATGCCCGAATTGCAGACGGCGCAGGAAAATCTGGCCATTCTCAAGCGCCAGCGTGATGAAGCCAGCAAAGCATCCCCGGCCAAGACCACCGACAGCGACAATCCTATGATTGCCCGCGAACGCATGGATGCCCAGGCGCAGGTGGACCAGTTGGAAACCCGTCTCAAAGCCGCCAGCCTGGACGAGCAGCAAACCGCCCGCGCCATTCTGGCCGCCAATGCGCAATTAGGGGCGGTTCAATCCCGTTTATCCAGTTCGCCCGCCGGAGAAAAAGAATACTCCGACCTGATTCAGGCGCGTGAGAGCGCGCGTGTCAAGTGGGTCAGCGCCGACGCCAAAGCGCACACGGCCGAAGTCTCCAAAGATCTGGAATCCGCCAAGCAGGGCGAAACTCTGGAAATGGTCGACGACGCCTCTGTTCCCATCGATCCCACCGAGCCTAAACGCTACCTCATCATCCCCATCGGCGCGGTGGCCGGGCTGTTTATCGGAATCATCCTAGTTGCTGTTCGCGAGGTGAAAGACACTTCTTTGAAGAACCTGAAAGATGCCCGTGTCTACACCCAGCTCACTGTTCTGGGCAGCATCCCGCTGCTCGAAAATGATGTCGTCATCCAGCGCCGCAAGCAAGTGGCGCTGGTCAGTTGGGCCATTGCTACTGTCGTTGGAATTGCCATCGCCGCAGGTTCCGTCGCGCACTATTACATCAGTAAGGTCTAACTAACATGAGCCGTGTACACAACGCCCTGCGCAAAGCAGCGCAAGAAAATCCGCAAGCCGGCATTTTGCACCCGGAAAAACCGGAGACCCCGCATCCGCCGCGCGTCCCTTCCTCCGGCCCCACTTACGCCGGTCTCGATCCTTACGCGGTGGCTTCGCCCGACGCCGTGGCCACCCAGGAACTGGACTCGCCCGCGCCGCTCGAAGATATTGAAGCCTCCATCGCGGCCGCGCGCTGCATGGAATTCCACCCGCTTAGCGATGCCCTGCTGGTCCATCCGAGTAAGCCGCGCGAGGCCCCGGCTGAGGAATTTCGCACCCTGCGCACCAAGCTCAATCACCTGCAGACCACCCAGCCCATCCACACGCTGGTCATCACCAGCCCGTCGCCTGCGGAAGGCAAATCCTTTACCGCCGCCAATCTTGCGCTCACCCAGTCGCAATTGAAGGGCAAGCGAATCCTGCTGGTCGATTTCGATTTCCGCCGACCCACCGTCGACAAAACCTTCCAGGTGCCCATCAGCCCTGGCATGACCAACTATCTGCAGGGCACTGCCAGCCTGGGCGACATTCTCATGCGCATCGGCGACAGCAATCTCTACGTCATTGCGGCTGGCGATCCCGTTCCCAACCCCCTTGAACTGTTGAACCTGCAGGAGTGCTCCACGCTTCTGGCCGGGCTGCGCAACCATTTCGACTGGGTCATTCTGGACAGTCCGCCGCTCTTGTTCGCCGCCGACGGAAATCTTCTTGCCACCATGGCCGATGGCACCGTTCTGGTGGTCCGCATCGGCACCACCACCTACG
>Ga0209208_10003789_pt1 | contig 21602 bp, 18 predicted proteins | sample S1TSphfallax_3_FD_187694 | JGI IMG/M metagenome (GOLD analysis project Ga0209208, IMG submission 187694) | Host-associated microbial communities from peat moss isolated from Minnesota, USA - S1T2_Fd - Sphagnum fallax MG (SPAdes) (version 2) | ecosystem: Host-associated > Plants > Peat moss >...
GGCCGAAAAAAAATTTGGTGGGGGGGGGGGCCAACTTTGAGCATTTTCGGCTTGTTGTTTGGCCCCCCCAAGTTACTAATAAATGCTAGAACATTGACGTCAGGATATTAATAAATGCTGAAACATTGGCCCCAAACTTCACAAAGTCCCTTTGCCATAGCAAGCCCCAATCTTGGAGTAGCAACCACTCTTGAAATACATACACTACAAATATTTGGGAAGGTACTTACACAAAAAATTAAAAATCCACTAAGTAAGCTATAAATCTAAATGCCACGGTTGCCCATATTAGGTATAAATTTAGTGCATCCTATCAACTTAATGTTAGTCTCTTGGCAACTTCAACACATGTCTATTGAATCATTGAGTATGGTATAATTTTAAAGGATGGATGGGATGATGGGTGGGGGGGCTTTACTTGTATGTGTCCATGTTTTGCCACTTGTTACCTCTCTCTCTCTCACCTCCTACTTGCACCTGATTTATTGACATTCTTTAAACATCAAGTAAATAAATAAGATAGCATTAACATTTCAACACACCAATGTTTTTCTTTTGTCAATTTTGTGTGGTAGTCAAAGAGCCGATGATTCAATAAAAAAATTTGCCAAATTTGGTTACAAGCTAAATGTGATTTAAGTAAAAAAATATAAACATCATTTTATATTTTTTAATTACCTACTTGAACCATGTAAAGAAATTTGACAATTTAAAAAAAAATGATCAAATTTTGACAATTAAAATTTTCAAAAAGAAGATGATTTTAACACTTTTTTTTATTTTATTTTGGGTTATATATTGACGCGCCCTCAAGTTCCTTGTTAGACTCAAAAGAGTCCAACTATGTTAACAAAAATGGAAGTAGTTGGAATTTGGTGCCACTCCCAACTTCCATCACTAAAAGGGGTGAGAGGGGCGTGCTGAAAACTACGGGATTAGACTAGGAAGAGGGACAAGCTACTTAGTTATTTGATCCTGCATCCAAAACCAACCAACAAGTTGGTTAGAACTCATTTTGCACACTTTTGGTGTTGGGACAAGCCACGGGCAACCTTGGAATCACTTGATTCACCACGGCCCAAACTCAGGGGAAGCCACCACCTTCCCCCATATAGTATTCTTTGCGTTACTCCATGGCACCCGCATCCAAATGGCTTTTATTCTCGGGACTCCCAAGGAGGAGTCTCGAAACTGTCCCGGTTTGGACTCCCGGGACTTTGGGAGCTCATAACTCCCGGCTCAAACCTTGGATTGGGATGAGGTCTGAAGCAAACTTGTGGCTCTCTTCATGAGTTTTCCAACAGTGTGTCGCACTCCATCTTCACACACCGGGATTGGGTCGATTCCCGACTTTTTGTGGTCAAGAGTCAAATTGTTAGTTTGACTCCCGGCCCTTCTTTTGCCCATAACTTGTGTTGCAGATGTCCAAACGGCTCATGCAAGGCCATTTTCGACATCTACACTTCAAGGCCTTTCCAACAGTATAAAGAACACTTCAAGGCGAGGTGTTTTTCCCTCTTCTGTTGAGCTCTAAAGTTGTGAGAGTCCCAGAGGATTCCAAATTCTCACTTTTGGGAGTGTGAGTCTCATCCTCACACTTGCCTCAAAGTGGGGTTGCGACATATATAGCTAACAAAAAAATAGTTATGACACATATACATTTATAACAAGAAGTTATTAACAACAAGCTTAATGTTTCACACCATCATGATTTAGCCCTAGTTTTAACTATCATACACTTCTAGAATTTATCCCAAAACAATTTTTCACACACCTCCACAAGAATGTAACTAACCCTAACAAAAGTTGAACCTCAAAAAATGAAACTGAAATTAAATCAATTCAATTAAACAAGTTAAAAACATCAAATTAGTCATAAGGTATAAGTAATTTGCACAAAAAGAGGGAAAAAACAAGATTTATACAAAGAAAAAAAATTCATTGATTTTTTTCCTCCTTTTCTTCCTTTTCACCTCCTTCCAGGTTCTAGTTGTATTTTAAGTCCTTCAAGGCAAAAATCCTTGCCCACTTGCTTCTCAAGTTGTCTTCATTTTGTGTTGAACAATCCTCTTTATGAAATGTGTATTGAACCACTATTGTTGCCACCTCCCTTGCTCTCTCATGATATCTTGGCCTCCATTATCCACTGCTCCTTGAGCTTGCCTTGGAAGTTCACTATTTCATGAGGGAACACTTCCATGTTGTTTGTTTGTTCATGATACGTCACATTGTCCACATATAATACAGATCAATTACAATAAATAACAAAATGTTGCAAGGTTCAAGATAATGTAACAACATAAGAAACTCTAAAATCTTGATGATATGCCAACATGGAAAACAAATAAACTTGGATAACATATTCCAAATATAATTCAACATAACTTTGTTAGATGTCCAATTCAAATTTATTCACATTTAACTATGGATGAGTGACCTGATTTTTAACTTTCAAAATTTGAACTATGCATAAGTGAATTTTTTTCAACAAATTACCAATGAAACATGAAGTAAAGTGACCTATTATAAGGTGAGCCAAAAAATTCACATGTTGGGCAAGACCAACAAGTGTAAATCTTAATATTTTTAATTACTTTAAAAAAAAAATTCAAATAGAAAAATTTGCATGGCTTTAACCTTAACTCCTCATTTAATTTATGTTTGGAGTTTTTCATTCCATCCATCCTTTGAACTGGCTCTACAATAGACATGCAAATTGAGCAATAATAGATGACAATATCCTACACAGTTGAATTTTTAAAGAAGAATGCCCACCATTTTACTTTGGATATAATATGTAAAAATGGATAAAAAATTATACATGGTGAAAAATGGCTTTCAATCAGTTGCAATGAGAATAATTTAAATTGTTGTCAAAGATCGATCAAATGGATCCATGCAAAACTTGGGTGATGACAAAACAAAACAAAATCTGAAAAACCCCAAAAAATGCATTCACAGTCCAAAGTAACATGTGGTTTGAACATTCCACAAAAAGTTGGACCTACTGGACTAATAACTGATAATCAATAGATTTTGTGGAATGGGTGTAGCAACTTTATTGGAGACAATTTTGATTAATATCATCCCAAGAAAAACAACGCCAATTAAATCAACTAGCATAACATCAACAAGCTTAAATTATCTATAATAGCACCACATGTGGATTACTGAGGATATTGAAATGTTGCAAGAATAGATCATCTTTCAAGAAAAATCTATCTTTTAGGCACTATGCTAGTCTTTTTGTCTCAATCACTAAAAAACTTACATAGTACCATTTAAACACACTAATTCCTTTCATCAAATAAAGAATTAACTACAACCCCATCAAAAAAATTATGCAAAAATCAAGTCACATAATTCAGCCCAAATTACCCATTCTATTCTCACAAAAAACATGTGGATCATTTTTTCCATGAAATTATTCACTAAAATGTCCTTCAAGAGCCAACACAACTTGATGTCAATATTCTCAAATATTACCCAATTTGCCACATGTTGGTCATTCTAGGAAATAGGTACAAGAAACCTACTGCTAACAAAATCAAATCAAACCTACAACATGTGCAAAATCCATAAAGGCCAAAAATACTTCAAATAGTTGTAACCCCAAAATCCACATCAATTGAAAAGATTATACTCACATCTAGAAACCACAACCAAAAAAACTAAATTAAAAAAAAGGTGCAATGATGAATCCAACTCCCTTATTAGCAAGTCTTGCAACACTGCATGACATTGGATTTGGAGAACCTTCAATCATTCACAAACACAAAGTGTTAGATTTTGTGGACAAAATCCAAAGCATTGATCACATAATAACAAAACTCACAATCAACCACAAATCATGAAAAGCCAATAGATTTGGCATATAATAACGGACTCCCAATTTAATGACAAATCGTGCAAAATCATGTGATAGATTATTCAAAAAATGGTGAAGAAGAGTCCATAATCATGCATAATCATGTGATAGATTATTCAAAAAATGATGAAGAAGAGTCCATAATCATGCATAAATCATGTGTCAGATTAATCACAATTTTGCTTAACAAAAATCCATGGACCATTATTATCACCTATAAAGGGTGCAAGCCCATTCGTTGCCAAAACCTCAAAATACTCCAAACAAAACATTCATTATACATGGTGTTGCAAGTTTTCAATAAACAAGTCGAATCCAAAAATCCATGGAGATCCTTTCTAAAGACATTCAAGAATGATGGGGATTTATGCTTGTTGTTATCATTTACATCAAGGATGTTATTTGATGAAAATACCATTTGCTCTATTGAAGGGGTGTTAAATAATATTTCCAAATGATTGTACAATCAATGATATCTAGGTATATGAAAGTAGCTCAGCAAATGACACCAACAAACCTCTAGACCCCACCATGGTCATGCATGTCATGCAAGCTTGTTCCATTCCAAAAACTCCAAAAGAGACATTAGTTAATGCACATTCCATACAATGTTGTGCAACCCCTATCAATCTTTATATTACACACTTGCCTATATATCTATTTCAAACACCATATCTTTTGTGTGCAACAAGGTCATTGAAGTCATAAATTTAATGATTTGCCAAATGCATAATCCTAGTGAAAATCAAACAACTAGGAATCTATGCATCCCTTTCGATACCATAGGCAATTTGTGAGTACATGGCAAAATGACAAACAAAACAAATCAACCTTCCACAAAACCTTCTTATGCATGTACAACAATCAAAACAGAACACTTATGCAAAAATGCAAGGAATAAATTCCTTCAAAACTCACAAGCATAGCATCTTCAACTAAAATCCTTCAACAACTTGTTACAAAATGGTATTTCCACATATTGTGTTGGGTTTACCCATTAGTCAATATTGTCATTGATCGAAGTATTATACCCAATTCCACCTACCTCCATAGGTGGGGTCTTTACAATATACTCCAAAACCTCCATGCCTTGAATACTACAAAAGTGAACTTTTGTATATAGTCAATAAATTATCAAATTAAAAAATCAAATAAAATACCATCTAAAGTACTTATGAAAATTACATTAAAAACAAAAATCTAATTGTTCCTAACCAAAAAGTTCTAGAAATGTGGCCTTCATGACAGTCCTAAAACTCATTTTAAGTACAATGATTAGGAAAATCAAAATTCAAAATATTATTGATATCATTATAGTTTCAAATTCTATGGAATATGGTAATGTATTCACCAAAAAAATGAATAAATACATTTTTTTAATGTTTACTCTATTTTTTCAAAGTTTAATGGGTCTAATCAAATTTACCGCGATGTTTTTTGTGGGTCCACCTATCATACTTCCACCCCTCAAACATAGTTTATGAAGAACACAATAAGCTTGAAACCACTAGAAGAACACATTGATGTGATTCCAAATAATATTCCAAAAACCCATGTATGCTAACCAAAAAGATGATTTATTAGCTTTGGCCAATCATCTCTACTGGAAGGACTTATAAATGACCAATGTTAAGGGGGTAGGTTGATTACATTGTTTTGGATGAACAAGGCATTAAGGATAGGGATTGATCATTGGACATTGGAGGTTTAAATTTTGAATTCTTATTTAGTTTTGAATCATATTGATAATGACTTGCGGATTGCCCAAAGATGGGAGTTATGGGAAAAGGATTTTCATTCTTAGACACATTTTTTTTAATTAATGAAATAGATGTAGGTACTTGGTAATAGAAAATACAAACTATATTTTTTATATACCACATATTTAATCTTATTATTTGATTTGATTTCAATAGAATATGGAAATTTTTGTTATATTTTAATTGAAATTTTTAGTATACAAGAGAAGTATAAACTTCTACATTGATTTTCATATTCAAATTGTTGTGTGAATTTTCTAAAATATCAAAAATTATAATTATGTTTTTGGATTTTCTACATTATATTGTTAAGTACAAATTTTAGGTATATGAAATAACCATGAATCTAGTGTTTTAATGAATTGTAGAGACATGTGTGTTTAGAATCAAGGTAGGAATTGTGAATGTGTGCATATTGTAGTGCAAATTTGTTGTTACAACAACTATGGAATAGTTATACATAAATTTAATCCACATTATTATTTGGTGACCATATTTTGGGGCATTTTTTCTATTTGTAGTACATGGACAAGAAGGTTTTTTGCATTTTCCATTGTGTATACTATAAATGAGGGTGTTTAGAATAGTGGTTTAGTTTTCAATTTAGATTTAGAAAAGGTATGTTAGAAAGCACTACAAGTCTAAGCGGTTGATGCCATAAGGACTACAAAACGATCTACAAACTTTGAAAAAGAAGGATTGTGAAAGAAGACAAATCAAATGGTGACTTAAAGTTTACAATGGCAATTGGATTTGGAGGCAAATCGTCAAGGTCTTGAAAAAAAAACAAAAGGTAATCTTGAAAATGGAAAGGAGAGTGTGGGAATTACAAAAACCCCATATTAGAATTTAATGTTGGATAGACAAGTTTAAAAAACAAAAGAAAGACATGTAGAACACATGTCGTTTCTACCACAAGAGGTGATAAAACATGAAGTATGGATTGGTGGTTTTCAAAAAAGGCATGGTTATAGACGACGATATCCAAATAGAGAAATGCAGTCAAATACGCACCCAAATGAATGGGTGGAGTGTTTTTTTAGTCCCAATTTGTGGTTCAAAGTTGCAAGGATCAAGACATAGCAAGGACTTCTATAGTACATGATCAATTGTTGAAAATCTCAAATCTATAATCAGTAACTAATTGAGGAAGGGATATTATAGGAAGTATACAATCCATGTTTGTGTACCAGTTTACATCTTTAGATTATTATGAACCAATGGAAGATTGGGAGGTCGAAAAAAACACCAATATCGATGTGCTTGAAGAAATTGAAGAAAATTACCTACGATCATCTGAATATGCAGAAGTAGAAGTGAATGTGTTGGATGAAGTACCATAGTCATACTCACATCAAGGAAATCCAAAGTTGAATCAAACATAATCGAAACATAGGATCATGAATATGTGGATTCAGAGGTAGTTGGATTACTTTCAAAAGGTTGTGCATTTTGTGAAGAAGAAGGACATGTAATTATGGATTGTCTTTTTGTGCCTTTTCACATCATAACATGTATTGCTAAACATGTGGAGTTATTGAATGTGGCATGAACACTAATGGATCAATCATAAAACCATGAACTAGGAATTCATGTAGTCCATAATAGATTGAGAAGCATGGTGTTAGGAGGTTAATTGGACCACAAAGTTGGCATATTCGTCCATCCATTTAGTTTAAAAGTAAAGTACTAAAGGTGTATTCACATCCACATTCTACACCACAGAGGATACCAATGGGTAACCACAGAATGGGGCATCATAAAACTCGAATCAATTCAGCTTCACCAAGAATGTCAAAAGTGGTAATTGTTGAAGTTTGAAGACAACCTACTGGAATAGAGGTCACTCGATCACTTAATGATATGATAACAACCATAGGAGTGGAAACGGTTGTTGCACCCAACATGAATGTTATCAAAAGTGGAGTACTAATTGGATTTGCAACAAACTTGGATCATGGATCATGCAGAATCTCAATATGAAGGAATTTGAGTAGGAATTTGAAGCTACTAGCAACAACTACTAGAGTTGTTGGGACACCCCATATGTTATTTTCTAATCCAATGATGATCACCCATGTAAACATAACTGTAAACCAACCATTGATGAGCTCACTAACTGATGTAGGGTACAAAAGTACAAATGTTAAAAATTCCAAAGGAGGGTATCGAAAACCATTTGTCATAACTATAGGAATGCCCAATCACATAAATGGCCATTCTGTTAGGCCAAACAAGGTACCTCTTAAGTATCTTGACTTCAAAAAATATATTGATATAGATGTTCATGTCAAAGTGTTCAATTTTACAATGAAGGCAAATGTAAAGACCTTTGAAAAGTATATCATCAATATGCTTAACTATACACTAAAAGATACAACATCAAATTGGTGCCATAATTACATGTCAAAATTTCTTGAATATATATTTTTAGAGCTTACACAAGCATTTTACAAGCATTATCAAAAAATTCAAAATGATGAGCAAATATACATGGAGTTGAAAAACATGAAGTAGAAGGAGACTAAGATGGTGAAGGTATACTATGATCGGATTCAAAAGTTGGCTCATAGTTTACAAGTACCAACCATAGACAATTTCTTAATTGATACATTTAAGGTGGGCTTGTAATCATACCTCAGAATTGCGATTATAGGGATGAAGCAATCAACATTACAACAACATAAAGAGGTGATAATGTTGTGTGAAGAAGGAATGATTATTGTCAAAGCAAGGAGTGCACTTTTGGTACCACATAGTACTAAATAAACAGTAGTATTAAAAACATAGGGTAATATAGGGAAAACCAACATATATTACACAAATTGTGGAATGACTAATCATAATGTGGAGACATGTAGAAAGGAACAAAACACAGTGATAGTCATAGAGGTAACACAACATAGTCAAAAACCACAAAAAACATCTTCATATGCATGCCACATATGTGGTTTGAATGGACATAAAATGACAAATTGTCCAAAGTTTCTTGAGATGGAACACAACTTAGCCAAATATTATTCCTCTAGAAGCACATAAATTTGAGGAGGTGGTGAATTCACAAGAAAAATTGATTATAGTATAAGAGATTTTTTTAAACATTTGTAAGTAGATGCTAGAAACAAGTTATACTTTAAACTTGGGACAATTGCTTTAAATAGTTCATGAGTTTAAAATGTATATTTGGTAAAAACTAAAACTAGAGAAAACTCAAAATCTAAGTAGAACAACCATAGAAAAACATGTTATTTTTCAATACCAGAAGTAGGGACAACTATTATAGCAATAGATAAATCACTTGACAATTATCCAAGTATAAATTAGGAATAATATAATAGAGGATATGTTGTTGGATGGAGGTTATGGAGTAAATATCATCACAAAATAGTTGAGATTGAGGTTGGGGCTTCCAAAGCTTAAATTTGCACCATATAATCTAAGGATGGTAAATCAAACAACCACAAAACTAGTGGGTTTGATTAGAGTTCCGAAGATACATTAGAACAAATGTTGTCCATTTTGACCATATTTTTACGACTACTATGCAACTAATATCCAAACCAATTTATTTTACAACTAACAATGTGTTAATCCTATGTGTCCATATAGTTGCAACTTGTAATTACATATGCAACTACAAGAAATGTTGAACTAAATTATAGTTGTAAATGCAAAAACTTACAACTAATATGATTTTCATTGAAAATGTAGATGAAAAGTGAACAATGTCATCCAATTTTGATTGCATCCATTGATGGATGATAACATAGTTGTTTTTGCAACTATAAATGAAAGGTTTTTCAATTGTAATAGTATATTCTACCACATTAACAAATAAACATGGACAACATATGGCGAACTTTGCTATTTCAATTGGACTATTATCCCTTCAATGTACCCATCCATGGGTCTTCTTTGTAATTATTGATGGGTCTTCCATGATTTAATATCTAATAGCTAATAGTTTGTTAGAAAAGGCTATTATAACCTAGTTGGTAGACTAAGCTAGCTAAGCTTAATAGGTTACATTAAACTAAGTAGGCCTATGTACATTGCTAGCCTAGTCTAGCTTATTTGCTTAATTAATTGGCCTAAGTTATCTATAGGTAATAGTAGGCTAGTTTATTAGGTGTAACTAATAGGCTAGGTTATGAAGGTTAGAACCAATTAGGCTAAGTAAGTTAGGTAGGTAGTTGGTAGACTAGGTCATTAATTAATTGTTAAACTAGGTAGTAAGTAGGATAGGTACTAGTAGGTAATAGGTAGGTAGGCAAGTTAAGCTATAGGTATTTTATTTTGTGGATATGTCATAATTTTTTTGTATTAATTGATAAAATAATTAGTTATGTTAAACAATTAATTTATTAAATGACAGGTATAATTAATTTATTAGGTAGGCTAGGTAGTAGATAGTAGGTATGTAACCTAAATAATATATAATAAATAGGATAGGTGTTAGTAGGTATTAGGTAGGTAGGTAAGTTAAACAAAAGGTATTTTATTTTATTTCATTTTAAAAACTAATTGATTAATTAATTAATTAATGATGTTAAACGATTTATTTATCAAATGTAGGCCAGGTAATTAATTTATTAGGTAGGCTAGGTCGTGGATAGTAGGTATGTAACCTAGGTAGTATGTAATAAGTAAGACATCTACTAATAGGTAATAGGTAGGTAGCTTATAAATTAAGCAAGAGGTTTTTTTGTGTGGATATGTCATAGTGTTTTTGTATTAATTGATTAACTAATTAATTGTGTTAAACAATTAATTTATTAAATGTAGGCTAGGATATTAATTTATTAGTAGGTTAGGTAATAAACAATAAGCATGTAGCCTAAGTAGTATCACCACTAGAAATTTTGGGTTTTGTAACTGTCATTTGCAATTAAAATTCAGTTGCATTTGACACATGCAACTGCAAATTTGTGTAGTTGTTTAAGACAAGTTGCACATGACATTCAATTGTATGCAACACTACATATGCAACATGTATATACGGTGCTAATATACATGCTCATCCATACATACTAATCCAAATGTAATTGCACCTTATGTGCAATTCTCCTTACAACTACAATGTAACTAATAAAAATATGACACATGTTTAAAACTTGGACAACTATCTTATGGACACGTGTCACAAAATTTTGTGTTTTCAAAATTAAAAATTCATTGGATTAATCTCAATCATTAAAATTTATGCCACTAAAATGATGACACGTGGCACACATGGAACGTTCATTGGCCAATTGACACATGTCCATTTCACAACACCAATTATATGGTGACACGTGGAAATTAAGGCCCACTTTTTTTTATAAAAATATTGATTAATAAAATCTAAATCGTCCAATTTATGGCTGATAAGATGTTGACACATGTTGCCTAAGTAGGTAGGTTATTAATAAACCCTATTAGGTAAATAGGCTTATTAGGTATGTAAATAGGTTGAACATAGTTAGGTTTAGGCTATCTAAGTAAGATTAGAATAATCCGATTTTATTTTTAAGATTAACCATTTCATAAAGGTCAAGCTTTTTTTATTCACTCGTCTACAATGGCATTTGGTGTTTCATTATTACAAAGTTATTGCTCCTAGTTATATAATGAACCAAATAGAATTGGAGGCCAAAGGATATGGGATAAAAAATTCCATTGCAAACCTCATGAACCAACTTAGTTGCACATTAGATCCAACTAATGTATTAGAGTATAGCAGCTAGGGGAGGGTTCTGTTGCTTTTGGTGTCCAAACAAAACTTGAAGCCCTCCACTTGGCTCATCTAACACAATAAGAATTGTAAAAAATGGATCAGAAATGAGAAAGTTATGACCCCCCAAAATAAAGGGGGTCAAAAATTCAAAAAAACCATTGAACACTACAAAAGCCGATTCTTAAACACCCAAAAAGTTCCTTTTATGTTGGTTTTTTTGCTATTAAAGTGAAAATATGATTTTTAGAACTTCAGTTGGCGCTCCTATAGCACTTTAAATCATTTTAAATGAATAAGAAATAAGAAAGTTACAAGGTTTGAAAGTAGGAGGGGTCCAAAGAAAAGAAAAAAAACATGTCTTGTAACTTGGAAAAAAGCTTCTTATTTTTCATGTTTTTCTTCTTGTTAATTTTTCATTATTACTTGTCTTTTGCACTTCAAAGATGATTGTAGGAAATTTGTAATAATTATAATTACTTAATGAAAATATGATTTTAACATTATTATCTAGCTTAAACTAATAATTAACTTAAGATGTTTATGTATTTGTAGGTTAATTTGTGTAGCCTATTTACATTAATATTTTAACATAAATAATAAAATTTAAATATATAATACCTATTGATCATATATATAATGGATTATCATTATAATCATAATAGACATTTAATTGATAATTATGAACATTTATAATAAATTTTAATATTATCATATTAATTGATTTTGAATAATTTTTTGTTTAATCGAATTTACATTTTCTGAAAAATATTCCAAATAAAATAAAATAATTTTTTTTTACTTGCCAGAACAAATATTCAAATACATTTGACAAATAAAATTTTAAAACTTGCAATATATATTTAAACCATGGTTTAGTTTAACTTAATTTAATTTAACATAATTTAGTTTAGCCAAAATTAATTTAGCTTAACTTAATTTAACCATTGTTAGTTTTAACCTAATTTAGTTTAACCATAAATAGTTTAACCTAACTTAATTTAACCATAATTGGTTTGGCCTAATTTAATTTAGCCATATTTATTTCATGTTAATTTAAATTAGCTTAATTTATTATAGCCATAATAATTATAAACTAATTTAATTTAGCCCTAATTGGTTTGGTCTAATTTATTATAGCCATAATTAATATATTTTAATTCATTTCAGCCATAGATAATTTAGCCTAATTTAATTTAGCCATAATTAGTTTGGCCTAACTTAATTTAGCCATATCTATTTTAGCCATAATTAATATATTTCAATTTATTTTAGCCATAAATATTTTAATCTAACTTAATTTAACCATAACTATTTTGGCCTAACTTAATTTAGCCATAGTTAATTTAGCCATAATTAATTTAGGCATGGTTAGTTTTAGCGTAATTTAATTTACGCCATAAATATTTGAACCTAATAAAATTAGGCATGGTTAATTTTAGCCTAATTTAATTTAGCCATGGTTAGTTTAACTTTTTTGTTTATTTAGCCTAGGTTATTTTAACCTAGGTAGTTTAAGTTAGCCTAAGTTAGCATGGGGTTAACCTTAGTACTAAAGGCACATAATATTATTATGCATAGTTTATGTAAATATATTAAGTATAATAATTTAAGTATGTATAAGTTTATGCCATTATTCTTATGACATGTGTCCATGTTTTACACATTTAGTTGCACGTTAGTTGCACACACAATCGTATGGTTGAAAAATTATACAATACCAAATTTATAGTTGCAAACATGACCAAGATAGTTGCAAATGACAACCGGTTGCATACCAATTGCATAGTGATTACTTGCAAACGATAGGATTTTTAGTAGTGTATGTGATAAGTAGGATAGGTAGTAGTAAGTAGTAGGTAGGTCAAGTAATTAATTTTAAAAATGTTGGTTAGGTAATATATAGTAGGTATTTAGCCAACGTAATATGTAGTAAATAGGTAGGTAGTAGGTAGTAAGTAGGATAAGTAGTAAATAGTTAATGAAAATAATAAATATTTTATTATGTGGATATATATGATAGTGTTTTTGTATGGGACAAAGGATGTGATAATGTTGTAATGTTGTAGTCCTTTCATTAGAATTATCCCATATCTTTTGTCTATAACTTCAAACTTGTAAAGTATATATGTAGGTGAAGGAATGGACTAGATTCATTGTATGCACTATAAATATTACATCTGTTGTTTAGGATGAACAATTAAAAGGCTTGTCCCCAACAAAATAAATAGGATCCTACCTACCTACTTAGCCTATGTTAGCTAGCCTATTCTACCTTAGCCTAGCCTAGAATAGGTTGCCTATTATAATTTAGCCTAAGATAGATAATAATTAATTATTATAATTATAATATATAAATTTTAAATTATTATATTGGATTATCATAACTATAATAATTAATTACTATAATTATAATATATATTTTTGAACAAATGGAAAATTGCCACATGTTTTATGGCCATTGGTTTTTAAATTACCATGTGGTTAAATCCTAACCACCGATCAATGGCACATTTGGTAGCATGCAACTATCCCAAATGTAGCCACAAATTGGGGTTTCACGTCATACTAAGGATCGTCCATGGCAATGGATGAGAAATTATAGTTTAGTCATAAAGTTTGTGACTACACTTTCAACTTCATGGCCATGTCATGTCTTTTGCGACTAACTATTTTATGGCACTTGTCCAAGGCATTTAAACTATTTTTAGTCATATGTGTCCATTACAATTTAAATGAGTTGTAAATTCAGTTGTTGATTTTCAAATTTCTTCTAGTGATATATTTATTCATTACATTCCTTACATAATTATGTTTATTGTACTACATAATAGTGTGGTAGATTCTAGTTATTCCATGTTGTTGGGGAGACCATGGTTGAGGGATGCTAAAGTGGTACATGATTGGGGGAGTAACACTATTACCATACAAGGGGGTGGGACAGTCAGAATAATTACAATCACCAAACATTTGGGAGGTGAAGGGTTATTACGTTATGACTATCAAAATGGTACCACAAATGAAGAAGAAAATATCATCTTTGCTACAAAACCAAAGTTTTTTTCAATTGAATAATCAATTTACCTACAACAATTCAATCAATGAATACCATAGATGTGGAGATTATGGATATTAATGTAAAAACTAATAATTCAAAGTTAAAAATCAAGGATACAAATCAAATAACAAAAGACAACTAGCAAAAAAGTAGAAGTAGTTATATGAACTAGAAGTAGTTATGGAGGATAAGGTGCATCTTAAGATGTATTATAATCATCAACCAAGGTGTGTTGTAGTGGACGAAACTCCAACAAAAATTAAAACATAGGAATTGTAAATAGTTGGATGGATGTTAATTAAAGATCAACAATTGATGAAATTCAATCTAGGAATTGATGTAAAACCACAATTGGTGAGGGTGTATCCATAGTCAAATGAACCACACATGGCTCTTTTATTCCTTTTGAAAGGGCAGGGACTTGAAATTGGAAATTGAGATGGCATGCAACCATTGCACAAAATTTATGGTTTAATCACATATTTGGCTTTTACAATATATTTTTATAATAAAATTTAATTTCTTTGAATTTTATAGCTTATATTTATATTTGAATTTATTTATATATCAATTCCAATGATGATCCAAAACCATGTAAAGTCTAATTTTTATTCAATCTACATGAATATGAAAAATTTCCAAACAAATCTAAATTAATTTTGATCATTTTTATGTGATTTTCTTAGGACCCTAGGATTGGTCATAAGTGTTTAATTAATCCTTTTTCACCTTCAAATGTTGATATAATTGACTCATATTTTTATATGTCATTTTTTAATGTATATTACATCACACTATGTAAATTACATGAAAAACACTTAATCCTAACTGATATTAAAAATTGACAAGTGTGTTATTTAAAAGTGGTTACACTCGTAGTGGTTCATTGTATGGTAAACTTATTCGTGAACATTAATGCACAACTAGAGACAGGCAAAATGCTAGAAGTGGAGCAGTTGTTGAAGGAGTTCAAAGATGTTTTTGCATGGACATATAAATAATATAAGAGGGATTCCACCATAGCTTACACAACACATTATTGAACTAGATACTATGATACCATTGGCACATTAAGCCAGGTACATATTAAATCCAAACTATGTTACAATAGTCAAATAAGATATTGATAAATTGTTAACAATTGGATTCATTCAATTTGTAGAAGAGGCTACATGGTCGTCACCCATAGTAGTAATACCCAAGAAAAATGGCGAATTTAAGATTTGTATAGATTTCAAAAAATAAAATGAAACCACAAAGAAGGATCCATACCCAATACCTTTTATAGATGAAGTTATGAACACAATAGTAGGGTATGAAACATATTTTTTCTTAGATGGGTATTCATGATATCATCAAATTTCTATAGTTCCAAAGGACATATATAAGACTACATTTATTATAAACTAGGGAACTTTTGTATTGAAGGTAATGTCATTTGGAGCTTAAAATGGACCTTCAACATATTAGAGAATTGTTACCAAAACATTCAAAGAATATTTGGACAATTTTATGAAGATATTTTTGGATGAATTTCTAGTGTACAATGACATGGACAATCATATGTAGAAGCTCATTTTATGTTTTCAAAAGTGCAAAAAATATGGCATTAGTTTGAATCTAGACAAATGTGCATTCATGGTATTTTCAAGGATGATCTTGGGTTTTATTATTTCCAAAAAACGAAAACTACCAGATCCAAAGAAGATACAAGCAATAGTAAACATGCCACCACCTAAAAATCCACAGTAGAAAATGGGATGGCACAATTTTACAGATGTTTTATTAAAAACTTTATTACTGTCATGGCACCCATCTCTAAATTGACCAAAAAGACTGGATAGAGGAATGTCAAAAGGCTTGGGAGTTTATCAAATAGAAGTATATTCAAGTGTCAATATTGATATCACCAAATTAACATGTGGAGTTTCATGTTCATACATATGCATTTTTATTAAGTATGGGAGCTATGTTATTTCATAATTTAATAGGGAAGAATGATCAACCAATGGTGTATGCTTCTAGACTTATAAACATAATAGAACAAAATTATAACACAATATAAAGAGAGGCTAGGATGTAAGTTACAAAAATTAACGGTATTCAATATTGGTATTGAACATTATGGAGTTAGCAAAAGAATCCAAAAAAGTAGTTCAATTTTGGTGATTATGTTCTATGGTTTCTAAAGGGAAATAAGTCACACCTAGGGAAGTTAATAGGAAATGGTTTGGACCATACATAATACAATATGCATTGCTAAATAACATTGTGTTATTAGTGACAATTGAAAAGTTTGTGACTAATCCTATGTTGGTCAATGTGAATAAGCTCAAACCATACAAATACATGGATTCTGAAGTTTAGAAACAAGAATACTAGATGTTAGTATATTAGGAATAGAGTGTAGGTGGATTTCAAGAGGAGGATTCTAATATGAATGTGGAAGATGAAAACTATGTAACACAGAAACCATAGATACTAGGCAACGAAGAAGAAAAATGGATGGAAGATCCGAAAGTCAAAATAGTATTGACTTTAGAACTTCATATGATGAACCAATTGTTGAATGATAAATGCATAAAAGAAGAATGTGGGATACATATATCTAAAATTGGTGTATCAGGGGCATCAGTTAAATCAACAGATGTATTCACACAATCATTAGACGTGTGGGCACAATTAACATATTTGTTGGCATAATCAGCAAAAATATCAATATAGTCAATAGATGTATTGACACAATCATTAGATATATTAACATAATTAGTAGAAAGTGTACAAGGAGAACGACATGGACTCAATACAACTAATTAAAGAGGATTATGGATGCAAAACAGTTGGAAGATGAAATCTATGGCGTTCATTCACAATGATGATGTGATGTGCTTCCACATGATGCACCCTTAAATTCCTTGAAAGATTCAAATGTGGGTCCGAAAGTGAATGCAATGGAAGGAATTGGAATATGTTCTCTAACTTATAACATTTTGGGGGTAAGAGGGGCATGTTGGAGCTTTGGGATGGGGATTAAGATGAATGACAAGCAAGTCAACTATTATCACGAACTTGCACAAACTAAATAACAAGTTGGTTAATGCATAGTTGGATCACTTTTGGTGCACGAATGAACCATGAGCATACACGAATTCACGAGACTCATCATAGTTTGGACCAAGGGGAAGCCATCACCTTCCCCCTTATAATATTTTTTGTGCCTAGCCATGGGGGCTACATCCAAATGTCATTTTGTCCTGGGACTATCAAGTTGGGAGTCTTGAAATTCTCGAAATTGGGACTTTCAAAACTTTGGAAACCCATAACTTTTTGTGAAGACCTTCAATTGAGGTGAGGTATAAAACAAAGTTGTAACACTCATCAAAAGGTTTTCAATGATATGTGGCATGCCACCTACACGCACCTATTTCTGGGAGATTATTGACTTTTAATGGTTGAAAGTCAATTTGGCACTTTGATTCCTGGCCCTTCTTTCAACCATAACTTGTGTTTTAAGCATTCAAATGGGTCATGCAAGCCCATTTTCAACATTTACGTCCTAAAAACTTTCCAATGATATAAGTAACTTTTCAATCCAATGAGTTTTGACCCTATAAATCACTCTTTAAAAACTTGGGACTCCATAGGGACTCCAACTCCCAAAGTGGGAATCGACTTGGGAGTGTGTGGGCTCATTCCCTTACACTCTCTTACACTCTCGAAAGTGTGAATGTGATTTTGGGGTTACACTCTTCACTCACACCTTTCCATGCCCTTGCCTTGGTTACAAGCCCAAAGCTAAGGTCGTGACATCAAAACTTCAAATGACAAACCAATCATTAAATGATAAATGCATGAGAGAAGAATCTAAGATAAAAAATTTGAAGTTGGTGTATTAGGGGCATCGTTTAAATTTTAAAAATCAACAAATGTAGTCACATAATGATCAGATGTGTGGGCATAGTTAGTAGAAATATTAATATAATCAACAAATGTATTGACATAATTAGTAGATGTATTAACATAGTCAGTAGAAGGCATATAGGGAGAACAATGTGGAGTCAATATAACTAATTTAAGAGGATTATGGATGCAGAATAGTTGAAAGATGAACTTTGTGGCATTCATTCACAATGATGATGTGACGTGCTTCCACATGGTTGTATAAGGAACACAAAATATGGCAATGATGGGTTGTCATATTTTCGAGGATGAGGCATTAATTAAAATGACAGGCATGATAAAAATTGAATGGGATGGGCAAGAAGCTTAAGGACCAAAAAATTGGAATAACTATCAAAAATTGATTTTGTTTGTTGTTAGAAGTTGTGTGTGTTTTTAAAATTATGGAATTCACTGAAACATGAGTGCAAAAAGTGTGATTGAAAAATTGCAAAGAGTAATAAAGGAAAAGGAAACGTGAACACAAACATAAATAGGAGGAGGAAACGAAATTGTTGAAAAAAAAAAATAGAAGAAGAGTTGATAATAACATAGTTGTTGGTAGTGAAGTTGCCACCACATTCACCATTATTTTCAGAACATGAAGAAAGTAAAGCGTACAATGAGAAGATGCAATTTGTGCATATGATAATTCAAGATTATACAGATTTGGAACATCTATAATTGAATTTTTGTGCAGACGCAAAAGAGGTTGGAATTCAAGTGAGCAAGTAGGACTAGGAGTTATGTCAATGGATCCGATGTACATTGAAAAAGTGGAGGAAAACAAAGGTGTGGAATAACGATTTGTTGAGGCACAAATAAAGTAGAAGGATGTAACAAAGGAAGAAGTAAATAAGGTAGGAATGCACCCATTAACAAAAATGTAGACATCGATAGAAGTGTAATTGAGTGTGATGAAGATTGATATGAATGCACCGAGTGCTATAGAGGCAAGATGACATGCAACCATCATGGACAGAACCACACTTATGGAAAAAGGTATTCACATTCCAAATCCTAACCAATTTATGTGGATATATAAGAAACATAACTTTGATAAACATGTTCAAAGGATGGAGAATTAAAAGGACATGAATGAAAAGGAAAAATGGGTTTTAAAGCAGGGCTTGTCATTTTGTTTTTAATGAACTAGGAAACACTGATTCCATATATCATGTTAGAATTTATAAACAAATTTGTTACCAAGGGCACATATATTTATTTTAGTTAGCAAAACAAAGTGTATGTGATTAGCAAACAACTAATTGTAGATGTCTTTGAAGTCTGTGCAAAAAGGTATGTAGAAGACCCAAAAAGGCAAGTTAGTAAGACAGTAGCATTGTAGGTGCTATAGAATTATAGAAATGCACCCATAAGTTTTCCAAAAGATTAGTGGAATGCAAAAAAATTGGGTTTCCCATATTTTGTTAGATACCTTGCAATCATATATATGATTTGTTAGAGAAAGAAAATGACATATTTTAGCAATAAGAATGCCATCACATTGATGAGAATAGAAAAAGGGAAGAAGGTGGATTGGGCACAAATTATATACAATAGTTTGTGTAATGAATTAGATCAGTGGTATAAGTATGTTAAGGATAATAAGGGGGACAAGAAGGACACATGTGATCAATTAACCCTAATATTGGCAAAAAAATTTAAGTATATGTTTGTTCACCAAAAGGAAAATTCACGTAAACCATAGGCCTAGGTCAAAAAAACTAGAAAAGAGATGCAAGCAGCATTAGAGAATAGAAGGAAAGTTGTAATAAAATCTTTGATAAGTCCTTTCAAAAGGAAGAACATATTGAGGAAGGTGGAGCCTCATGATCAAAAGTGAAAAAAACACAAGACAACAAGGAAAATGGCACCATCTATAGTCCCAACATTAGTATAAGCAGGTCAGTAGAATGCAAAGGTACCACAAATGTCATTTCCATAGGAGAAACATATGAAGGAAGAATGGAAAAAGGTTGAGAAATAACATGATACCATGATTCCAAAGGTTTAGGAGCATCCACCAACGGATGGGGACATTTATGAAGACTAGATGGACTACCATGAAAATCCACAACATTTACAACAATAACAACAAGCATAATGAGGTTTATAGGCTAGTGGATTTTAGATGAAGAGGATGGAAACACAAACTCCTTTCGCAATGTTCAAACCACAAGAGTTATAGGTACTAGCTAATAGACTAGGATATACAAAAGGACAAATATTTTAGTTTGGGCTAGGGAGTAGATTAGTACATGAGCTGGGATCTTTTGTAGAATGATCAAACAATCTTATGACACAAACAAGTACACCAAAGTCTATGGACAAGGTAGTTATAGAAATAATGCAAGTGGATAAGGCAGCTAAATTGTTTTAAACCACACAATTGTGAGTATAAATATGGGGAATTTGAATTTGGAGGTGAGTAGTACGAATAATAAATTGGCCATACAAAAAAGGAAAACGCAATATTACAAGTGGAATTAGATAAGGAAAGGGACTTTTCGAAGGAATATAAAAATAACATAAAAATATGAATGAAGAACAAGACAAAAAATGAATAGAATATCAAAGTGTTCATATAAAAAAAACAAGATTAGAATAAGGATCTCAAGGCTAAAACAACTTTGATGAAATCTTAGGATGAAGAACTAAAGGAGTTAAGGAAGATGATTAAAGCCTAGGAAACTACAAAGAGAAAATGGGCAGAGACATTGTTCCTTTACAAACAACAATAGGAAGCTTTGGGTAGTCAAGTGGAAGCATTGACAAAGGAGAAGAAGGAAAAGGAGAATTTTTTGACAAATTTGGAATTGATGAATCTGAAAAAATGCTTCTTTGTTTAATTCTGAAAAACTTAGAAGAAGGACAATAAAGGTAGAAAAAGAGAAGTTAGTGGAGGCATATAAATAATATAAAAGGAATTTACAACAACTACAAACATGATTAAAGACTGCAAATGAACAAAAGTAGAGTTTGGACCCAACTAGCATGAAGAAAAGGTCGAAGGATTATGAACAAATGTTGCAATATTCACTAGTAGAAATTTGTGATTTTGCAACCAACGAATTTGCGACTAGTTGCGACTATTTGACATTTACAACTACTGTTGGTTATATCTACAACTACTGTTTGCATTTGAAGCCGCTTGCAACTACTCTACGACTAACTTACGACTAATGGATTATTTCATCCTTTCATTTGGATAGCTTTCATTACAATTTCCATCCAAGTATGTAGTATATACGGTTTCATCCG
>Ga0209208_10003790_pt1 | contig 21593 bp, 14 predicted proteins | sample S1TSphfallax_3_FD_187694 | JGI IMG/M metagenome (GOLD analysis project Ga0209208, IMG submission 187694) | Host-associated microbial communities from peat moss isolated from Minnesota, USA - S1T2_Fd - Sphagnum fallax MG (SPAdes) (version 2) | ecosystem: Host-associated > Plants > Peat moss >...
ATGGTGCGAACTAGGTAGTCCGCCTTGCAATTGGGAGGCAGTCGACGGATCGGGCCGCGCAACCAACGATAGTGACTAACGCCGAGAACTGAAGACCATGCGAAGATAGAAGTATCTTCGGTTTCGTAACAACCTTCGCAAACGATCTCGGGTTCGTCACCAGAAGCAGGGTCGACTTATAGCAGGATCACCAGGGTGCGGGAGTTCGAAGAAATATGGTAGTACTAGGCTCGAGGGGGCTCGACTTCAAGACGAGCACGCACCTCGCGAGGTTCGGGTTCTTCATCACGAGGATGTTGTGTCAAAGTAAGATCTAGGGACGACTCCGGAGGCGGTTCTTCATTCGCTTGTGCGGCTTGCGGCCCGTAAGATGCAATCGTGCGCGACTCCATAAATTCAAGGAAAAGAAAAGGTCAGATCTTCAATCAAAATCAAGTTGACGATGAAGATGTGAAAGACTTGTTACATGGAGATGCGCAATCATAATTTATAGATCGAAGAAGAGGAAAGAAAGGCGTGAGTGACGGCTTAAGACCTTGGTAAAGTAAAACCGTGGGGTCAAGGGGAAAAATTGAGGGCGTAAGTAAAGTTGTTAGAGGAAAATGGAAGAGGTGAAAGGGTGTTTTTTCCCTCACATTCCAATGGCCACCAAGCATGGAACATTCCAATGGCCACCAAGCATGGAACATTCCATTGACTACCAAGCATGGGATCTTCCATTGACCACCAAGCCAAGAACCTTCTCCTTCTCCTTCCATTGGCCACCAAGCAAAGAAGCTTCACCCTCTCTTTAAAAGACGGACTTGGATCTTGGGAGGAGGTTCTTTTTTCCGCGAAAAACAATTTCAATTCAATCTTGAGAATGTTTGTTGCGATAAGCTTCTTGAGGAGGGGAGGAAGGATCAGCTTTGGAGTTGGAGAGAGGAAGGAGAATAGAATGAGGATCTTGTAAGAGTTTTCAAGGGATGGAGGTGAAGAGTGGTATGTTGGAAGGTTAGAACTTAGAAAAACTCCACAAAAACCTTCTCGGGTTTGGTAGTGTAACTTCTTGCTGTTTTAGCTGCAAAGCCTAAAATTTGGTGGGTAGATGCGCCTTGTCGTTAGCTTTCCAAAAAGCTATAGCAAGCTAGATTTGGATAACGTATGTGGGAGAAAAAATGTTTTAAGTGGCTAGGGGTCTGCAATCGAGTAGAAACCACTACCTTCACAAAAAACCCTCTCGGGTTTGGTAGTGTAACTTCTTGCTGTTTTAGCTCCAGAGCCTAAAATTTGGTGGGTAGATGCGCCTTGTCGTTAGCTTTCCAGAGAGCTATAGCAAGCTGGATTTGGACAACGCATGTGGAAGAAACAATGTTTTAAGTGGCTAGGGGTTTGCAGCCTTATTGGGCGTGGTGTTGAATCTTTAAACATTGATTTAAATGAATGATAAATTTGACATGAAGCCTAGAATGTGTAGTGTGTGAGCTTGGAAATATATATATATATATATATATCCATCAGTTCTAATCATAAATGTTGCATAGAAGGTGGTCTAATAAATTTCAACTACAAACGTAATCTAGCATTTAGAATTATATTTGCGTTCTTCCCTTCATTAGTAGCAAATATGCTTCGGCATAACCACCTTGTAGAACCGGGAGTGGAGGGACGAAAAGTCACCTCACACGGGCCGTGGTGAGTCTTGTGTGTCAAAGTGCCCGTGGCTTGTCCCAACACCCAAGGGTGTTCCCGAATGTGAACTAACCCTTTTGTGGTTGGTTTTGGATGTAGATTCAAGCTTGATAATCTAGTCCCTCTTCCTAGTCTAATCTTGGGACTTCTAGCACGCCCCTCTACCCCTTTCTAGTGCTGGAAGTCGGGAGCGCCTCCAAGTTCCACATTTCCACAATTCAACACACTTGGACCCTCAAGTGGGTTCAAGAAGGAACTTAAGAGTGCATCAATATTGTAATAATCATGCTAGACAAGTATAGGGAGTAGGTACTATGATGTCTATTTTTTAGACAAGTTGGACAAGGTAAGTTCAATACATATATGGTAAATAAAAATAGGACTACTAAGGTGGAGTTCAAATGGTGTTTTATGCAAGAAAGTTGAGAAGGAGTGAATCTCTAGATTTTTTTTTGGGAGAGGTCTATCCTAAAAAGTTTTTTACAAAAAAGGAATGAGAGATATTGGAATAATTTTAGAAGTATAAAGACTTGAGGAACAAGGATCTTTTGTTTTTAGTTAGTATTTTTTACAAGATCAATTTTGTTTTTTAAACTTCATAGTAATATGAGCAATAATTGTGGTAGCATTTTGACAAACTCACAATTGTGTGAATATTTAGGTTATGAAGATATGTTGTTATGGATAATATCTTTAAATTTCTTTGGATTTATAGTACAAAATTTTGTATAATTGAAATTGAATATGTACAAGAATAGAAAATTTGCAATTAAAATAATAATAGAATATTAAGATTTACCAATATCGCAAGTAGAGTGTGCATGATTTAAAGCCATTGTCCTTATTGTGGACACCCTTAATCATGGTCAAATGGAGTTTGAAATTAATAACAAATTAAGTTTAATCATACATTGAAAGGTTGTTTAGTTGTTTTCTCAAACATAATGTTTTATTTTTTTGTCGCTTGCACTTGAGTCACTCTTCTCAAGGTTCATTTCCATATATTTGTGATACTTGTGAAGGTGGTAGTCTCAATTTCTTTTAGGATTAAATACAATACAATAGATTGATTTTTTTTTTAATCGTTTGGTTGTGTATGTTAAATTCCTTATATTGACCTGCAAATTCACATTACCATCACATTTGACTTAATATGATTTTTTGATATGTGAACAAAGGCATACCCAATGATGTCAATTAATGATCTTTTTTTTTTATCATTTAGTTATCATTACAATTATGAAACAACATGGAGCCCAAGTGATTAACATCTTGTTGATCCTTCACACTACGAAAGATTGTTAAGATAATTTACAAAGGCAAAAAAATGATGTTACCACACCACATGACATTTGTTGCCCTCTTCCTTTCCCACGTTAAATGTAGCAAGAATGTGACACATAAAAAACTATTAAAGATATGGACATTCATTTCCTTGTTCATTTTGATTTGTGTACTTTAAAAAGTTGCATACCTAGTGTAGAGGAACTATTTTGGAGAAAGTGAAAGGTATTTTGATGATTGATCTATTGAAAAAGAGGCTTCATTCCATTGTGTTATTATGCTTAACTACATGCTATTGAAATCAAGTTTACAAGAAAAAAAACAAATTGCAAGATAAATGTGATGATAGCTATCATATTGTTTTCATCAATTCAACAATACTTAATTATATTGTGCGCATGTGTAAGTTTTTCCCTTTATTATGATTTTCAACTTTAATTGTTAATCTTTTATTTGGGCTTTGCATTACTTCACTCTACCAGTGACGATGAATTGTTTATTAAAAAATGATATTCATATTTTGGGAAGGGAAAGATGTATCTATTGTTTATGGAGTTTCATAAATGTGTTCGCATTTGTGTCAAAACATTTTAAAAGCTAGGTTGCTCATTCTTATAGCATGGCTACCCCAATTCAAAAGGAATTCAAGTTCTTCATGTCTCATCCTCATGTACATGGATTCTAGCATAATTACATGGTAGCAACACAAACTCGACAAGCACTTCAATACCATCATATTAAGTGTTTGTGATCCAAACAACTTCCAACCAATAAAAATGTCTTCTACCAAAGACCTTTAAAAAAACAAGTGTAGTACACAAGAAAACAAGCTTACTTTCAAGATGTGCACGAACACAACCAAGAAGAGGGAGGTAGTTTAGGTGTTTCTATGAGTGAAACAATATAATTGAAGACATAAGAGCCATAAGCGAAGACACATTGACCATACACAACAATAATAATATTCAAGAAAAAAATAAAAAAGAGACAATAGGTTAACAAAACAACATTACCTACTCAAAGTAGCTCCAAACACATGTACCATAGCTTCCACCATCATTGCAATGTTAATAACGAACATTTGTTGTAACAAAGGTCACAAGGCCACAAAACCCTTAAATGCATAACAAATTTTGATCTTGAAACATGGAGCTACTTCATGTCACCTCATATGCCCTAAGAGTTGCAATGAAGATTCACAACTAACAATTACTTCAAATGCTATCAAAATAGATATGGTGACATATTATCATGCTACAAATATCACTCAAGCCAATGTAATTTGAAACATGGACAATCCAATAAAGAAGGAAAGACAAACATTTCACTAACTCACACGTGAAACCAATCTAATTGAAGGTAGTGATGAAGAATCGCAATATGACCATCCACCTCTTGCACCATGCTACCATGATGAAAATTGCAATCCCATTTGCCATTCATGCACAAATACCTCTATGAGTGATTAAATGCAAAACACAAGTCAACCTATGAGACATTGAAAGAAATTGGAGAGGGAAGCAACTTACTCATAATAGGTTTCATCCATGCCCATAATAAATTCAAATATGTGTGCACAAGTTAACACCTACAACCTTCATTGCCATGATCTGGTTCTATGCATGAAACCACCAACCCTAATGTCATCAAAATCCTATTTCATTTCAACTCACCAAGCTCTTTCTCATGGGCATGTGTAAACATCCTTCAAGTTGTAGCATAGTTATTTATTACAAATAAAATAACAATTTATGAAGATTTGAACCACATACATTATTGTCAACATCTACAACCTCTTCAAAAATCCATGGCCCTGCACCCCAATTACATGAACCTCAACTCCAAAACAAGCCAACATTTTATGTATCATGTGGCATTGAATAGAAAATTGTCCCATTGTAGAACACCGCCCATGTTCACGAAGGCAAGAAAGGAGGCACAACCTTGTTGTTTTAACACTAGACCAAGTGTTAGTGTCTTCTATTGGCTGCAACAACTTTAGCCTCTAAAGGGACCCACCTTGGATGCACCCTTCCACCCCAATCATCTAAAGACCCTATTAGACCTTACATTGCATGCCAAGTGAAAATCAACAATCACATTGTTTTTTACATAATCCACTATGCCACACTCTTTCGTGAATTTGAGTCTTGTTAGTAGGTGGCAAATAAAAACCATGCATCTTCATACTTACCATTTGGTTTCCTCATAACAATGATTTGATCCTTGTCCTCATCCTCCTCCAATTGTGACTTTCCACTTAATTTTTCTCTTGAGTAACAAATACACATAGAAAAGGACCTTTCAAATGCATTCCACTTGTAGCTATACATTGGTCAACACTAATATCAACAAACTCAATAGTTCACAATAGGAGAAGACATATGAATGAAGAGGACCATAGGTCAAAACACATACAAGCTTTCATGACTAGATGATGAAGTAGTCCACTTTCTACTCTTTCTTTATGTTCAAAAGGGATGAACATGTTCTTTGCACTTGTGTGTTGATTTTGATACTAAAGTCAAGACAACATCTTTCATAAGGTCTTTGTAATATTACATGTGCTTAGTGCTCTAAGAGGATTTAGCTAAGGGTTTTACCATCCTAACCAAAAAAAATCACTTTCCCAAATAGCCATGATGCAACCAAATCTAGAATAGTAGCAACATCAAGGTTGCCCAAAATAAGTTAATACCATAAGCAAGCCCTTAGATGAGATTGTTAAGGGGGTAGGATGAGTACATGATTTTGAATGAACAAGGCATTTAAGATAGGGACTGATTAGGGAACTTTGTTAGTTTGAATTTTGAATTCTTGTTGTTTTTTATCATGGTGATGTGGCTTGGGATAGTTCAAAAGGAGAAAGATATGGAAAACAAAGGAAGATTATTAGATATAAAGTTTTTGGGAAAAGTAGGAGGAGTTGTAAGTTCTTGGAGTAGAAAACCACAAATTATGTTTTGAAATACCACAAATTTTAATTCTTGTTTTGGGATTTTTTCAACAAAACATGGGATTTTGTTATATTTTGATTCATGTTTTTAGTAATACAAAGAAGCATAGGCTTCTATAGTGAGTTTGTTCATACTGTTATGTGAACTATTTGTAGTATCAGAATATGACCATTTTCATGTCTACCATTTCACGTCTACCATTTGGTGACCATTTTGTGGGAATTTTTTTTTTGTTTTTTTTTTTCAATAATGGGAAGGTTTTCTACAAATTTTGTTGTATATATAGATGAAAGTGTTTAGATGAGTAGTGTTGTTTTTTAAATTTAGAATATACATGGGTATGTTAAAAAGTATCAGAGGTTTAAGCACTTGATGCCATAAGGATTGCATAATGATCTATAGACTCTGAAGATGAAGAATTGTGAAATAAGATGAATAAGATGGTGACATGTAGTTTATAAAAATTGGACTTGGAGGTAAATTAATAAGTTATTGTAAGACAAACAAAAGATAATCTTGAAAGTGGGTCCAAGAGTATGCAAGGTTTATGAAAACCTCATATCAAAATCTGATGTTGGATAGACAAGTTCTAAGAACAAAGGAAAGGCATGTGGGGCACATGTCCTTTCTACCACAAGAGGTGGTATTGCCTGAAGTATGGACCCGGTCTTTAAAGAAGGCATAATTATAGACAATAATCTCCATGGAAAAAGATGTAGTCAACTATTCACCCAAATGAATGGGTGTAGTATACTTCTTAGCCGCAATTTGTGGTTCAAAGCCAAAGAGAGCAAAATAAAATAATGACTTTTGCAATACCTGATCAATCGCAAGAAATCTCAAGTCTAAAATTAGTGAATAGTTGAAGAAGGGATTTTACATGAGGTATACAACCTAGGTTCGTGTATTAGTTTTCATCCCCAAATTACTATGAACTAATGGAAGACTAAGAGGTGGAAGAAAACACTAATATTAATGTGGTTGAAGAGACTAAAGAAAATTACCTATGATCATCTAAGTATGCAGAGGCCCATGTGAATGTGTTATATGAAATACCATAATCATATTCACATCAAGGGAATTTAGAACTAGATCAAACAAGGTACACAGTCAAAACACATGATCATGAATATGTGGATTTGGAGATGGTTAGATTACTTTCAAAAGTCTGTGCATTAGTGAGGAAGAAGGACATGTAATCATGATTTTGTCCTTTTATGCCTTTTCACATCATAGCAAGTATTGCTAGGCATGTGGAATTATAAAATGTGGCAAGAATGTTAATGGATCAACCACATGAATAAGAACCAGGAATTCTTGTAGTCCAAAACAGATTGAGAGGCATGGGATTGGGAAGCCAATTAGGACCATATAGTCAACAAATTTGTCCATATATTCATACTAGGAGCAAAAAACCAAAGGGGTATTCACATCCACATTCTACACCACAAAGGATACCGATGAGTAACCATAGATTGGAATTTGTTGGTTTTTAATCAACACAACTCCACCAATAATTTCAGAAGCGACATTTGTTGAAACCCAAAAACAACATGCTGGAGTAGGAATTACTCAATCATTTGATGTAGGTATAACAACCATAAGAATGGAAATGGTTGTTGCACTTAGCATAGATGTTGTCAAAAGGGGAAAACTAATTGGATATGTAGCAAAATTGGGTAGTGAATTAGGTGGAGTTTTGGTAACAAAGAATTTGAGTTGAAGTTCAATACTACTCGTAGCCACTATTGGAGTTGTTGGCACATCTCAAATAGTGTTTACCAATGCAATAACAACTATTTATGTGAATAGGACTACAAATCAACCACCAATGAGCTCAATGGTTGTTGGAGGATATAAAAATGTTGATGCAGTGAATCCAAGAGGAAGATATCAAAAACCATCTATTATAAATGTACAACATTTTTATTACAAAGCTAGCCATTATGTTAAGCCAAACAAGGTAGTTCTTAAACCCTAAACCCTAATTTAAAAAAAGATGTTGACCCAAATTCTCATGTTAGAGTGTTCAATTTTACAATAAAGGTTACTGTAAAAACTTTTGAAGAGTATATCATCAATGCATTTAACTATATGCTAAGATATACAACATCAGATTGGTGCCATAATTACATGTTGGAATTTCCTGATTGTATTTTTTCAGAGCTTACAAGGCATTTTGCAAATGTCATAGGAGGATTTAGAATGACAACCAAATATGCATTGAACTGAAGAACATGAAACAAGAGGAAATTGAGAGGGTGGAGGTTTATTACAAGTGGATTTAGAAGCTAGTTCATGGTCTGTAAGTACCAACCATAAACAATTTTCTAACTATTGTGTTTAGAGTGAATTTACAATCATACTTCAAAATTGTTATTGTAGGGATGAAGCGTTCAACACAACAACAACATAAGGAGGTGGCAATGTTGTGTGAAGAAGACATGATTACTATAGAAGCAAGGAGTGCACTATCAATACCATTGAGTACCAAACATGCATCAATAGTAAAAACACAAAGTAATATAGGGAAGATTGACAAACATTGCACAAATTGTGGGATGATGAACCACAATATGGAGATATGTAGAAAGAAGAAGAAGCGAACAATGGTGGCAACCATCAAAAACCATAGAATACATCTTCATATTCATGCCACATTTGTGGTTTGAATGGATGTAAAATGAAAGATTGTCCAAAGTTTGTTGAGATGCAGAATGTTTCATGGGAAATTTGTGGCACTAATAGAGGTTTAACCTATTGTTGAAACACAAACAGTCATTGTGGATGTGGTGGATATTAATGTTACCACAAGAAGTAAAGTAATTGAAGAAGAGGTGTTCAAGGATAGAGAGCCAAGAAATGAAAATAATGTTGCTGATTGGGAGACAAAAAAGTGGTTGAATAAATCAATGGTGGAGACAATTCAATAGATTCAGGAGACACAAACCTAGATAAAAGGGCCATCCACATCCATGGAGGGATGGAACACAACCTAGTTGGGTATGCCAAATATTATTCTAGTTGAAGCACATAAATCATAGGAAGTAATTAATGAATTCACAAGAGAAATTAATCACAATACAAGAGATTTTTCTAGATATTGGTAAGTAGATGCTAGAAACAAGTTATGTTTTGAACTTGGGACAATTGCTTAAAATAGCTCCTAAGTTAAAGAGATATCTTTGGTAGAAGCTAAAATTAGAAAAAATTCAGAATTTAAGTAGAACAACCATAGATAAACAAGTTGGTTTTTTAGTACCAAAGGTAGGGACAACTATTGTAACAATAGATAATCATATGGCAATTATCCAAGTATAGATTGGGAAGAATACAATGGAGGATTTGTTGTTGCGTGGAGGTTTTGGAGTTAATATTATCATATAATAGTTGAGATTGAGGTTAGGGCTTGTAAAGCCTTAACCTGCACCATATAATTTAAGGATGGTAGATCAAACAATCACAAAACTAGTGGGGTTGATTAGAGATGTAAAGATATATGTTCATGGCATTCATTATATAATTACATTTACTATACGTCATAATAGCGGGGTAGATTCTAATCACTCCATGTTGTTGGGGAGACCATGGTTGACGAATGCAAAAGTGGCACATGATTGGGGAAGTAACATAATTACCATACAAAGGAATGGGATAGTCAAAACAATCACTATCACAAAACATTTGGGAGGTGAAGTAAGAAGATCAAAAGTGTTATTGTACTACGATTATCATAATAACATCACATATGAAGAAGAAGATATCATCTTTGCTATAGAACCATAATCGTTCTCCATAGGAACAATTAGTTTACATGAGATAATTCAATTTGTGAAAACCACATATGTAGAGATAATGGATACATATGTGAATAGTAATATTTCAAAACATGGATATAGACTACATAACACATAAAAAAAAATACATTACAACAAATATTGGCTAGAAGTGGCTTTGGAAGATAAGGTGTATCTAAAGACATACTTTAAACATTAACCAGGGAGTGTTGCAGTGGATGAAACTCGAGCAAAAATCAAAACACAAGAATTGTAAATAGTTGGATGGACATTAACTAAATATTAACAATTGATGAAGTTCAATTTGGGACTTGATGTAGAACCACAAATGGTGAAAATTAATGCACAATTGGAAATAGGCAAGGTGATGGAAGTGTAGTATTTGTTGAAGGAATTCAAAGATCTTTTTGCATGGACATACTAAGATCTGAAAGGAATTTCACCAAAACTAACACAACACAAAATTGAGTTGGACATTACTATACCATTGGCACATTAGGCCATGTACAAATTAAATTCAAACTATGCTACAAGAGTCAAAGAAAATATAGATAAGTTGTTAGTAGTTGGATTCATTGAATCTGTAGAGGAAGTTACATGGTTGGACACACCCATAGTAGTAGTACCAAAGAAAAATGGCATGTTAAAAATTTGTATAGATTTCAAAAAACTAGATGTAGCCACATAAAAGGATCCATACCCATTACCTTTCATAGATGAAGTGTTGCACACAGTAGTAGGGTATGAGGCATACTTTTTTTTAGATGGATATTCAATATATCATCAAAATTCTATAGTTGAAGAGGACAAATACAAGACTGCATTTGTTATAGACTTGGGGCCTTTTATATGGAAGGTGATGTTGTTTGGAGTTTAAAATGGACCTCCAACATATCATTGAGTTGTTACTAAAGCATTCAGAGAATATTTGGACAATTTTATGAAGATATTTTTGGATGACTTTATAATGTATAGTGACATGGAAAGTCGCTTGTAGAAATTCAGATTATGTTTTTAAAAATGCAAAAAAATGACATTAATTTAAATATAGACAAATGTGCATTTATGGTATTTTCAAGGATGATTTTAGTTTTATTATTTCCAAAGAAGGGAAACTACTAGATCCAAAGAAAATACAACCAATAGTAAACATGCCACCGCCTAAGAATCCATAGTAGATTCAAGTATTCAATGGGATGACATAGTTTTACATATGTTTATCAAAGACTCTATTATTATTATGGCACCTATCACTAAACTGACCAGAAAGACAAAGACTTTTCTTTGGATAGAGGAATGTTAGAAGGCTTGGGAATTGATTAAACAAAAATATATTGAAGCACCAATATTGATATCACCAAATTGGCAAATGGAATTTCATGTGCATGCGCATCCTTGTTAGTTGTCGAGTTATGATGTCTCAAAATGTAACAAGGAAGAGTGATCAACCAATAGTGTATGTTTTAGACTTTTGAACAAAATAAAACAAAATTATAGCATAATAGAAAGAGAGGTTTTAACAATGGCTTTTGCTTTACACAAGTTTATACATTATTTGATGGGCAATAAGTTTGTCTTTTATATAGATCATATGGCATTGGACTATTTGGTCAATAAACCATAGGTTTCAGGGATAATAACTAGATCGTTATTATTGTTTTTAGTATATGATTTCACAATAGTGTATAAGTTTAGGCATAATTCATGTAGTTGCTGATGCATTAAGACTACCATATATTACAAAACCCATATGTGTTCCTAATTAAACCACATATGTAAGTTTGTTTTACACAAAGCCTAAATGGTTGAACATTGTATAAAGAATTTTTGAGAACAAGACAAATTGAAGGCATGTTATCGATATAACAGAAACAAATATTAGTTAAGACAGCATAACCTTTCACATTAAAGAATGGTGTATTGTATAGAATGGGCCAAGACAACAGATTGCGATGATGTTTGACAACAACAAAAACACAAATGGTGATGAAGGAATTATATGAAGGACCTTAAGGAGCGTTTTTTGCAACTGAAAAAACATAGAGAAAGATATTGGATGCTAGATATTGGTGGCCAACTATGTATAGAGACGTGCATGATTATTGTAGATCTTGTGATGCATGTCAAAAAATAGGAGGATTAGCAATTCAAAATCTAAGTTGGTCATAAGTCTTCCAAAGGAAATATTTATGAAATGGGGACTTGATTTTTTGGGGCCAATTAAGTCGACATGAAGATATATTGGGAACAAATATATTTTTATTGCCACATATTATGTTATCAAGTGGGTGGAAGCAAAAGCATTGAAAACTAATACTACAATAGTCACATCAAAAAAATTGTATGAATGGATATTAACTAGGTTTGGATGTCCTTTGACTATAGTCGCAGATTAGGGAGTTCATTTCATTAATGATGCCATCAAGTATTTAACATATCATTTTCTATTGAAACATGTGAGTTCTATAACTTATTATCCTTGAGGGAATGGGTAGGTTGAATTCACTGATAAGGTATTTGGGACATTGTTGACTAAGTTAGTTAGTGAAAATATAACAAATTGGGATGACCATTTGTTTAAAGTGCTGTCAAATACAATACAATATTTGTTGTCAAATAACATTGTTTTATTGGTGACCATTGAAAAGTTTGAAACTAACCCTGTGTTGGTCAATGTCAATAAGCTCAAACCTTATTAGTACATGGAATCTAAAGTTCATAAATAAGAAAAACAAATGCTAATATATTGGGAACATAGTGTAATTGGAGTTTAGGTGAAGAATTTTGATATGGAGGAGAACGATGAAGATTGTGAAATATAGAAACCACAAATGAAGAATGTTGAAGATGAATAACAAGTCAAAGATCCTACAGTGAACACAATGTTGATTTTTGATATGTAGATGAATATTAAATTCATGAGTAATAACTACAAAAATGAGGGATTTGGGATCCATATATTTGAAGATGATATGTCAAAAGTATTAGTTGAATCAATAATAGTATTCGCCCAGTCATTAGGTGTATTCAGACAATTGCAAGATTTGTTGCCACAATTAGTAGAAAAATCAATATAATCAACATATGAATTAACACAATCAACAGATAAATGGGCAATAGAAGGTGTACATGGTGTATGAAATGGAGTCAATATAGCTAATGAAGGGAGATTAGAGATTTGGAGTAGTTGGAAGATGAAATCTGCAACATCCATTCATAATGATGACATGAAGTGTTTCCATGTGGTTGTACAAGAGACACATAAACTTGTAGTGATGGGTTGTATTAATTTTGAAGATCATGCATTAATTAAAAAATGGTGGGCATGTAAAAAAATGAATGTGATGGGCGAGAGGTTCAAGGACAAAAAAAATGGAGTAACATTCGAAAGTAGTTTGTGTTTGTTACTAAAAGTTGTGCACATTTTTTAAGTTATGGAATTCACAACAACATGAGTGTAAAGTGCCATTGAAAAATACAAAGAATAATAAGGGAAAAAGAAGCGCAGAGTAGTGAACAAAGATGAAAGCATGAGGAGGAAGCGAAATTGTTCTAAGGAATAAAAGTAGAAGAGGAGTTAAGAAGAGCAGAGAGAAAAGGCATGTTGAATATTTAGGTATTGGTTGTAAGGTTGCCATTACATTCGTCATCTTCAAAACGTACAAAAGGGAAGGCGTATAATGAAAAGATACAATTTGTGCAAACAATAATTCAAGACATAGATTCAATTGGAACATTTGCAATTGAGTTTTTTTGAACAAGCAGAAGACGTTGGCATGTAAGAAAACAAATAGGACTAAGAGTTACATCAATAGATCCGGTGTTCATTAAAGAATCAGAGAAAAAAGAAGTTGTGGAATAACATTTTGTGAAAGCACAAATGACGCAAAAGGCCACAAGGGAGGAGAACGTTATTGAGGCGAAAGAATAACTATCCATAGAAGTATAGTAAACCACAGAGGTGTAGGAAATGGCAGAAGCACAACAAAGGGCAATGGAGATGGAGAGGCGTGAATTGAAAGTTGTAGTGAAGAGAAAACGTGTAATACTACACATAACTACAGTTATGGAGAAAGGTATTAAAATTCTAAACCTTGAGCAATTCATGTGGACACAAACAAAACAAAATTATGACAAACATGTTGAGTGAATGGAGAACTAGAAGGATATTGTTGAAGAAAAAGACCATGCTTCTAAAGCAAGGTTGGTTATTTTGTTTCTGATGGAGTGGCATGCATGAATGCCCAATGTAATGTTGGAAATTCTGAACACATTTTTTATCAAGGGTGTAGATATCTACTTTGGACATAAGGATAAGGTGTATGACGCGCTCCCAAGTCACGGGGGTGAAACCCACTTGAGGGTTTCACAAAGTCAAGTTGCGGAAAGTTGAGACTTGGAGGCACGCTCCCGGCTTCCAACTCTAGAAAGGGGTAGAGGGTTGAGTTGGGAGCCCAGGGATTAGACTAGGAAGAAAATTTAGTAGATCAAGCATGAATCTGCATCAAAACAAACCACCCACGTGGTTAGTTCACATTCCGGGACACCCTGGGGTGTTGGGACAAGCCACGGGCACTTTGGACCACGAGACACACCACGGCCCGGACTCGGGGGATGCCACCACCATCCCCCATATAGTATACTCTGTGACGCTCCGCGGTACCTCCTGGAGAGAGGCCGCAGCTCCCGGTGCTCTAAACTCGTATCAGAAAGGAGCTTGATTCCCTTGTCCGAATGCTACTTTTTTTAGTTAATTCTTGAGCGCTTTCTTTATCTGATGATGGATATATGCCCTATTGCTGCAAATCATCAGAGCTCGAAGCTCGATGAGTTTGTTCTGGTCTCTAGGAGAATCAGGAAGGCGGGGCGAAATGCTCGCGCTTCCTCTCCAACGGTCGAAAAAAGCTCAACAACAGCCAACGGCTCTTTTGTTTTTGCATCGCCAGAGTTGCGCGAAGCTCCCTCCAAGCTCACCTCCCCCCTCTCTGGGGATGCGATAGGCAAGGAAGGAGGCATCACAAGCTCTTTGTAGGCGTTTTCGGCTGCCTTCCAGGATGTTTCGAGACTCCAGCCGCAAGGCAAGGAGGTGCAAGCTTCCCAGGTCAGGAGCGATGGCGATGGCAAACCGCGAGGAGATCCTCCTCAACGGTCGGCTTCACCAATCGCGCCACTGGGAGTCGCGACAACGATCCGAGGAAGTAACTCCGAAAGCTCGGGCATTGTACGCACCCATTAGGTACCTCCGAAAGGAGATTCTTCCCATCCCCGCAAGTCAGTTTTTTTCTCTGCACCTGCCGGTCTCAGAAGAAACTCGGAGGACTCGAAGACCGTCGCTGCCAGGCAAACGGAAAGGATTGACCTCTCCGATGCCAGGGCAAAAGCTCCGAAAGCAAGGAACTCGCAAAGAAAGAATTCGAGCAATTCAGTGATCACCCCCTCACCCCACTCTCTGATCGAACAGCCAGGCACCGGGACAGGTGCTGCCTCTCCCGAGGGGGAGACAGCCCAAGGCCCATCGGCATCGCCAGTAGATTACAGCTTGGAAGTAGAGGTGGATCTTCCGAGAGACCTAGTATCGACAATGAAGGAAAGCGCGACCAAAAAAGCAAGAAGAACCGTTATTGGAAGGACTCTAGGGGGGAGAGCAACGTTGAAATCGTTGCTCGACTGCCTCAAGTTACATCTCCCGATACCTCTTGTCTCGATTACTCTCCTCACGAGAGGTTATTTCGAGATACTGTTTGAAGAGGAAGAGGGCGCCAAGGCCACTAGACGCCTAACGGCGGTCGAGTGGAGCGGCCTGAGCCTCTCCTTCTCGCGCTACGCCCCAAACTTCGACGCGAGCGCCCAGGGAGCCGAAGCTCAACTCACTCATGCAATCAGGGTGCAATTCCTTGATCTACATGAGGAATTCAAGAACACCAGAGTTCTAACTCTAATGGCCAGTAAACTCGGGGAGGTTCTAGTAATCGAAGCAGCTGACTCGTATATCAAAAGGCCCGTCGGGCCTATGATAACGATAGAGCTCAGAGACATCTCCAGACTGCTAGGATACCTTAGGATCCCGTCAATGGCGGAAGGTTCAAAGGACACTGCCACCATAGCTCAAAAAATTTTATACTCAGGGCTTCCAAACCAGTGTAGAAAATGCAGGCCTTTCGGCCATCATGCCCGAGCTTGCAACACTGGTAGGATTAAAGCCAGAGTGGAGACACCAACTCTCAACCCCTCAACTCTCAGGGGAGAAAATAGAAAGAAATCAGGAGGAGCTGGAGCCCCTCATCCCGGAAACAATCAAGCCGACAAACAGCTGCGAGGGAAAAACGCGAGGAAAAACCAAGAACAAACCGGGACGAACCAAAAGCAGTTAGAAACTGGCAAACAAGCAGGACACCCCGCGCAGCCTAACATCCGCACCACCTTCGACGCTTTACCCAATGCAGAAGCAGCCCCAAGAAACTCAAAGGACACTCCCGGAAGCCTGGAAACCGACTAGGCTATGGCGAACCCGACAACCCCCCCAGGCACCAGGCAAGGCAAGCTAAGCCCAACGGCCAAAACTCGCCCTGAGAGCCCCCTCTTGGAGCAACCAAATTTTGGCTACAGATTGGAAGCCCCCCATCAGACATATTTCTCGGCTGCGAACGCCAATCCGTTCGCAGCATTGGAAAAGCTCAACCCAGAGGAAGAGGACCTCAAGCATACCCAAGAGGAAATGGGTGATCGGTGGGTCTTTCAAGCTGGCAGAAAGCTAGCTCCCAGATTCGTCTCTCCTGGGAAAGCCCCCCCCCCCCCCCCCCCCCCCTCCTCCCCAACCCGCACCCCAACGCAAGACAGCGCATCGGGGAGCAAAAGAAAGAGAACACGCTCAGAGGTACACAGATCTTTTTTTACCTCTTTAGGTATCTCTGTACCTCCTGGAGAAGAATTCGCTAGAGTAAGAATCTAGCCGGTCTTGTCCCGAGAAAGAGACGAATAGAGGGAGATCCTGGTCTGTGTAAAAAACAAAGACCTATCGAATCTCCCACTACACATCAGATGCACGAGCGCTTCTGAAGAGGAATGGACTCTAATGTCGGCCCTGGAAGAGCTAACCAGAGATGTCGAATCGGAACTCGAGGAAAATATCCTCAGATTCAGTTTAAGTCTCAAGGGACGACTCACACTCGAATGGAGCTGGCAGGAGGACCAGACCAAGGGAGGTTGGGAGTGCACAATCCTCGCACATATCAACAGGGGACAAAGCGGCATCAGCGCCCAAAAAAGAAGGAACCTCCACTGGAAGACCCTCGAATCCATATCGGGCATGAACAACGACATAGCGTTTGCGGGCCCAGCACACGGCCTGCTACTGAAGACCGGCCTCACAAGCTCGGACCGTCAAATACGCAAAAGCGCATCAGCAAGCCTGCTGACATCGCCTCAAGCGGCCAGAAAGAAAAAGAGGTATGTAAAATTAGACCTCTCGACCCTCACCCCTTCAATTTCAGCGGACCTCTTTCAGACCTTGCCGTTAGGACGGGGCACCGACCAAGGGGAACTAGGGATTGTCCGACAAGACCCCGTGGGATCGATCAGCTTTTCGACCGCCCAAACGTGCACAGACCATGTCTGAGCGGCCCTTAACGATAGTCTCCCTTAACGTGAGGGGATTGGGGAAGGATTCAAACAAGCAAAAGCTCATTAGGACCTGGCTGGCCTCCCTCCAGAACCCGCCCCAGATCCTCCTCATCTAGGAGCACCACCTGGACGAGCAGGGGACGGCCAACGCGACAAGCGGACTAGACTTTTGGCAAGGAAAGTCCTTCTGGAACCCGGGAATTCCAATGGGAACCTCCCAGCGAACTAGCGCCGGAACAGCCATTCTGGTGGATAGAATGATGGCACCTTTGATCCAAGAAGACAAGGTATTAGTAGAGGGAAGGGTTCAATATATAACCCTTCACCTCCCGGACAACTCGAAGCTCACGATTGTCAACACCTACGCCTCAAAGACCTCTAGAAGCAGAGCCCCTCTGTGGAGAAAGATTAGCGAAGCAAACTTCACATCGGATCACACCGTAATTGGGGGGGACTTCAACCACCTCGAGGAGAGGGGGACCGGAGTCATGGCCGGTGAAAGAAGAATGCACAGAAGAGAATCGTCCGTCTGGCATCAGCTAACCCTCCAATACGGGCTCACCGATGCTTGGACCCTGGACAACTTCCGGAAAATGACCAAAAAGGCCTTTACCTTTGACAATGGAAGGAAGGGTCAGGGGTCGGCCGTCTCCAGAATAGACAAATTCCTAGTCTCGCAAGAATTAGACACTAGGGGTGGAAGGATAGAGGCTGCGCCCTCAATTCGGAAGATCTCCGACCACTCCCCCCTAGTGCTGACCATCTGGGGACATCACCCCGGCCCCTCCACGCCCGCCTCTTACTTCGATATCACTCTCCTGAATGAGGAAGAGAGCAAAACAGCTCTGCTGGACGCGTGGACCGGCATCCAGGCCATGCCAAGCCAGGACTCGGAATGGCCATCCTAGCTAAAAGCGGCCTCGGAAAGGGTACTCCAATGTAACATCAGAATTGCTAGGGAGAAAAAGAAATCGAAGGGAGCCTTGGTAAGGAACCTCCAACAAAAAATCACCTTGGCGGAGGTCCAACTTCAAAGGGATCTAGAGGACGAACCAATCAGGGAAATTCTCTCGGTGGCCCAAGGCCACCTGGCGGATACCCTCCAAGAGAAAGTGGCAAGGAACCACCAGCTCAGCTCGGCCTCCTGGTTCAGGTACGAAGACACGTGCTCAAAGCGCTTTTTCGACTTCCACCGCATCGAGAGAAAGCGCACTCCCCTCAAAGAACTCAAGATCGAGGGGGGGGACATCACGGGTCAGGAGGACCTGGCCCACTATGTCCGGTCTTTCTACGAACGGCTATACACCTCAGAGGCGGATGCCCCCGGCACATTGGAAGCCATGGAGGACTGCTGGGAGAGCACCCCGTCCCGAGTCTCCGACTTGGCCAACGACGAGCTAACTAAGGACCTGACTTTGAAGGAAATCAAAGAGGCCATCGCCGCCATGCCCAAAGGCAAAGCACTCGGGAGCGATGGCATCCCAACAGAATTTTTCCAGGAATTAGTTGAAGAAATCTCCCCGACGCTACTCCAGGCCTTCTCAGCGATGCTCAGAAGAGGGGAGACATCTGAGTGGACCAACAAGGGTCTTATCACTTTGATTCCCAAATCGGGCGACCACGCCAAGATCGAGAACTGGCAACCGATAACACTCTTGGGGAGCCTATACAAAATTTTGGCCAAAACCTTGGCCAGAAGGCTACAAGACCTCTTCCCGAATGTAATCAGGCCTAGCCAGACCGGCTTCGTCGAGGGCCGAAGCATCCTCGACAACACCTTTTTAGCTCAAGAAGCCCAAGAATGGGCCAAAGAGAGCAACCAGGACCTAGTCCTCTTGCTCCTCGATTTTGAAAAAGCCTTCGACAGAATCGAGTGGAGCTTTCTTTTTAAAGCTCTCGAAAAACTGGGTTTCAGCCTGAAATGGATCAAGTGGGTGAGCTCCTTATACACCTCGGTCTCGTCCTCCATCAAATTGAACGGCATAGAGGGGAGCGCCTTCCCTCTAGCCAGGTCGATGAGGCAGGGCTGTCCACTCTCGCCGTACCTTTTTATCCTAGCAACGGACGTCCTAGGGCATATGTTGGACGACCCGCGCTTCGGTGTTGAAGGTCTGACCCTTCCGGGAGGCAGGAAGGTCAGAGATCATACCTTTGCCGATGACACGGCGCTCTATCTCCAAGGCACGCTAGAGAACATGGAAAGAACCCAGAGGGTTCTGGACATATTTTGCAAGGCCTCCGGAGCAAGAGTCAACTGGGATAAAACAACCGCGATATGGGCCAGCAAAAGTGAAAAAAGTTGGGAATGGGGCCAGGAGGTGGGTCTCTAATGGGTCCCGGAAGGCAAAGGGGTGAGGTATCTCGGGATCCTTGTCGGATCCCACCTCCCCCCTGATGCCAATTTCAGCAAAATGGTCACATCCCTCAAAGGCAAGCTAATTAACTGGAGCACCTGCCGGCTCTCCCTGGCAGGGAGAATCCTTGTGGCCAACCAGGTTTTACTGGTCTCCATGTGGTACATGGCAGCGGCTTGGAACCCAAACCCGACCATGTGCAATCAGATCAGGGGAATTGTGAGAAACTTCATCTGGAGTGGGAAAGCTTCCAACGCCAGGGCAAAAGTCAAGTGGGAGACCCTAACTCTCCCCACCTCCCAAGGAGGACTGGGGATCATAGACCCGAAGGCCCAATCCGAAGCCCTCCTTGCAAAACTTCTCGTCAGGGGCCTGGCGCCAGGGGGCGAACCATGGAAGGACCTCCTGAGGCACAGGGCGAACCAAGTCAGGCTCCCGGTTCATGGACTAGGACCCCTCACAAAAGATATTAACTGGCTCTTTGCAGCCACAAAGCTCAAACGACCCTCCGTCTCCCTCTGGAAAAGCATTCTCCAAGCCTGGATGAGTGTGAGACCGGGTTTCGCCAAGTCTGAACCGACCAACTCAGCGGAGGCCCTCAGGCAACCCATCTTCGGGAACCCTTTCATCACGAATCAAGAAGGCAAACCCCTAGGCATCAACAGCAAAAGCGAAGGGAACTCGTTTGCAAGCGCCGGACACACGAGGGTTAGAGATCTCTGGGACTCAGAAGAAAAGGAGTGGAAGGGCCTTTCGGCACTAGGAGTAAGCTTCCACCCATCTAACAGGAAAAATAGGGACCTCATAATCGCCAGCATACCCTGGGACCCGGCTGCTTTCAACGACAACCCCTTGGCGGGAGAATGGATTGGGAAGAAGGAAGCCGGGCAAACTGGCCCGCCAAAATGGGTCTATCAAGTCGTGGAAGCAACCCAAAGCACCGCCAACGTGTTAGAGTTCAGAAATATCTCACACATGGGCCGCATCCAAGCCACAAGCTCCCGCGTCATCACCATCCCCCTGGAGGGGTACGAACCAGTAAGGGTACTTGCTCAAGACAGCCACCGCACGACACTCAAGCTAGCCAAGGACATCCCCCTTCCAGGTAAGCAACCCCCCCTATACTGGATTTTCGGTTCTGGTTTTATCTCTGACCTCAATTGGGATCCAGGTGATTGGCACTGGCAACAAAAACACAACATGGGAGCCGCCCCCTTCTTCGGCTACTCCTCCAAGAGAGGATACTAGAACACAAGGAAACCACACCCCCTCCCCGGAATCATCAACTTCATCTAAGGTCTGAGCCTCCGCAACTCTACAACCACCCAGATTGTTGCTAGATTCTGGCACAACGCCCGTCCCCGCAAAGTGGGAGCCCTCATCTGACTGACCCTCAACAAAGGGCTCCCCGTGGGCACTTGGCTCCAAACCATGGGGCTCCATTCTACCTGCAAAGGCTGCGACCAGGGTCTCCCCGAGTCGGCCCAACACTGCCTCCTCGACTGCCCCCCCGCTCAGAACGCCTGGAAGGCCTTCCGTAGCACTTGGGAAGTGTGGGAGGCTCCCAATCGCATCTCCACCACCTGGCCCTTCATCCTGCTCGGGGAAGCCGTCTTCGAAGAGGAAGACGACCCCCTGGACCTCCAACGCTACCACACGGGCGGCTTCACCTATAGAAGGCAACCGCTTGACATTCTCAGAAGCTTTCTCCTCTATTACTTATGGTCCGAAAGGTGCCGTAAGCACTTCGACGGTCAGTACTCCCTGAAGAGAGTCCTCCTCCAGTCCTGGGAAGCCACTGTCGAGGTCGACATGGCCACCTGGAAGGCCATTAGGTCCTCTAGACAGGATAGGAGTCAGGATAAGCAGCTTGATATTGAGAGGGCCTTTAGGGCCGAGTGGCTTCATGG
>Ga0209208_10003791_pt1 | contig 21589 bp, 17 predicted proteins | sample S1TSphfallax_3_FD_187694 | JGI IMG/M metagenome (GOLD analysis project Ga0209208, IMG submission 187694) | Host-associated microbial communities from peat moss isolated from Minnesota, USA - S1T2_Fd - Sphagnum fallax MG (SPAdes) (version 2) | ecosystem: Host-associated > Plants > Peat moss >...
CCCCCCCAAAGCCTATTTGGTGCAAGACCTTGGAAATGGGTGATTGCAACTCTGGTGCAACACCACCAACAAACATAGGTATTGGCCAAATCGTTCACCAAAACAATATTTAAATGCATGGGAACAAAGTAATAATCTCATCCATCCTCTTTTGTCCAAGTAACTTCCAAACGGGGTTGACCTGATCACGTGGTTGTGAACTTGCGGTTATTGACTAAATCTAGATCTCTGAGTCTAAATTTTAACATTTGGTGGGTGAAACATGGCCACCAAAAGGCCTCAGTTAAAAAAGGTGAAGGTGTTGGGAGTAGGGGGGACCTTGGGTGAACCAACACTATGGTTGATACAATGATAAAAATCCCAAAATCCATTTACGATATTTCTAAATATTACAAGGAATTTTTTTAATTCACACCTCTTTTGGTTAAATTCACACCCTTTCTTCTTAACCAAAAAAGGTGTGAATTTAAAATTCTCCTATTACAAATCTCCTCTGTTTAGACTAAATCAGGGTGTCTGAGTTCAAATCTAACATTTTTTGAGCTTAAGATGGCCACGAAGAAGAGGCCTCACTCAAAAATGGTGAAGGTGCCAAGGTGGGTCCTGGTTCACCCCGGCCCGGGTACTATGTAGTATGTAACTTCTTGCTTGCTTGCTTAAGGAATGCATTTGGTGCGTTTTCTTTCCCCCGCCCAACCTTCGTGAAGTTGAGTAGTTTACATGAGACGTCGCACGAAGCTGCTGCAGCAGACGGGAAAGTAGTCCTCAATTCAGGGAAATGAGCCCCAAATTCGGCGTCTAAACACGGACGCCGTCACGTTTTTTTCTGGCATACTCAATTCTTTTGCGCGTTTCCACTACGATTGCCGCGGAGTTCCCAGCGTTTATTTTCTGGCTAAACTTAGCCTGTTGGCTAATTCTTTTCAAAATGGCGAAAATTATGTGTTTTTTTTTTTTTAGCTTGCACAACGGAGTCCCAGCCTTTATTTTCTGGCTAAATTTAGCTTGTTGGCTTTTTTTTTTCCAAAACGAGTGAAAATATTATTATTTTTTAGATTTCCAGTCAGCAGATCTCGAAAAAATTTCCTAAAAAATCGCCAGATTTCATTATTGGGTTCTTCTAGCATGTAGCCAAAGATGTGAAGGATTCTTTCTTGTTTTGCTTTCGTACCTGGTCTATAGCCAAAGATGTGAAGGATTCTTTTCTTATTTTGCTTTCGTACCTGGTCTATAGCCAAATTTATCTAAATCTATGTGTGAATGACCACGGATTTAGCTACATTACAAAATTGGAAAAATAATAAAGAAAAAAAGAAACCCTGCCCGGGCAGGAAGGGGGTGCAATGGGTGGGTTTTGTCCGTCACCTTCGTCTACGCGCACACCGTCAGCTGCACGCGCTTTGTTCGCCGTCGAGTTTCCCCTTTATAACCGCCATGGCCAAGCTCCAATTTCCATCGACGCACTCCACAGCCAGCTTACCCCCCAATAAGTTCTCCACCTTCTTTCTGCTCTCGCTGGAACTCTGTTCTTTCTTTGTACCAGGCGATCTGCGAAAAAGGTTTAACTTATTAGCTATTGTGTTTCAAGTAGAAATAGTTTAGTACGGTGCACACACCGGAAGGCCCACATCTTCTTCCTCAGACTTACTTGCAGCCACGAATCACGATCAAGCAAAAAGATTTTCAGAAGAATCTCAGAGCACCGTTTCGGGTTGGAATTCTAGCTGCAAATATATATTTCGCGTTTGAACTCTCGACGTTGAGACAAGCTGCTTTCAAGAGTTTATTCGCAATGGCTCATTTCAATACCCCGACCAGCAGGATGGCCGCAGTGACCAATGGGGTTATGATGATATTGCTCATCTCGTCGATGTGCGTCGCCGCCGCCGCACAGAGTCCGATCGGAAGTCCTCGACAAAGTCCGACCGGAAGTCCCAGTATATCACCCGTGCAGGGGGCTTCACCTCCAATCTTTGTTACGCCAACCGGAGCTCCAACTCCAGTCCATGGAATAGCGCCCGTGCCTGCTGGTGCCATACCGCCATCCCCCACCCCAGTTCCGTCTCGAAGCACAGGGCCGAGTCCCAGTGGTAATAATCCACCACCTCCGCCTCCATCGTCGGGGATTTCCAGCGGTCTTGCGCCTCCACCTCCGAATCATTCCAACGCTGCGGGGCTGACGTTGCCTTCTATTGCGACTGCTGCAATCGTCGGCGTGATAGTTTACATGGCGGCCGCCGTTGTATGAGTTCTTGTTAGTGATGTTATACATCCAGGACCGCGATGGGTTGTGAATAGATATGACTACACACGAGAGCAGCATCTTGTCCTGTAAAACTGCGAAATCAGGTAGCCAGAACAGCGGGAACCTTGAAGCCGCTGGAAAACTAGACATGATGAATATTTTAGTGTTAGCATTCATAGCGGCAAATAGGAATAGTACCGTGGGCCATGTAAGTGCATTCTTACTCCTTGTAGCAAAAGGGGTCATAAACGGAGCTTACAGTCTAGGGCTGATCTCAGAAGCCTGCATGTATGTTCCAGGCAGCTCTAGAACCCTTTAGAATCTGGAGGGTTTTGTTGTCCCTTGAAAGAAGAAAAGACAAGTCACGTTGCACCCACCGTGCTAGTTTAATCCATTCTTTCTGTCTGTGTTGATTTGTCTCATCACGGGCTTTGGGGGGGGGCATTGAGATTTGTACCTGGCCACCTCTGATGTTCCCTTTCGTGATGCCAATATGTTTGTTCTCTTATGTTCTGTTCTCAATAAACAAATCAGATCTCTGAAACCTGTATAGTCATGATGTGCTTGTCATTCGGTAAGAATTAGGATTGTAATTGTATCATATTGTAATTAGGATTGTAATTATTCTTCAAGCTTTCAGTTCTAGAGAAGGATCTGAAAGGCATATGGTTTTGGTTGCTCCGTGGTCGACATAGTAGACCGGCTGTGTGTGTAATTCTTGAGCAAATAAATGTCTTTTGGTGTTTTCTGTACTGCAATTTTTTGTTTTTGTGTTCATCTCTCTCGCTCGCTTTCTGAAGTTTTACTCTTTGAAGTCTATAACAGACATACCCACGAGCTCAAAACTGAGACACCATTCTTGGCAATGTAAGAAATCCATGGAGAGTTGAAAGATTGTAAACTTGAAGGTTCATGATCCGTGTCTGTCTGAGACCTGGCCGAATGTCACCGGGCTGAGTGTATGGGTCGTGTTGTAGCTTCCGCATCTGCAGCAATTATGTGAAGCATTTAGTGCGACCCGGCGGCAAATTATTCTGCAAATTCTTGAAGAAAAAAAGAGAGAAAAAAATTCTTCTCCAATTTCTTACTTACGAAGCAAAACTCTTGTGCGATTTCTTTCCAAAAAATGACGGGTCTAGCCGAAACAAGTTGTGACATAATCAAACCAGAAGGGGAAATATCTCGCTGACGTGTCACCTTCTGATTCGTCCTTGAGACGAGCGTTATTTTCTGACCTAGTTAGTAGTTTGGTAACCAACCCTCTTCACAGACAGAAAAGGGCTCCTCGTGGATGAAAACTAGATTACTTCATCCGCATGATTTTTTATCAATGTTCTCAACAATAAATAGCATGTCTAACCGATTTTTTCATCATGAATTTTAACAATTCGTATTGTTTTCATCTTGTCCAACAAAAAAAAAATTCACGTTCCAATTTCAACTTGCATCGACGACACTTGTTGTGCAGCAAAACACATGAGGAAAATTGATCGATGTCATTTCAAATTGAATGTTTGAAAAGCTCAAAATAAGAACTTAAAATATAATCCGTCTATAGAAAAATTAGGGTGGGTTCATGCCTGATGGTAACTAGTCCATAACTCATTGTTACAAATTTGACAAACTTTGAGAGGTTCACACTTATAATGTTAGGTAACACTAAATCATTTGGGGCAAATAGTGGTAATTTTGTGTCAAGAAAATGTTAAGTCATTGCTAACTTAACATCGATTTAAAAAAAAAAGTTTATATTGAATTAACAACACAATGTTACATAACAACCCATAGAAAGGCTCTTTAACTCAATGTTTGTATTAAAAACAAGGTTCCCTATGTTTTAAAAATGTTTTCATGTTCCCAAAGCATGATTCATATAGCCATGATACTCTACACCATCACCACCACCAAAGGACCACACCTTTTCTTTGCATGTCTCCTCCAACATCAAAGGTTCTTGGTTGCAACAAAGCACCAATAAAAAAAAGTTTTGCAAGCAAATATGGACATATTTAGCACCCCAATGTCAAGCTTTAAAAAGTATGGTCAAGGACATGGATATAAGGAATGTGATATTTCTTTGTTGAAGTTTCTTCACTTGTGTTGATCTCTCAAAAATGAAGCACAAGAAACATGAGTAGGTATGTGTTCTTGAAAAGAACTACAACACATTTAAAAGAAAATATGAATACATTGACACAAAATGAATTGGGAACAAAAAAAATCTAGTACCTATTCTTGGATTTTGAGTTTCTACAAACACAAAAACCCAAGAACCATTAGTACTTGCTTTTCAATCTTTAGAAAATTTGCAACAAAGACAAACACATTGACACAATGAATTGGATATAGAAAACATAATTTTTATTTTCCAATTTTGAGTTTTTGCAAACATAGAAACCCAAGAAACTTTAATACTTTTTTTTTTTCCACAATAATCCAACACAATCCATCAATGAAACAACAAGGCCACCAAAGAATAAAAATAAAGGGAGGAAATATGTTAACCAAAACTCTAGTAGTGTAGAAATTCAAGCTAGAAAACCATGCTAACCCAACTAGGAATATGCTAAAGTCCTAGCTTTGGTCATGGCCAAGTGGGTAGAACACATTGAAAAGTTGGACAAAATAGATGTAGAAACCAAATGAAAATTACAACTAAGTGGAACAAATTGTAGTGCCAATCATGAAAACATGATGTGCTACACACATAGAAAATAACCCAACTTGTAAAGACAAGTGGGTGTGTGATAGTTGGGGATTTCAAAAATATAATACTAGAACATGGCACAATGCAAACTATTGGAATATGAATGTTCACAAAATAAATGGATTTGGTCTTCCAGATAATTTTCAATATATATTTTGTACGATATGGTTCAAGAATTTCTTGGTACCAAACCCATTTAATTCAACCCCACACACATGATAGATTTGTTGGATGGTGGAGACAACCTTTTCAAACAAGTTGGCAACCTTTAAAACCCCATAAACCTTAACAATGATTCACCACCCATTCCAACAATGCAAACAAAATGTGACAATTTCAATGAGTTTGAAGTTGGTACGTACCATAGAACTACGAACATTGATGAAAAATGGTTGTAATATGATTAACATGTAACTACAACCCTCCCACCACATACTACAAACTACACAAATATAACCACCCCCTTGTAAATGCCAAACATTGACTAGAACCCAAACTTGAAAATAATAATAATAGCAACAATAATTATTCCATTATAAACCCCAAGGATGTCAAATCCCCAACCCCAACTTCTATTAATAAAATAAGATCCAACAAAACAACAAGCCATATATCAACGAGTACATGAGTGAAAAGGAACAACTCTTCAACTCATAATGCAATGGTTGAAATGACAAAAAAGGGGAACAATTTACTTGTAGATTCCATTGACCACATACATGCTAGTAGTTTGCTTATGGAGGATAATTACACTCGCAAGCAAGAACTTTTATTTTTAAAACCATTAAAATATTTCAAAGCACAAGGCAAGGATATCAAACAAAACCAAGAGAATATGGCAAAAGTTATTACCAACTTGGTTAAAGCCATGAGTATGGCATTTATGAGAGCTACACAAAAGAACAACACAAACAATAGCAACCTAGTGCAAGCTCCTAAAGACATTAACATAGTCAATGACAACTAATCAACTACTAAATAGTTTTGTGATTGGGGAATGCATGGATTTTTCAAGGACAATTGTTTTTTGAAGGTTCAAAATGCAAACTCTTGCATGTGAAACGTCTTTGTCTTCCAACATAGTGAATGATCTCCCTCTTCAAAATCATTATACACCACTTTCGCCCCTTGATGTGGATTTGTTGATGTGTACCTAGATCATTTTGGGTGGGGACAAGTCTTGAAGCCTCAACCTCTTGAGGTAGGTGACTAAATCCTTTTGATTATGATTCAATGATGCAAAAAAAAATCTCAAATTTGGCCTCATCTTCATTCCTTAAATGCTTTTGAAGGATACAACAACATGTGAACAAATCGAAAATAAAAGTAACAAACAAATTTGACTTGTGCAAAAACTCCTTATATTTGTTTTCAAAAATTCCAAATGCATTCTCAACCATATAACACCCTTTCTTACGTTTTCTATTGTAGAATAGTTATAAGATGGTATGGGTTTTTTTTTATAAAAATGGCATCATGATCCAACTTATCAAGGGGTAACCTTCATCACTAAGCAAATAAGGTGGGGTGTCATTTCTACAACCTTTATTTGCACCAAAAACCATGATGTTGAACATGTTTAGAAAACCTAGATTTGCGCAAGACTTTTCTATTCATTAATAAATCTACATGGAAAACCTACAAAAAAAATCAACAAATCTTTTCTTATAATCTACCACTTTTGAACAATTATAAAATATCCTCATGTTTTGAAATAAAAATAATATTCTGAAAAATATGAAGGTTTTGAGATAAAGATATGGGTGTCATCAATTGCACCTTGAACTAAAGGCAAATGACACCATTGCTTAAAATATTCCATTACAAATTACATTTAAAGTCATATTATATAAGTTATCAATTTTCTACAAGTAATGATCATTACAACAACGAATTCATGTTACACCAAACAAATAGTGGACTTCCTTTTTGCAAACAATTCATTACAAACAAGAAAACTTACACCATGTGCAAACTTGAATATAGCACAACTTACTTTGATTTCAACATGCATGACATTGTGATACATGGTGTTTTGTTTTAATAGAACAAGTTTTAATCTTTCAACAATCTTGAAAAAAGTGGACTTGGACATTTGAAAATTTCCACCCATCAATCAACTTCATATTTAGTGAGTAGAAATCTAAAAAACTAGGGTGTGCTCTTCTTGACTTAACCCAATCATTTAAATCTCATGACATAACATAAAGCAAATTTGAAGCTTGAATATCATGCATAGTGGCTATTGTAAGAAAAAATTGCATGTTTATTCAACATATGTTGGATTCTACATGTTAGAACTAAGATCCAAAAAAGTGGATGAATAGGACATCAAAAAAGTGATAAACAAGCTAAAATAACAACATACAACCCATTATGAAAACAACCTACTTTTGTATCTCATCCATGGATTGCAAAGAATCACACAAGAAAAAAGAAAAATTAATTAATTAATTTTTTTGTAATAGTTTTGAAAGTTGTGAAAGGTGACATTACAAAGGTTCAGTAGAGGTGCAAGCTCAAACATAATAGAAAAGGTTGTTGCATTTGCTTGTAACAAAAATCAAAACTACAAGCAAAAGCCAAAAGCAAAACAAATGAAAAGACATAAAAAATTACAAAAGCAAAGTTTTGTAGATGCTTTAGAAACCCAATGAGGCTTAAACAATAAATAGATCATGTTATTTGAACAACTCATTCAAGCTTGCACTATTGTTAACACCTACAACCAAAATACAACTTGCAAAAGAACCTCATAAAGCAAAGAGAGGAAATAAGTGCAACAATGGTGTTAGGTTGAATTGTAAGCAAAAAGGATACACCCTTGTAAAAGCACCCTAGAGCGCAATAATGGCATGAAGATTGACTACAAGGAAAAAAACACAATGTGCAAGAAAGCAATGAAAGCATTAAATGAAGGTGATCCCATCGCATTTCACAATGACGTGTTAAAAAATCATTGTATTGCACTTTAGAAAGCAAAACAAAGCAACAATGGTGTTAGGGACAACTACAAGCAAAAAGAAAATTTGAAAACAACATTATGCAAAATGGTAGTGAAATTGTGAAAATAAAAGTAGTACAAGGATGGGGGAGAAAGTGAATGGTACCAAGAAGTAAATGTTCTAATTTTGATTGCATGTAGTATGTGCATATTATCATTCCCAAAAAGGCATAAACACATTTAAGCCCCTAAAAAACTATTGACACAAATATAATATTTTTACATTAAATGTTTTTGGTAACATATGGAGATCACATATTGGATTTTTTTAATAAATTATATCTGATTATATTTAGATTTAAATTAATCAATTTTTTTCAAAAACAACAAAACCTGAAAATTTTGAATGTATGGAATGTATGTGTCACAAATAATACTTGTCACAAAGTATGAAATTTTACATATATATTTCAAAATTAAGGTAATGTGTGGAATTTTTTGTTCAAATTTTTTGTGGTGAATGACATTGATATACATCAATTAAATTTAAGACCATTCAAAAAATGACTTTTATTACACTTGTAAAACAATAAATGCATAATAATGTTTTCTTTTTAAGAAACAACCACTACCATATGAAAGAGGAGGATATTTTATAAATGGGCTTTGCATTATTTTTTCAATTTTATTTTATATGGTAATGTTTCATGAACCACAAACGTGAGACCTTATGTTCATTGAAAAAACATAAATTATTTGCTATGTGTACATCAATTTTATCTAATTCTTTTCATCTAACGATTGGATCAAGATTAATTTTGACTCAAAAGGAACTTTGAGTTCCAAAATGTCGTTATGCAAATTCTAAATATTTTTGTTATGTTTCGAATAACCAAAGGATATCATTAAGATTTCAACTTACCATGTACCATGATATTCATTATACATCACTTTTTTTAGTAAAAAATGGTTCACCCTTAATGTGTTTTCACCCAAAAAAATTATGTAACACCATTTGTGAACATGACAATGTTTTGTACCTATACAAACTACAAAATTAGTTGGTTACCAAATCTCAAATGTTGAATGTCCACCATTGCCCATAATGATAGCTACCATCGTCATTGATGGTAGTGCATCATCACAAGACGTGGCACTTTTCCAAAAGGTAAGTCAATGTTAAGGAAGGTACCAGCAAAGGTCCCTAACACCATGTGTGAATCCACCTTTAGTGGACAATTTAACTATGATCCAAGAATATTCTTGATTTGTGAAATGTCCATCATGTTGAAGGTAAAAGAGGCATTAAATAGATTGTTGTTGAAGAAAAAATTGACTCCAAATCTTGGGCTACCTCCATTCAATGATGCACTTGAAGGCTATACAAATATCATGGTTCTTACACCAAAAGTGGGAAAAACAATCAAATTTATTCAATTGACATTTGATGATTCGGTTGTTAAAGGTCCAACAAAAGAATTGGAACACAACTCTTTTGTTAAACTAAATCTTGTCCACAATCACCAAAATTAGTTAGATTCAACAAAGATTTTCCATAATTTTTATCGTAGCCAATTCCTACATAACAAGATTTGTCCTCTTTTGAACATCTCCATTACCTCAAAATTAGCAATCACAAAAATTCATTAGAATCAAAATGAAATTGTCTCAATAAATTACAAATTGATTTCAATACTCTCTTTGATGCTTTTAGTTTTAAAACTCCCACAATCAATAGTATTAATAGGAAAAGATAATTGGACACCAACCAAAAAACCTAAATATTGGTTTGTGAACCAACATCATAATATCCAAATGCAACCTTGTTCTTTGGAAAATGACTTTCAAAATTATGAAGGCTTGAAAGTGGAATTGGGCAACAAGGTGGACGTAGTTGATAAATTGAAGGTGAAAATGGTTGAAAATTCAAAAGCAAACGCAAAAGCATTTGATGCATCACAAAAAAAAGGTAATCAATAAATCAAAAATGGAATCAATTAACAATTTGAAGGCAAAGAGGAAGGCATTTGATCTTGGAAATATTAAATGTTACAATTTTCCACTACCCCACATCAAATAAGGTATTCATGTTTAGGGAGTATTAAGGTGATGAAATGTTTCCTCTCCACCTTATTATTACCTTTTTTTTAATATGCACATATTTAAATGACCATAAGTTTAATAAATAAAAAAATTGCATCAAATTTTTGTAACATATTTATTTAAACTATTGATTTTAGTATTTTTCAAGAAAAAAAACATGATAATGACCATTTTTTTAAAGGTTTGAAAGATGTAATGAAAAAAAATCCTATTTGCACCATTAAATGGATAATGTATAATGCTTTCCACACAAGTAACATACAAATCTCATGTTTTTAGCCACTAACCATTCCACCTCATTCAAAACAAACAAAGGCAAAAGGAAATTAATAATCATATTATCTTTTTTCTAAAAGATATTTCATGCTTATATTTCCATAGTCAAGATTTCACATAAATGGGCCATAAATGGAATTAATTCATTTATTAATTGAACATATTAATATTTAATACTTTAAAGTATAATACATTTTTTTTAAATTCCTAATATCAAGGATTATGCAAGCAATATATTAATTATAATTTAGTGTTCAAAATAAGTATAACTTTATCATAAAACTAATTAATTATAAAATCTACTCAACAACCAATATATGACACCCTACATTTCTATTGATGTATTTTCAAAATTCAAAGAAGAATGCCCCTCCTAATCATGTTCGATGCATCACATGACGAGGTGATCAATAAATTGAAATGAAAATAGTTGACAATTTGAAAACAAAGGCAAAGACATTTGATGAAACACAAGAAAAGGTCTTTGTTGTAGTGATGATGTTTGTTGCAACAGTGGCACTTGTTGCAATGGCAAGATTCATTGTAACAATGATGTTCATTGAAACATTCTTAAATCATGAAGAAATTTTCTAAATCCTTTTAAAGGTTGTAGAACATAAACATGAAATTGAGGGATGATGAGCAAAAATATTTGCACTTCATGTTGAACTTAATACACAAAAGATACAATGTTCATTAAAAAACCAACATAATGCCCTTCAGAATGTATATTGTTATTTTGAAAGTGATCATCAAAGGGTCAATGATCTTCATTATTTGGAAATTGTTCACAATTAGCTATAGGAGTTAATGGGTTTCCAATCTTGGTTATGAAAAAAAATAACCACAATAATGCATATTGTCATCATTGGTCGAATTTGACAAGGTTTGTTGATTTGCACCTTCAACATTATGACAATTTTTTTTCACTTGATTTTGATGAAATTTTTGAAGCTCAAGTTAATAATAATGATCACAGTTGAAATGTTAGTTTTTCATGACAAAGTTGGAGGCTTACACCATGAGAGAGCCTAAATTGCCTTATATTTCATAAAGACATTATTGTTGTAGTACTATAACAATGTTTTAGGTTCTTGTGTCTTATCACAAATTGAATCACATTTGTAAAAATGTGAACAACCTCCATTTGACCATTCTTATTATTACTGTCACCAGGAACACCCACATTTGATGTCATCTTCTTCATCCAATGCATATCATCCCTTCACTAATATTTATCCTTTTCCTAAACTAGACAAAATTCTTAGTGTTATGTATCAACAAAAAAAAAAAAAAAAAACCATTTAAGGCATTTGGGGGCATGTGCTCAATTAACATGCACCATATGTGAATAACATCATGGCCATGAAATATTATAAAGGACTAAAGTGATTGTGCTAAATATGTGCATGCCAACTTTGTATTACTCAAATAAACAATCTTCATACCTAACATCAAACAATGACAAGTACCAAATGAATTGAAACATTGGGCAACCAAGCAATATAAACTATAGAACAATGTAACTAATGTTTGTTCAATTCTTAAATAGCTAACAACTAAACATTAAGATTGCATCTACATATGAAAGATTATTATGATTCCAACCACACAAAATTCAAATAAATCCAAAATCTTTACTAATTATTTCAAAATCAAATATAGAAACCATTAATAGTGTAGATGGAGTTCAAATACATGTCACCAATAGCATCATGATCAAGATCAAGAAAATCACTAACCAAAAGTTTGCACGACTTTGTATTCCTCATAATAAAGAATATTATGGAATAATAGTAAGCAAAGTGTACTTGCACACCTACAAGATGAGCGACTTGATGAAGCATATGGTTTAAAATATGGAGTTCCTATTCCTAAGTGATTAAGATGACCTTAAGCACAACCTTGTTAACATTTGCATTATGAGATTTTTCCATCATAAGTTGAACATTCATGTACTTTACAAAAGAAAGCATGATGATATCCATGTTAAATTCCAACTTTTCATCCACTAGAAATAATCTTGTCCTTTGCAATTAAAAAAAAAAGACTAAAAGTTCTTAATGACTTTATGAATGACTATATTCATACAATATAACTTCTAATCCTACATGGAAAAATGAATAGTCATAAATAAGTTGCTTTTGTCAATGATGGATGATAATATTACATATGGTAATAACAAATTCATAATTAGTTCACAATTTTTTTTCATTTATAGGACACAATCCATGGCAAAGGATAGAATGATGCGAAGTTTTAGGTGTCATTTATATGACTATAAAATGAACATTGTTTAAAATGACATGGACAATGATGACATGGTTTTTCAATGGGACTATCAAATCACTATATTTGAACATGGCAATTGATGTATGATTAATGAATGATTACTATGCAATGACATGGATAATATTAACATGGTAGTTTCAAATGATTATGAAATGACAAGAAAATGATTAATGTATAATGACATGGGTAATGTTGACCACCTACCTACCTATTTGCTACTTCTTATCTCCTACAACCTACTTGCCTCCTACTTACTATCCTACAATTTGCTTCCTACCTACCTTGTACTCTTGTAATAATATGAAATAAACATGTGAAATAAAAAACTTAGTAAAAATTAGAGACTATTTTGGTCTAGTCCATTAGTAAGGACTTGGTTTTATCCTTGTGAAGATGAGATGTTCAATTCCTATTAATACTCAATTGCAGCCTATGTGCATTCCTAAAAGCTTGGGGTAAGTAGGCTAAATTAAAGTAATTAGGTAAATAAATTAAGTAGGTAGGGTAGGGTAGGGTAGGTAGATTGGTAGTTTAGATAAATTGGGTAGTTTATGTAGGTAGTTTAAGTTATGCTACGTAGATTAAACTAACCTATGTGCTTACCTACTTTTTTTGACCTACCTAGACCTATTACTTACTTACTTACCTACCTATAAAAATTTATTATTTTTAAAATTATCCAATAAAATTAATTAATTTAAGTATAAGTTTGATCAATCAAATGGTCCACTATCTATTATTCATATTCTATATTCATTACCATGACACATTAGTAATATATATGATTTTGTTTTATGACTTGTTTTGTACAACTTGACAATTATCCTTTATAACTACATGATGATGAATGACATGTCAAACGTTCAATGACTTGCCTTAAACAACTCGTTTGACATGACTGAAGTCCTTTTAATCATATAATGTCCAATATGATTACAAAATCAATCATAAATTGAGTCATAATTTAAAATTTTCTTCTAATGTTCTTATTTGTAGCTCAAAATATATGATTAAAAGATAGGTAAATATTTATGAGGCTCATAATTGGATAACACTCCATGTTAGTCTTCACCATCATCATGAAAATTTTGACTAACATTTGGCTAAATTGCTTCAACAAAATGTCTTCAATTCTAATAGATGTATCCATATTCCAATGAGTTTTCCAAGCATCAAATTGCCTTTTTGCCCAATTATCATTCCTCACATTCATCTTTGAAAACTCACTTTCAAGTTTATTCCATTTATCTTCTAGAAACAAAAAAATGTCTTCCAAACCAAGGATTTTAACATCCAAGTATAAGAACATGTGTTAACCCTTGAATATTTACATTCTCTACACCACAAATCTCACCATTGTCATGTTGAAATTGCCATCCTACATGTGATAATATTGCAACAAATAACACTTGCCAAAAGAACATCACTATGCATGACCATGACACCATTGTGATTGTTACCACCAAGAGTATGCATTGAAAGGACCTTAGCCTCCACAACAATATTGCAATCAATATCTTAAACAACCAATGTTGGAATAACCTCAATTTCCACTAAACAAGAACCTTCCTTTATGAAATATTGTATTTGAATTGCATTAGTTGTATCATAAGCCAAATCTCATGATCTTTCAAGTATGTAAAAATATCAATTAAATCAATAAAAATTATATCAATGAAATCTGAATAAACAAAGATAAATCCGAACCACAATCAAACTCCAAAAAAATGACAACATCATTTAAACAATTAATGACCATAATATTTTTCTAAACACAATGCACTATAATTGATTGTTTCTTTTTAATGCATGGAAGTGACACAACTATAGGAATGTGTAGTGTGAATGAAATTCCTCAATCAAAAGGACCAATCCCAATGTCTCTTGTTTTAAATCCTCTACATTGATGTTTTCCATGACCACAGACACTAATGTTGTTGCAAGACATAAATTATAGTTCCAATTATGTTACTTAGAAACAAAAGTTGGTCAACTTGATTTTCCTTCCTTAATTAATTTAGAACTATTGGCTATCAAATATAATCTCAACATTTCCACTCTTCAACTATATCCAATAGCTAGTGTCCTCTCACCAATTATGTAGTCCATAACTCAAAATTGGAGACTCTTTAATCAACTTTAAAAACACAATCCCATTATGCAAAAGTTACAATTTTGTCGATGTTACAATCCTATTCACAAAATTAATTTTTTCCAACATATTTCTAAAAAGAAATTCAGAATTCCAATAGGTACATGGCAACTTCTTTTTTTGCACAAAATTTTGCACTATTGCAGATTTTTAAAAGGAGTATTATGTTCCAATTTTATTTATTAAAATCCATTAGCAAAAAAGGAAATATTTTGGGTTAATTGCGTTAGATGTCTATTTTTAGTTATTGTATGTAGCTAGTCTATAACAATATATATTTTAACATATTATAATAACATGTTATTATTACTAAATCCCTTTTGGGATCTAGCTACTTATTATTGATGTTCCAATAAAAATTTGAAAAAAGAAACATTGATGAGTTGGTGACCCAAAGTTTTTGATCAAAACATAATTCTAATCGCAGGTACTACAAACATCTTGTTGGTTATGTCTAAGTTGTGTTCTATATATGTTTTTAATTAAAAAAATCCAAAGTCACTGAATATAAAATATGGCCTTTTTCAACAACCAAAAATATGATGAACATATATGTATCAAAATGATCAAGTAGAAGGGTTGGGAGTACAAATATAAAATGGTCATAAATAAATCAGATATATTAATATAAATTTCATACACACACACACACACATAAATAATTGGGCTTTGTGTTGTTATGCATTATGAGTGCCAATCGATTGATTAATGGATGAAAAAATGAACTGATCTTGTGAAAATAAGTTCAATTTGAATGAAAATATTGATGACATTCCATGCAACTTGAATCGAATTGAAATTTGGATTCAATTGAATTGAATTCAAATTCAATTAAAGAAAAATGAGATGCAAATTGGTGAAGGTATTGAAAATGTACTCATGAATATGATGTTCCAAAAAAAACTTTCAAAAAACTCAAATTTGAAAAGTTCCATGCCTCTTTCATGAATACTAGTGTGGCCTGTGCCATTGACCCAAGTGTGAACTCATCAAAACATAAATTCCACTAAACCTGAATAGTCAAGATCTTTCCAACAACACCAAAGACACATCACAATTCCTTCAACTTGAATTGAATGGTAAACATTCAAGTGTTACCACATCCTCAACTGAATTTTCCTTCCAAAACCTGGTTTTTTGGAATTTTCAGCGGCAGAAATCATTTAAAAATCAATATCTCCCACATTCTGAATCCAAATCTTACCAAATAAATTCTGTTAAATCCTGCTCATCAAGATCGTTCTAACACCAAAGGCACATTCCAATACCTCCGAAATTTTCAGCTATTATTTAATTTAATTTTTAGTGAAGAAATCATTCAATATTCAAGACCTTTTGCACCGCAAGTCCAAACGTCATGGAACCAAGCCCATGCACCCCTCCTCGTTGAGAGCTTTCGAAAGACACCAAGAACATGATCTAAAGCATTCTAGTTTGGTGGATCTCATAACTACAAAACAAAACAAAACAAAACAAACTACCATCCTTCATAGATAGATGGTGTTCCAAAAAAAAAGTTTAAAAAAACACAAATCTGAAAAGTTCCATGCCTCTTTACTTGGGAATGGGCTAAACATATTATAGTTTGGAATTGTCCAAGTGACAACTACAACTTATGGAATCTAAAGTTGTCCTTCCTAAACCAACTCCAACAAATCATTATCATCAGAAATTTTTATTCCTGCATCACTAGCGTATTCAAAACATTCATACACTCATCACATTTTCAGGTTGAGTGTAAGTTTAAGGTTTCATGGCAAAAGTATGTGTATTTGTATGTGTGGTATTGTGTAAGTACAATATATGCATTCTCTAATCAATCTACTACATACTCAATGACCGTGGCAAAATCCTTGCAAGTAGTCTTCTAAAATTACAAACATTACAATCCTCCTCACAATACTAGCTTCTAAATAGATCTCTAAAGATAAATTTGAAACTTCCAAAGGCTCAATGCAAAATCATTCTTCAGATTGGACTCTGTGAAAAGCCACCATACAATATGGTAGTATAAACGATGCTTCCATTTCTTAGCACAAACAAAAGTGTGGAGGACATCCATCATTTTCTTGACATTAGAAGTGGTAGTTGACCTTGAGGTCTGAGCATGCCAAGCTTTCTATCTAACTCCAATCTTGAACATAAAATTCTTTTCTAAATGGTTGAATCTGCCATCCCAGACCTTAATGTCATGGAATGGCCTCACCCTTGCCCATTATGTTGGGTGAGTCACCTAGCTCACCCTAACATGTTAGGCTTGCTGGCAACTTACCCAACATAAGAGGCAAGGGGCTTGACCATTCCACAGTATGTATGGAGTGAGTATTCACAGATCACTGCCATCCTGCAATCAGAGTTTCAGCAATGGCAAGGTTGCCTATCTTGGTCTACTCAGATGTCTTCACCCCAATACATATCATGCAGGTTGATGCAGAGAATCCATTATGCCAGATATGGGTTCTCTGAGGTCTTAATAGCAGTCAATTGCTGGAGTACATGCTTGTGCATCATCTTAACCAGCCTATGACTTTTAGCAACAGCTTCAATGTCTTCATTTTGATCAAGGTGCATTGCTCGGTTGCTCTCTGGCTCAGATGCTGTCAAGCTTGGCATCAACAGATTAAGGCTTTGAGCCATGTGTCAGGCTCATGAACCTCCACAGCTCTTGCTCTCCAAGGTCTGCTCCTCATCCCACCTCCAAGTCCATGCCCAACAGTTGCACACTCGTATGATAAAAGCACAAGTTACTAGGGACACAACCTGTACATTACCCCCAAGTCATGTCCAAATCTCACAAAAGACATTGCTCCACTGGTTCAAGAATTCATGATCAAAGTTTGTTGGAATTCTGTGATAAGATTGCCATGTCCCCTATGTACAGGAGCTGATCACCATGTGCTTGGCATCAACAGATTAGGGCTTTGAGCCATGTACCTATGCACCAGAAGCAAGGGACATGTGCATTCCCAATGCATTCGTGTATTTTGATCCCAAATGAAACCAAAATTGTGAATTGTGCATTTGCAGGGGTCATGTGTGTGTGTGGCATTTCACAACCAGGTTAAGAAGTCAACTGTGCTCAGATGCATTTGTTCAACTTTGTTGCCTGTGGGTGCCAAAGACAATGGAGCTCTAGACTTCAGTCAACTGATGATTTAGGGAGGCTGCACAGAGATGAGGTAACAAGAGCTGGAAATTTTGAAAGGAGAATTGAAACATTCACCACCCACCACAAAAGTAGGGCCACAAAATGCACACTAGCTGCAACAACCACAAATGCTCCTGACGACATAGTCAATTAGCTCAGTGTGCACTAATGGCATAGAAATTTGTCAGTGCTGGTCAATTGCAAGTGACTGTTGAGGCAGTGTTGGTGTGATGGGTGCACCTGCACAAAATTTCCGATAGATGAATTATCACAATTGGCCTCCACAGGACTCCACAGGAGTAAAAGGCATGTGAGGGAGCACACAGAGGAGGTTGCATCCTTGGTAGACCTATGGTGTTGCAATGAACATGAGCACCATCATAGCTAGCACCTGAATCTAACTTCTTACAAGCCAAAAAAAAAAGGGAGCAAGAAAAAAGGCCAAAAAATGACATTGTTTTGATGGAACACTTGTGGGTCATACTCATAATGCAAAGGGAGGGAGTCAAATTGACGGACATCGGAACAACCACAAAGCAAAAGACAGACATGGAAGCTTGTTTACCTGGTGTAATCACAAATATTAACATTGAATCAAAAAAATTAATAATAATCTTACTAAAAAACACCCATTTAACAAAGAGCTTGGAATCTCCATGAAGAGGAAGCAAACCCTAATCTGAAAACTTCCAGAATGTGCACCCACACTGGTGATACCCATTCCCTCCACCGTTTTGCCGTTTTGCCGTTCTTCCTCCTCCTCCTGCTGCTCCTCCTCTTCTTCCTCTTCTTCCCCGATACTAAAATGGAAGCAGAAAGAGTAGTGATGGTCAACAACAGTTTTCCAACGTAAGAGCAGCAGCAGCAGCAGCTTCCCCATTCTTCCTTCCTTCCCTCCCTCATATTGCGATGGCCTTGCAAAAAGATGAAAGACAGGCAGCTTACGATGAGCAAGCAAATGAGAGAGTGTGTTTTCCAATTGTTAAGCTCCACTGGTTACGGGTGATGCAGTAACAGTGTTCTTATTGGCAGCGTGACCAGGTGCAACAGTAGCATGGGTTTCATGAACCACTGCGTTCTCAAGCAAGCTGCCGTGCTCCACAACCATGGTGAGAGGAGCGAAACCTAAACCATCTGCGATGGCCAAGAGAATGTCCTTGACCTGCGAGCGGAACTCGGTTAAATCCACCGTGTTGTTATGGTCGGTATCGAAGGCTTCAAAGACGGAGTCGTAGAGGGTGTTCAACTGGTCTGGCGTCTTCGTCACTGGTCCTCCGAAATGCATTTCCACCAAATTCAGCCGCTCGAACGCGGGACGAATCTCTGCTCGAGATAAAACCCCATCCCCATTTTGGTCCAGGGACACAAACAGCTTGTCGGCAACTGCGTTGAACGCCTCCTCGTCCATTGCAAAATCCCGAACGGTTGATCCGTCTAGCACGACCACACTTCCCAGCTGCTGCGCTTGTTCATTTAGAGCCTCCTTCGGTTCCATGCCCGACGTGTCTGATCTCTCTAGTCACTCACACTCTCCACGCCTCTGCGCAGCAGCTTTGCTCTTCTCAAAAGATGACGATTCTCCTTTCTTCCGCGATCTTCTTCTCTTGTTACTGAAAAGACGAAATGGGTACTAATTTCACAGATCGAGAAACACCTGATCAGAAATGTCCTGAGGAACAATAAAAACCAGAAATTGGCGAGACAAAATTCTAACCCACACAGAAAGATTGCCAAATTACCCAGGCCCGTTACAAAATCTCCTGCAGTACTTACGACAAATTAAGGAGATGGGTGTCGACGATGCTTTGATGAAAGATGACAGTTGCAAATCACTTGGTCACGATCCTTTCCAAAAACTAGGATCTGCGACTACTACTCCCTTGATTTCCGTGCTTCTTCTTCTTCTTCTTCTTCACTCCTTGGGTTTACAAATAAACCGACGCTTGCAAGGGGAATGATAGTATATATATCTACAGAATTGTCCACAAGCAATCGGTAGAATAAAACCAAACTTATAAATTGAGTGGGTCGTGGGTGGGGTTTAAAAGATGAAGGAAACAACAACCTTTGATGAAACCCTGATAAAAAACTTTATAGAAAGAAAGCACCCAAGAAAGGGAGGAAAAAAGGAAACAAAGGGGCAAGGACCGAAGAAGTCCAGGCAAGCAAACAGCCCAACAAAGGTGGGCCACAAGCAGGAAAGGGAACCACTAAGAACCGAAGCCTCCACCAGTAGCATGAAGCAGATCAACTAAAGAAAGGGGAGGTAAACCTTTGGACTTCCAGGAGACGTGAAGAAGAAGAAGAAGAAGAAGAATAACAACACATGAGGGGTCCCCTCCTCCTCTTGCAACTCCTCATGCCCACCAACCAAATTTGAGTAAGACGACGCACTGAGTTTGGAAATATCTCTTCACAACAGTCAAGGACACACAGTCACTAGGAGTCAGTAACCATGATTCACTCTCCACTACAGACACCCCATGGCTAGTCTTGAATTATGCCTTATATCTATCTACTCAACAAAAAAAGTGCTATTATAAGTTCTCTCTTCTTGCCATTCATTACTTCAAGTAACGCATCATGGATATTCATCACACTGCTGGTCCGCTATACTCTCTCTCCTATGCCAAAATATTCCTCCTGTTCATTTGTCTCTTTGTGTTTGGCAATGGCTAAAACTCACTTCAATATATTTTTTTCATTGTTGGACATCTCCACAATCTGCTCGTGTCTTGATTGTTTGTAAATGGAGTTTATTTGGACTAAAAGTTCACATCATTTGGTAATATGAGGAATAGTGTTTGTGAATGAGGTTTTTGCACATCCCCAGTTATAAGATGATGCATTTCAATTGTACATGGAACCATATTTGTTCATAAGTGCTTAGATTAGTCCCTTATTTTGGGAGATTTTATTTTTGCTTGTTTCAAATCCAAATGGAGGTCTATTTATAAATTATATTATAGGGGTATCAAGTGAAAGGCTACTTAGATCCTTTGAACCTCTAGGAATGAAAATTATTGGAGAATAAACACACACTCTTTGAAACCTTAAGTGTTTGCTCATCAACCTATCTACCCTATAGAGTTAGTATATAAAAAATATACACAAATTGATTGAGTCTGTGAACTAGGGATTGTGACTAGGGATGGAAACAAAACTTATAATGCCAAATTGGATTGTTAGAAATGGGTGGAAGCTGTGAATTGAATTGGGAGTTAACTTCAGTAAACTAGCGGGCTCAAATGTTGGAATAGCATCATATTCTCATTGTCCCTATGTTCAAAGAAAAAATTTATGACCAATGAGATTGCTCAAATTGATGCCTTTGAATTGTTCTTAAGAATTCCCTCAAAGTGTGAATTAGGACTTACACATGCAAATTACAAGGTACTTTTCACAAGAATTTGAAGTTTTTATGGATCTGAAGTGTGATTTTTAACTCAAAGATTGTTCTATTTATACAGTAGTACTTGAACAATTTTGGCATAAATTAAATTATTTTTTGTTTTGCCAGATTTTTGAAATTTTATTGGTTACTTGTGCTGAACTTTTTATAAAACTAAAGCTTTGCAAATTTCAACTGTCAGGTTTGAACACCAGAACTTAATGCCCCACAAAATTTAAAGGCAGGACTTTGTTATTAATTATAGCCATTACCTGCCAAAAATTTCAAAATGAAAAAACCAAGTGCCAAAGTTAAGATTTAAATTTTATTT
>Ga0209208_10003792_pt1 | contig 21588 bp, 22 predicted proteins | sample S1TSphfallax_3_FD_187694 | JGI IMG/M metagenome (GOLD analysis project Ga0209208, IMG submission 187694) | Host-associated microbial communities from peat moss isolated from Minnesota, USA - S1T2_Fd - Sphagnum fallax MG (SPAdes) (version 2) | ecosystem: Host-associated > Plants > Peat moss >...
AAAAATAAAAAAAAAATAAAAATTATAAATATTGAAGAAAAACCCTACTTGAAAAAGAATGAGGTGTGTCTTCTTTCTCCAAACTTCAAACTTGCATCTAAATAAAAAAAAATATATAAATGAAAATGAAACACTTTATTTTTATTATACAAAATAATAATAAAAATAGAAAACACATAAAAATAAAAAAAATAAAAAAGTTAAAAGTTTCTAAAAAAAACTAAAACATGAACCAAGTTTAAAGAAATCGGGGGACTTCACAGTGGCCGAAGGTCACGGGCACCCACTAGTTTGAAAATATGGGATGAAGTTATGAAATAAACTTGTCTTTTCCCACCCTTTCTAAATCATTTATTTCCTCTCACGCATTTGTGTCCATGCATGAAACAACCACTCACAAAGTTTAGGTTTAATTGCCAATATGTAGAAACAACTTCTAGATTTGTTTCATTCAAGAATTGATTTTTGATGTTGCATGATGTCCACATGTGAAGTTGCTTCTTAAATGCATGCTTGAATGTGCATTGGATGATCACATCTACAAGTTGAAACTTGGAGGTACTATTTGCAAGTACAAACATTAAACATATTTGTGCATGTTGTGACTTGATCCATTGCATGAACTCCATGCTCTCAAGAACAAAATAATAGACTATTACCCATACCATCTTTTGGTTTTGTGACAAGTTCAATTCTTACACTTGATTTTTGTGACAAGGAGATAAAATCTTTTCCACAAATTGTTAATTGGTCTCTAAGGTAGACCAATGATTAACGAAACGTGTCAAATGAACAAGATACCTTCCCTTATACCACCTAGACCATTTGGAGGAAGACATCTTGTGTTTGATTTTATGAAAATGACTTGTAGAAGCAATAAACTTCCATCAATTGCAAAGGATACTACAATAGTAATTTGCCTATTATCTTCAAACCTAACAACATGTATGTCTTTTGATCCCCTCTTTTTCCATGTTCTCTCCCCACATGTAGGTACAAGGTGAATCTTTGTTTGATGTATGTTTATGACAAGTGATGCAAGGATATTGTATGCTTTTACAAGGTATGCAAGCCTACGCACCATCATTGTCCTTTGATTTTCCCAATTTGGTTACAATTTTTTATAGTTTGATAGTTGAACTAAGGGTCCAAAAAAGGTCTTGTCTAGAGGTTCTAATCTTGTGCAACAAAAACAATTTAGTATTGGAATTGTTGCTATGTGACTGTAAAAGTTCTTCCTTTCTCTATTGACTTTTTAACCCCTAGTTTGAACTTTTTATTGAAGGTAAATAACTTTCCTAAAGAGGATTTAAAGAGCTTATCAAATGGGCTTGAATGTTCTCTTGCTTTCTATGAAATGCACAAAAAAATGTAAAATAGTTGTCAAACTTTTATGTTTTTTTGCTACAATATGAATGTGAGGCCAAAGGTGCAATGCAAACCATTGTGTGTAAGTACCTCTCCAATGTTTTTTGGATTCTTGATTGTTTGTCCTTTCCTCGGTTCTCTTGTTTGATGTGTTTGCTAAGTGATTGCAATGTCATGTGAGGTTGTACCTTTGGTTGTTTAATTGAACATTTAATTCTTTCCATTGTAGTTTGCAAATTAGATATTTGATTATCCATTGCCAACTATATTGTTTCATGTCGTAATGCCTCTTCATGTTCCTCTTTTCTTATTTGTCAAAACATATTCAAGATCACAGTTTGATGAGCCATGACTCTTCAACAATGTGACAAACAACACTACCTACAAAAGCTTTGCAATGTTTGGAATGAAAAAAAAAATGTTTCCAACTTTATTTAGCAAGATGGGTCTTGATCTTGACAAAATGGTCTTGATTTTAAGAGAATGTGTACATCATCTATACATCCATGCATTTCAATTACATGCATTCATACATCAAACAAATTTCGTTAATTTTTTTTCATTTTTACTAACAAAGATTCTAATAATTATAAATAAATAAAATGAATGCATTTTTTGAAAATAACGAATTATTCAATTTTTAATGTGCGAAACTTGACCCAAGGCTAAGGTAGTTAGAGTTCCTTCAAGTCATGATGGTATGTACTATGTAGCTAATAATTCATATGTTTCATTATTCTTATGCACCCTACTTTTGTTTGTCCAAGCTCATGTGCCCCCGAGCTTTACGATGCTTATGGTTAAGGTAGTTGAAAGGTGAACTTTAGGAAGAATAAGATTCCTTCCAAAGATCATGGCAACTTAACACCATTTTTAATTTTAGTAGATTAGCAAACAATATCATGCCAAACCAACCTTGGACACAAGGCATTATATTGGTAAGCATCAATTCTCGCAAAATGGATGATAAAAATCAATTTGGGTGTTTGGACTTGCCATGCCAAGGACATTCCACTTGGATTCAGGCCTATACCAGCAATCAGCAAAGATGTCTGCCAAAGCAAAAGGGGAAATAACAACTGATTAGTGAGCACTATCAAAGATCATTATGAACAAAAGCAAAGAATTCCTCACTTTGTTCAGAATCCTTCACCAGCGACACGTACATGCATGACTGGCTAACAAGTAATTTGCCATCTGTATTCAAGGCTGCATGCACTGGAAACACACATCCCTTCTAATAACTATTTTGTTGTTCTGCCACAGAGCTTGTGATTTTGCAAAGAAAAGATTGCAACAAATTGAGAGACCTCTTTGAACTAGTTCTGAACTCTCCAACCATTTTTTCATGTAAGATCTAGCCTTTCACAAGAATGAGTACCAGCTAGCAACCAGCTCACAATATATGGCTCTATGGCAGAGTCACATTTTGCAAAATCCTCCACAAATGGTTATCAAAAGTCACAGAGTTTTCTGTTTTCAATGCACAGTAGCAATCCACCTGATTCCAGGTTGCATCTCAATCGTAAGAGTCATATTTGCTCACAAAGTTAAAGCTTTCATCATAATCCAAGGCATAGCATTCACCCCATTACCAAGCTACATTCTTAAAATGGTGTCACATGATCCCTGACAATACACAAAACAGACAGCTTTGTTTCTAGATCATCCTTTCAGAAATTTGAACCCTGTTTTTTATGAGGAAGGCTGAACTTCAATCAATGCCAAATGGGATGGATTAAGACATTCATGACTTGTGATGAAGCAATTATGCTGCATAAGGACAGCTAGTCATATGCCACCAGTCCCCATATCTACTTACTTCTGGCGCTTGTAGATCTTTGCCAAAAAAGACTTCAACACTGCCTGCACCCCATAAATGCAGAAAATGTTTAGTTAAGTCTAACTGCTTGCTGTGCACTTGCTAATTAGTGGACATAGACATAACCCACTAATACCCAAAAATGCTTAGTCTAACCAGCCAAACAGATGCTGGAAACTGTTCTGAGCACACTGCAAATCAATGCTTAGTCATTTGGACAGTTGACTACTAGTTTGAGGGATAAAGCTGTGCCATGCAATCAAACTTTCAATCCATGCCCTTGCTCTAAGTCAACACCTAAAAGAACATTCAATACACAAATGACTTACTTGCAGACGCTGATCATCTTGCTTCTCAATCTCAGAAACAAGCTGACTGTGGCTCTCACTCTCATAGTCCTCAAATACTTTCTGTAGATCCACACTTTTATCAGGAACTTTGAACAGGAGCAAGAAGCAGGTTAGTCCAGACCATGTCTTTGAGTCACAGATATATTAAATATCAGTTCAGGACTTCCATTTGTTGGAATGTGATTTGAGCAAAAACCAAACAAGTGCACAGAGAGAACATCACCAGTGATGTGAGCTCACCTGGAGCTGAAGCTCATTGTAGACTTTCTTGACTTTTTCCACACAAGAATGATCTGCCTTCCCATAGTTGTCCTACAATTAAAAAGAGGGTCATGAGCTTCACTGCAAAGAATAGCTGAGCAGTGAGAACCTGAACCATTGAAGGACAAATGTAACTTTTGATGTAACTTCAAAGATTAATCCAGAACAAACCTTGTCTGTCTATTCAAGCAATTTGGCAGCTGTAACTTCCATGCTAATCCATACATATCATTGAAGCTTCCATACAGCATGAAATAACAATGTTACAGAAGAGGGAAGCTAGTAAATTACTTTCAGAAGCTTCTTTTGTATGTCATCTGCCCGTGTAAGTGCTTGGACAATCAGCCAGGAGCATTTGGTGTCCTCAATGTCAGTTCCAATCTGCAGCAAGGAAATAGAGGAAGAACTCAGATTCTACCATTGCCATATACCTGCAATCTAGTATTTCAACCTTTAGTTTGCAAAGCACTGACAAGATGTCTTTGTGCACCTCACTAATGGCAGTTGGTTGGAGCATTGGCAAAGTAAAAGGGATATGTCTGTTGCCATATATTAAGTAAGAAGAGATGAGAGACAGAAATGACTTACTTTTCCAATCACCTCTGGAGCACCATAGCAGTCAAGGAAATCATCCTGAATCATGAAATTAGGTTGGTCAGCCAGCTGACATTCCCTTGCCCTTGGGGCATGGAGTGCAACAGAGTCTTAAAAGAAGAGAAATTTTGACCAAAAAAGGGTATTTAAGAAGCACCTGAACTTGAAAGTAGGTACCCATCTGCACCAATATCTCCTTGGCTGCTTCAAACTTGTCCTCATCTTTCTCCCCCGCCAAAAGAAGAGCACATGCCACCTTGACAAAGATACGCCAACAAATAAGAAATCCCACTTGGTAGAATCACACACCTAATAGAAGAACAACTCACTCAAAATTTTAGAAAATTGACTCAAAAAATACCTCACTCATCTGAAAGTTTCATGCAAATATGCAGGAGAATTTCCAAAACTTTTCTCACATAGCGCAATGTGACCTTGCTGAGGTCCTGTATATTTTCACAAATTGATCTGCATGTAATTCTACACACAATAACTCTGATCAAGGAATAGTAGGTCTGGGCATACTTCAAGGTAACAAACTTACTGGAAGGTAAAATGAATAATATGCAGTCTTGTACTTGACAATCCGGAGGTACCTGTGATAATAATAATTGCAAATTACTAAATACAGGAGATCATTCCTGCAGTAAAATATAGAAAAACCAGAGAGGAGACTCTAGTGCATTGAACATAATGGGGCTCTTCTGTAGTTGTGTTCAACTGTGTTCATAATTGAAGTAACTCAAGTAGCTACTTATAGTTACTACGCTCCAAATATATCAGGTGTCCAGCTCACGTGTTCATATTACATACGTTGGCAAGACGTATTTTGAAAGATCAACTTCTCCTGCCGGTGTGGTGATAAGGTCCAGCATCTGACCTGAGGCTGTTTGGTATTCCACCTGCAAAATTCAGGAAGATGAACATCCTGGCTTTAAGAAACACAATCCATTGCAATCTGATTATAAGATGCCGAATTGCAATTCAGGAGGAATTCACATTACAAAAAAATTCTCATCCCCATTCTCCACCCACCCACTCTGAACCCTCTTCGCAGACCAGAAAACTGATGTGGCAAGATGAAACCAAGCAACGCAACTAGGGTTGAAGGTAGCTTTGGGGTCAGGATAGAGGGCCCAATCTTTTACCTCATTGAAGATCTCAAGAAGTTGGGTATATATAGGCAACTTCCGGAAGTGTGTCCTCAGAATTCGGGAGATGTGAGTTCGCAGGACAATGCCATCATTGATGGCAATGAGGCCAACCTGCACATAAAACATCTTACTTGTGAGCAAGCAGAGTAAAAAAGGAAACAAAAAGTCCTCCTGCATTACAGAAGTTAAAATTATTATTAAAAAAATCTTGTGAAGAAGCTTCAGGAAATGAACAAAACAATGTTTGTCAAAACACAAATTCACCTTTGGGACTCTATACCAGCAAGGTTGCCCACGGCGAGTGACAGAGTTGTCCATGATATCATCTTCCACCAGGAAATAGGCTTGCAGCTGCTCCTCCCATTACCCCAGGATCAATGGCAAGAAGAATTCTTAATGGAAAAGAGACACAGTCAGAAAATGAACACACATATAAACCAACACCAAATCAAACTACAATCAATTGAGCTGCAAATATCATACACAAAAACTTCAGCAAAAATTTCAAGAGAAGAATACACACACATTTATGATCAACAAACAAAAAAAGCTATTGTTTGCTGTTTTGTGGGCTACATCAAAACACAGAACAAACAATATTGTTTTGTGGGTTTTCTTTTTCTTTGTTGTTTGTTTTGTGACAGACAGACAGATGGCTGCTGCATCAGCGGATGTGTGAGTGAGTCTCTTATTTACCCATTCAATGCACCAGCCGAGAGCACATGCTCTGATTACATCCTCATCAGAAAGCTCCTCATCTCCACCTTTGAGCAAGCTCAGACTATCGATTACAGATGTTCCCCGGTTCAGTTTCCCTGCATCGCGCACACATCCAGAAAAAAACAGAAAACAAGAGCTTCAAAATGATTTTCCTTTCTTCCACAAATGCTGAAACAATCTTTCTTCTTCTTGCACATCATCATCATCATCATCATCATGCGCACCTCCAGGTACAGTGTAGTCCAACATCTGCACATAGCAAAAAACCACAAGAAGAAGAAGAAAGATTGTTTCAGCATCATGTGTTGCAAAGTTTGCCAAAGATTGCAAACAAAAAAGAGAAAGGATTCCACGAGCATCTCTCTCATGAAGCTTTTGCTTCCATCAAAGCTCCTCTTTCTAAGCTTTGGTTATGCATTCCTTCTTCCTGTGATGGATCTGATGCCAAGCGACAGAAGGAAGAAGAAGAAAGAAATGTAACGTATGTTTGTATGTGTGGCTCGCCTCTTCAACCCAGGATCGCGACTCAGTCGTGTATTGAAAAAGATCGGAATCGCTGAGAAGCTCCTTCTTCAGCTGTTGATAGACCTCCAGGAACTGCGCCTTGCGTCTTCCTCTTCCTGCTGCTGCACCACCACCGGCATTGTTGTTTTTGTTGTTTCCTTCTCCTCCCTTTGTTCCATTCACGAAAGAGGCAGCGGCAGCCAACTCTCCACCTCTTTCTCCTCCTCCGACCGTAGCTGCTGCACCAGTCGCCATTGCTCCGCCCACGCGCTCTTCAATAATGCAACAGAAAGAAAGAAAGAAAGAAACAACAACACTTCTTTCTTTCCTTCCTCGCAACAACAACAACGACAAAACCTTACAAAACAAAGAGACAAAGAAGGACAAAGCAAGTTTCTTTCCTGCCGGTAAGTTGTACTCTTCGGATTCTACGCAGAGGGCTCCACAACATCCGCAGAAACAAAACACAAAGCAAAAAAGAGAAACAGTCTTCTTCGTCTCCTTGCTCTTCTTCTTCTTCTTGATCGTTTTCTACTGTCGCCTTCCTCTTCTCTCCTCCACTCACTTGTCCCTTTTTTCTGTCACAAGCTTTTTTTCATGTCCATAACGTCTACGGACTACAATCGCTTCTTAGCTATATAGCTAGCTTCTAGCCGGCAGTATATTCTCTCTGCAGGATTGTCGCTTGTGCCAGTTGTATTCTGCAGAGAGACATCCCAGAGAGACAGAGAGAAAAATCTTGTTGAGGCTTCAGAAATGTGAGACTGGAATGGAGCAAACAATACAGAGAGTGGCAACACAAAAGATAGGCAATTTCTCAAAAGCAGCCAACCGTCACCGAGATTCAATCTATGAGGATGCATTCTGGAGGAATTTGGAAGCTTTTTGTTTATCAGGGAAGTTGCGTATGTGCATTCCATTTGGCTTAGATACCATGCACAATGATGTTGTTGGTGCACGCTGGAGAGCCTTTTGCTGCTCTTTTTGAGTCCTCTGTGATTATGATGCAACAAAAGGGAATAGATGAGAGTTTTCTGCATGAGATGGTGTATGTTTTTTTAGCTCCTCCTCACAAGGTCTCGCAATTGGTACTTGTACAATTGCTGCAGGGACAAATTTAATGTGGATCTGCAGCAACTGCACCTCTGCAGTGAACTTCAGAGCACCAGGTCATAAACATCATGTGCCTCTGCAGCAATTGCGCCTCTGCAGCAATTGCACATCTGCAACATACTTCATACCATCATCAGGTCATGGCAACATAAAACAAGCAGAGATGACCATACTCTTGGAGTCCAGGCATTAATTGAATAGGTACACATTCTACAGTTCCTCCTCCACCTACTACCAATTTTGAGCCTTCACAAGAGAAAAAAACTCACTGCTGCTGCTCATTCATAGATGTGCAACTATTCAGTTGAACAGCTCCAGGTCAGCTGCACTGTGCAAGAGGGAAGAAAGAAGTATCAATCAGGATGAGCAAAAATCCTTTCTTGATAATAATAAGTCACACCCCTATCTACAAAATTGCATAGGGATCTCTACAATGATGGACAGCAACATGTGACATATTTCCAGAGTGCCCTTCTAGTATGGTCCAGATTCTGGCACTGGAGTCTCCAGAACGGCCAAGCCAAAGAGTGAAAAACAGTAGCCAAAAATACTGCTCTCCCATGCGGCACCAACAGAAGCAAATAATCTGGACATCAGTGGAAAAACTCCCCAAGACAGGCTCAGATTCTCCTTACCATGAAAAGATCACCAGCAAAAGCACCACCATATCCACCACCACCACATAGAAGATCAGAAGAAACAGAGAAACTTTTCCACAACACTGTGAAGGTAATTGCAGTAATACTGTCACAAGTTCTGCTCACAACAGCCTGTCAGAACATCATCTTCATCATAAATAGCAGTGTAACTGGAAAGCTACAAAAGCTGAAAAATCATTTTCAGGAAAGAAAAAACTGATTCATCTTCCTCCTCCATTAGTACTGTGCATCTGGGGGAACACAGAACTGTGACATCACTGCATGCCTTCCAAAGAAACAGAGATCCAAAAGCCCCACTGCCCAGTCCACAGTCTTCACTGTACTTGAAAACTGACCTTCAAAAGTAAGCTAAGCATCCCAAGGACCCCTTTTTTGTGGGCCACTGAATCTGCACCAACTCTCCCACCCCTTGTCTCTGAAAATCATGCAAATGAAAAGAAGAGGAAGGAGAAGAAATGATGTACCTCATTCATGCAAGTAGCAGAAGATGAGAAAGTTGAGCTTGTTGGACATGATGGTTGTCATGGGTGCTGCTCAATTTGATTCCTTGTGGGTGCATGCCAAGCTGTTGCAGTCCGGAATGGAGAAAGGGAGAAATGGGTAAAGAGAAACATTTACCAAAAGTGAAGAAGCCAGGAAGAAGAAGAAGAAGAAGAAGAAGAAGAAGAGGTTAATGGAATCTGCATCAACAATCCTACACCACATTCTCTTGCAACTCACCCAACTTTTTCTCCTTACTCTCCTCAATCAAACAGAAACAAAAATTCATGACATGGAACCATTGCCATTGCTCTCTGAAGTACGATTACCCCAGTCATCATGATCTGTATCTGCAGTATCAAGACCAGATATGTTAAAACACAATTTTCAGGAAGGAAGTTGTATACCCAGGATGATGTTTGAGAGTAGACAAGTATATGGTAATGCACCCAAGCTTCAGGCAAACTGTCATACAAATTATCTGCATCTTTTACTGTACTTGTATCATCTATCATACTCTCACCATCTGGTTGTCCACTTTAGAAGATGTGACACATTTCCATCACTGTAGCCACAATGTCCATATTTCCTTTGGGGATCTAGGTGCAGGTTGGGTTTGCCAATATTCCATAGAAAGCTATGTTGAAAGTTATTACATGACTCACATGAGAAAAAAAATTCCACACAAAAACTGAGCTGTGAGAATAGGAACTGCATCCTTCTCTGCCACAAAAAGGGAGTGGGGAGAAGCGAAGAGTTGCTGTGTCAATTTCCAACAAAAATCAAAACAAGAAGTTTTCCTGCTCCTCAGAGTCTTCATCATCATGATCATCTCTCTGTCAAAACTGTTGAGAGTAAAGGACTGAAAATCAAATCTGTATGGTGAACTACTTTACTTCTATCCAGGAAGGTCTGTGTATGTATACACCATCATCATCCAACCCAGGTCTTAGGGTTTAGGGTTTAGTCTCCACTCTCTCCTACTACAAAGAAGTGTCATTTCTCCACCTTCCTCATGGAGCATTCACTTTCATACACACACAGATACTGGGAAGAAAAAGAGGCAATGAGATCCTCACTCACGACGTTGCTGCTGAATACAGTGCCACCACCACTGCCACCCGCTGGAGGATTTGGAGCACTACCCATTGCGATCCATTTCCTTCAATTTTGCCTCTACAGTTCGAGGACTGTCCTTGGACTTTGCCTTCTTGTCTGCTGAAGCCATTAAGACCGCTGCAAATCACACACCCAATATTGCAATTACAAATGTATGTGCAATCTGTGTTGTTGCTGCCGCATGAGGAGTGCATAAGTACTCTCATATGGTTAGACTACTGCATCATACTTGTGGCAAGAAGGGAAAAGGAGACACTCAAGGCGTCTAGGGTTTTCAGAATTTCTCAGAGATTTCCCTTGTGTCTGGAGAACAATCCGACAAGAGTTTAGTTTCTGTGCTTCTGCTTCGTCAATTGTAGACCTACAATTGAAGCACAGAAAATAGAATCAACATCACACAATGAAGGGGATTGATTTCTCTGTGTGCCCACATTGAATGCTCCTCCTCCAGGTACTCTTAAAACCATGCAGAGCCATGATGTGGTTGAGAGTGTGAGGACCATACCAGCAAGGGTTCCAATGGCACATGCCATCAGCAAGCGCATTGTTCTCTTTTCTGACATGTGTGTGGGCGTGTATGTGAGAGAGATTTGGGTCCAGTGCGGCAGATGTGTATACTGAAAACCTTCCACTCTTCACCTTCAGCTGCAAAAACAAACCGGCAACCCATCTGTGTCTGAGACTTGTAACTCGCACTATACAATGTGGTTCTAGCAAGAGACAGAGACAGAGACAGAGACAGTGACACAGAAGAGAGAGTACCTGGTTGTTGCGATTTCCGTCAAAGAAAGAAAGAAAGAATCACAGGTCGCGTCTTCTTCAACCTTGCAAAGAAGAAGAATTAGGGTTTGAGGCTCATGGAAAGAGAAGACTCCCTTCCATCTGCATTTTGTTTTAGTGGGTTTTGTGACTTGGCTCCCTATTTGAATCCTTCTTCACATTAGAAGAGGAAAAGAGTTTCTTCTTCATCTGGTATCATCTGCTCCTCTTCTATGCCATCACAAAAATGCTTCTTCCCTCCAAAGCAGAATTAGGGTTCGAGGCTCATGGAGCGAATAAACTCCCTTCCATCTCCTTTCTTTTTTGGGGGGTGGGTTTTGTGACTTGGCTCTCTACTTGAATCGAGCTTCACTTTTGAAGAAGAAAAGAGTTGAGTTTCTTCATCCTGATATCATCTGCTGCTCCTCCACGCCATCACAAAAACCCACTACTTTCTGTGGCAGCTAAGAAGATATCTCCAACAAGCAATTTATATATCGAAGATATGGAGATGGCTCTTCTACAGTTTCCATTACATCATACTTTGAAACTTGCTCTTGCAGCTCTTGAATACCTACCCAATCCTGCAGAATTGGTATTTCTTTCTGTTGTCAACCAGGGTTTCTTTCATCTCAACTATGCAAAAGTATGAGGGTTTTGTTTCTGAGATGGCCGACATCCTCATTTCATCAGAAATTCTGTAAGCAAAATGTGATTCGTCAAATCCTCCACAAATCTTTACCAGGTTTTGTTGCATGCACATTTGTTTCTCTTACAGATTTCACAGGTTTCTTCTCCGCACAAACAGCAATTATCATCAAATGGTGAACACTGCTCAATGATCATTCTCTGATATAAAACAATTATGATGAATCCACACTATCTTATACCGAGGTTTGATTCAGGTATTTCCTCAGTAGAACAACCACCTGACATTCATCAAATGGGTGAACCATGTTCAAAGATCATTCTCCAAGACTTGCACTCACAGGTATGTATATGTATGGCACCTGACACACATTCTCTATACTCCCACTCAAAATCCTTGGTTGCAGTACTGCCTACTACTATTGTGACCTAACAAATCATCCCCTGAGGTTTCAGCCTTGAAGTTGCTGCTTCTCAGAATCAAGAATATTCTTCCATGTTTTACTTAAAGTGTATCTATGACACAAATTTTCAGCTGAATAATTTTGCAGCCTACTACAAAGAGGGAGTGCACAAGAACACAGCTGCAACAGTTGCTCCCTTGTTGCTGCTCCAGTGACACAATTACAACAACTGCTTGAATTTCAGCTGTTTTAAAATTGTCATAATTTCAATACAGAAAGACTGACTAATCTTCTTCTTGTTGCTGGGTTGATTTTGCTGTTTGTGGGGGAAACTCCTTGTAGTTCATTTGCACAAATCCAGTAACACCTTCCTGGCTTCAATCCAAAAAACATAATGAGGGTTTCTTCAATTTGATTCATCCCTTTCCAGAGAAGCAATTGTCTCATCTATCCTCTCCATGTCATCACCTTCAAGTTTGTATTTGTATCTTTCATGATCATCTGTTAATGCACACAATGTCACTCCCCTCTCATCTTCACCATCTTGAGCAGCAAGCCGCTCTCCTTTTCTTATCCGCCACTTCAACTTTGAGATTGCCAAACTTGCTGGTTGACCCTGCAGCCACAAAGCCATCAATAGTATCAAACCAGGAGCTCCATTTCCTCTTAATGGTATCAGGGAGGATAGTATTGATATTACAATACTTCACAAAGAATGGGCCATTATTCAAACCATGTGTGATGTAAAAGATCACCTTCACACTGTCAATTCTCCCCGAAGAAATGCTGCCTTCAGGAGCTGTGTCTGAAGGGGTGCAAATGGTGACAGTGAGGGCTTCAGACTGCGGCTCAGAGGAGCTCTTGTCCATCTGCCCTGCCTGTTGTGGGTCTTGCTCCATGATTGTCCCTGTTGGACCTGCAATGGCGATTGTAGTGGAAGATGACAACATCACATCGTCTTGAGCAACCCCACTGGCTCCATTCATTGCTCCTGAATTGCCAGATATATCAACCTCCTGTCCTGGAAACTTGCTACGAGAAAATAGAAGAGGTAGCTCCCTATCCATCACCTCTCTGTCCTGCAATCACAGCATGCAAAGAATTCTCGGGGTTTAGGGTCTTAGAGAAAAGAAAGCTTTTGTATTATATGGACTTTGAAATCTATGAGTTTTACAGTCATAGGTGCTGAGACATTCAGTGTGAAGAAGTTGCAATCACAAAGATCTACAATTCCAAATGCACCAATGTCTTCTAGAGAAGCGAAATATGAGATTCATGGCTGCACCCTGTTTTCTGAAGAGAAAGACTCTCCATTGGACAATGTTGTATTTCCAGCCCAGAGGGGTTGCTCGCTCAGACGGGCATCTTTACTGGCAGTCAAATCATCCTTCAAACTTCTAGGCTTCCAAGTTCGCCTCACCTTATCCTGAATTGACTCAGCAGAGGGAAAAGCTTTCAGTCCAAGAGCTCAACACTTAGCACCCCTTTAGAACTACTTCTCACATCAATCAGTCAAAGGAACACAAAGGAAGTGGAGAAGATGAAAAAGCAAGACTGCAGATGAACTGGAAAGCAGCAGTGGAGGATAAGCCCCTCTTCATTGACCTGGAAAGCAACAAGCCAATCGCTGTCTTTCGCTACTTTCTTATCTAAAGTCTGCTGAGCACGAAGCTCCATTGATTCACGCATCATCTGGCGCAAAAATGAAACATCATTTGACATCACCCCAAGACCTCGCAGCAGCAGTGATCCAAGTTGAAGACTTGTCTGCACAGCAATCATCCAGTATGGGTACATGAATCTCAAAACCCAGAACTAACTCACCCATTTGCTGAAGGTGGTGGTGGCTATGTTAGCTTAGATTTGTAAGATTGCAATTGTGAGGGGCAATCTTCCACTCATGTATATTTCCAGGTAATTATTAGCTTAAACCCTAAACTCTTGAAACAACTGGGGATTGTCTTTCAAGCTACTTGAGATGCAGACTGTTGTACTGGCATCAGGATCATATCCAAATTTCTTCTACACCCATTTATGCTATGTCAATCATACCTCAGCATTTTCCAGAAGAGAATCAGTGGTTCCTGCTTGCTTCAATTCCAACAAATGGTCTAAGTCTTGTGCTCTTGCGTAAATGGGCACCTGCATATCCTCAACGTTACATAGAATTATGCATAGTCCAGCAGACAGAGAGGCAGTATATGAATGTTTTGCTTTATACAAAAAGGCTCTACACACTGGAGAGTCTCCTGAAGAAATCAAACTCCAATCTCAATGACTGTTCCAGGAATAGCAGTTTTTCTGAATGCTCATCATGTACCTCTCTCTACTTCAACAGTCTGGAGCAAGAACTAGGCTCCTAGCAGTGTCAACAGTTGTTGAAAGCAATTACAACTGTTCAGATGATAAGAGACCAAAACAAAAAGTGACAAGATAAAAAGGATGGAGTTTTTTTTACGTGGGGGAACGCAAGGCGGATTCTCTCAACTGCCTGCACTGACTTCTGCCTACCCGTATACATCACCATCACTGCCTTGGGCATTGAAATGCCTGCTGTGGCCAACACTTCTGGTCGTGATCCATCCCCATACAGAACTGGAAATCCTAGTTTACGTGCTGCCTGTGATCAACAAAAGATTCTGCTTTCAGATGACAGCAACACAACACAAGAAAGCAGAAACTGAACTGGAGGCAGTTTGGGGGGGGGAGGGCCTATAATGTTTTTGTTTCTTTTCTGTTGTAGTTTCTATATTCAAGACACCAAGTGAAGAAGCACCCTTTTTGTTACCTTCACTCGCCCTGGATCAAGATCAAATGCAACATAAGGCCAGCCAGCTGAATCACCCCCAAGACCTGCTGCTAATGGAATGGATAGAAAATTCGCAAGAACCTTCCCACACCAAAATGCAAAAATCCTCTGATTCATCAGTCATTGACAAAGATTGCAACAGAGTCACACCAGTCAACTTTGTGGCAAAACTAAAACTCGAAAAGCAAGATTCCAAGAAAGTACATATTACCTGACCCATTGGTCCAAACCCAATGATAACAACAGGGGCATTTGCTTCATAGTTTTTCAGGTTCTGCAATTCCTGCAATAATTCACACAAATGGGTCCTCAACTTAATGAGAAGTCCAGATCTTTGAGGTTTCCAAGTTGAACTTTCCATGGCTCAAAGTGTACAGAATGGGCACTGAGGGCTTAGGGTTTCACTAATAAGGGTGAGATAATTATATTTGTGCACATCATCTCCTTGTCCTTTCTATAAACTATTCATATACTTATCTCCCTGTTGTTTTCCTAGAGCTTTTAAGAAATGCAGGAGAAGAAGAGATGGGGCTCAAATCCTTGAGCAAAGGCAGAAGAAGCATACGTCTTTTGATGAAGCATCTTCAAAATGAACCTCAATGTATTCTGCAGCATTTCGACCCAATTCATTGAGAAAGGGTGTCAATGCCATTGACAAAACCACCACAATAATCAACAGCCGATTCAACTCTAGTGGGAGAACACCAAGTCTGCCATACAACAATGAATCATGAAATTTCCAAATTAGCTAACTGAATGGTCACTCAAACCATTTCACCTTCACACAGATTCAGTGAGTGGGACAAATGCAAGGCACCAAAATTTGGTTTCCATTTCTAGTGCATGCTTGCATAAGATTTTTGAACTACAAAAATGTTTCTGGATTTTATGATTGTGGGGACTGAAGTGAAAAGGAGTTGTATATTATATACCGGTTAGCAAGAGAGAAGACGACGAATGCAAACTCGCCACCTTGTGAGAGAAGCAAGCCTGTGCGAACACTCTCAGAGAGTGACAGCCCTACTCGAGGGCCAATGGCTGTTATTATTGCAGTTTTGATTGCTATGAGACCCGCAAGCAGTGCAATCACATTAGGCCACTCACGCAGCAATAACTGCACCATTCCACCATGCACACCTCTTTTTTATGAGTAACACCAACAGCTCTCACTATAGTTCTGAATCAACTGTGAAAACCAGACAGATCCAACAAAAGCTCACAAGAGAGAATTGCTATTCTAGAACTAGCAAGCAATACCCAGCTTCCATCTTCAAAAGTTTACAAGGAGCAAGTAGACACTACTCTAACAACAACGTAAAGGTATAGCAAAAGCGAAAAGAATTCCTAGTTAAATCCCATGAACCTTGCACCAACACAAATAACTCCCATGCAAGGATGGAAAATGACATGCTGGTGTGGACCAGTGTTGTCTGGTTCTGGTTCTCAAACTGGTTCTTAGTTACCCAGACAGCAGGTTTTGAATTGTGAAAAAAGATTCCAGTACCAGAACTGACCTCAGAACCAAAACCAGAACCAGAACAGGCCCCCAGCTAGAACCCAGTTTATATCATGTGGATGTGATGACAAAGTCTATTCATCTGCCAATGGCTGCTATCCATCTTGGGTGTTTGAGAGCCACATATTGGAATTGCAAACAAAAGGGATGCGAAGTGCTGCTTTGCCAGTGTATGCAGAGAGCTAGAAAGTACAGCCTGACCTGAAGGTCAATGGAGGTTCCAGTGGTGACAAAAAACAGACCCAGCAAAAGGCCTCGAAATGGGCGAATGTCAGATTCCACCTGTGTCCGATAGTTGGTTTCTGCCAATAGGGCACCAGCAAGAAAGGCTCCAAGCTACAACCCACAAGTCAGAAATAGTCTCAATGGTGTGTCAAAAATCTTTTGATTCTGGCCTTCATATGCAGATGCACACAGTTGCTTCTCACAACCAAGTGTGATTTTTTGTTTAAGACCCTCTCTTGCCCTAAGTCTGCATAGAAATACCCATAAGATTCAATCATGAAAAGACAACCAGCTTTGAAACTTGCAAACTTGACATTTTTTTCAGCACTGAAAGAATGTCCCAGTGCAATCAAATCAATTTGAGGTCTGTGCATGAAGGGCAAAAGCAGCAACATACTGTGTCACTGAAGCCCAATTTTTGAGTGAGGAAGGAAGTCCCTGTAACTGTCAGAAGACACAGTGCAACAAATGCCTCTGAGCTCCTGGAGTTTGCAACTATCTGTGACCACAAAACAAACCCAAGAAAATATTAGCAACTCGGAAGCTATGGTATCACAAATCATGAATTTTGACATTTCTCGACAATATAGTAGGGCAGAAATCTGAGCATGAACCTCAAAAATTCGACGTAGAAGAAGACGACCCCCAAGTGAGATGGCACCAAGACCAGCAAGGGCCTTCAAACTCTCTGCTGCTAGTATAGGCCACAGATTTGTCTCTGCCAAATTCTGCAAATACCGATTCAATACTCTTCATGTAAGCAAGCAACATCGTAGAAGCTAATGCGGACCCCGCACTGGATTTGCATGTTATTGAAGTTGGCATGGGTGGGTGGTTCACAAAGAAAGGGGATATGGGTCCCAATTGAAAAGAAGGATATTCTCAAAGAAAAGTTACCCCTGACTCCAGAATGGGAAGGATGACCAACAGTGGCACAACTGCAATATCCTGCCCCCAATCACAGTGTGAGATGAGCAACAATGCTCCTTAGCAATGATCCCACATACTGACAGTAAGGGTAGAAAGCCTTACACAGCACAGAAAATATGACAAATGAAGAAAGAAAAAAAAAATCAACTTCCCCTTCCATCACAAACAAACTTTTTGATTTTCTCACCTAGAAATTGATTAAAAAATAAACTCTGATACTGGCCTTAGTTTTCTCATTTCCCCTTCTGTTTTCTTTTGTACCACTGAAAAATTGAACAAAAATAACAGCACTACTAGCCTTATTTTTCTAAACCCTAAACCCTTATTTTTCTGCTCTCCCCTTCCATTTTAAGGACTTTTACCTGGAGAAGAAGAATTCCAAGAGTTGCAGAACCAAAACGGGTGGGCAGCTCCCCCTTCTCCGCAAGCAGCTGGTATCAATCCCCACAGCCCAACCCCCCCCCCCTCTCACTTTTGACCTAAGAGCTCAAAATAGATGATGTTCATTGCAATTCAGAGGACTCTTTTTAAGTGTGTTTTTGCAGGCAAACTACAAAAAAAATCTGTTTCAGTGACAAACCTGTAGCACGAAAGCTGATGAAGACAATGATAGTGCAGCTCCAATGACCACTGCTTCATCCACTGTCCTGATATTCACCTGTGCTCACACCGCCGCCCTCACCCTTTATCACATGTACAGCTCATCATTCGTGCACAGTCCAGCTCCCTTCACATTTTCCTACAGGAGATGGGAACCTGGCCAGACCAAGAAAAGGGAACCCTGGTTGAAATATGGAGACGAGCTTGAACATCTTTGGAGGGACAGTTTAAGAGTATAGATGTTTTGATTCTGGAGTACTCACCAGATCAGGCCGGGCATGGAAGAGCCACTCCAGAATACGTGTACCCACTGCACCATTTGGTGGCAGCTCAAATGCCGTAAATGCCAATGTTGAAAGAAACACCTACATAAGTTGAAAACAAAACACACAAACCATTGCCAGCAATACAACGTGATTTTTGTTAATTTTTCTTCAACAAATAATGAACCATGGACTGTCAACTTTCCCAAACAAAACTACTCAATGTGATTCATGCACACCATCAATATGAGGGATGGATGTACCTGAGCAAGGCCTATGCCAAATGCAAATTTTGCCAGTGCTTTCAAACGTGTTAATGAAAGCTCCAATCCCATCTCAAAAAGCTGCAATCACAAACCCAAAATCCTTAGTCAAAAATTCTACGAACTCAATCTAGGTCAATATGTGTGCCCTCTTGCAGGTGGCAGAACAAGAAGGACTAGGTAACTAGCAAGAGGATGCCAGCTACCACATATAGTCAAGGTGTGGGAGCATCAAGACTATATCCAGTAGATGGTGGCCTCAAGTTGGTGCTGGGACATAATCAACTGGAAAGGCAAATCAAGCTCACAGTCATTTCTCATTGCTAGCCCTTCAGAGGCAGAAAGGGCTCTTCAAGGATGAAAAGTAGATTACTGCATCTAAGTTCAAGAAAAAGGTAGGTTATCAGAAAATAGCACTCATCTCTGGGATGAATCAGAATGCAACATATCAGCCAGATCTACCTTCCCATTGATTATGGGAATATTAAACAGAGCATTCAATTGGTCCTGGACATAAATAAATACTAGCAAGAACAGAATGGGCTACTTACAAGGAAGAGAATTCCAAGCTCGGATAAAGCTTTTATATCAGTCACACTGTGAATTAAGCCCAGCTGGTTGAGCACAACTCCTGACAGAAGAAACCCTAAAATCTGATACAGACATCACTTGAGTCAGTCAATGGTAATACTATCATTCAGGAATGATTTGCAGTTCTGATTTCTAAAGCTCATGAAATGGGGATGGGTGTCCAGAAAGAGTGAGAATGGTGTTACCGGGCTCGCTTTCATGGCCTTGAAAGTGGGGACGACAAATACAGTGGCTGCAAGAAATGTTAGGGTATCGAGCCCCAGGTTATTAATAACATCCATGCCGCTAGCTAGCTCCACTTGGGAATGAGTAACCACCCATCTCCGTCTTTGGTATCTGTAGTACTTCTGAAGCAGCAGCATCTCATTTGCAAAACTGTGGGAAAATGAGTGTTTAGTACTGCTACATAATAGAGGTGAGCTGCTCGATATCCTTTGTGATGGTAGGGATTGAATCGGGGATAATAAACAGGGACACAGGGAGACCACCCTTCTGGCACATTGTCTTGGAGATGCTGTTAAAGATTGACAGGAGCAGATGCAGGCAAAATGCAAAGAGCCCATCTGCTGGTGTTTCAGCCAATTTCGATGAGTCTGGGTGGTGCAAGGGATGACAAAATTATTCTTGTTTGAATTGTTTGCATGAAAGTATCTGTATTGTGCATCCAGCACCTGTTGCAATGCACATTTGTTTCAATTATAAAACAAGTCAGAGATGATGCAACAGTCTTCCAGAATGCATTGCAAGCATCACCTAGGGTAACACAACTAACTATAAACTGGCTGTCTGTTGTTTTTCTCTCTTCTAGATGATGTGTTGCCAAAGAGGTCTGGTGCAGACTGCTATGAGAAGCCAAAACTGGAGGCTTACTTACCCATGAGGAAGAGGGCAAATGGTGAGATAGAATGCGAGAGGAACACCCTGCCATCGCTCCAAAAGAGAATATACAAGGCTGTAGATTTGCAGCGGCAATTGTTCAGGTCCCTTTGCCAAAAATTGAAATGGCTGCTTAATTGCCAGGCTTGCTCTCCTAGAGGTTCTGCCCACTGGTTGGAACACCTTATTGAGTACAGCAGCACCAACCTACTAACAAATCTTCTTACGACTGCAGAATCACCAGAGTACTACAAACACTCATGTCGTCTTTTCCCTTCTCAAAACTGAATCCTCACCTTTCTGAGATCCCTTTCAGCTTGGGTATAATACCCAAATCATTCACACAACAACTAATCATTTCCCTTTGTGGAGATTCTTCATTCCACCAAGAGCTACCTAAAAAAATTTCATCATCTATCTAGTCTTGAATCCTTTTCAATTCATAAAATGGGGACGAGAAATTTTTCACACTTTGCAACAGCACCATTACACTCTCCACGAATCAGCCCTGCATTTGATTGCACACCCAAAACCCCAACAAAAAAATGCCAGATTAGGTTTTAGGTCTACCATATGCATATCCACATCCTCTGACCCAAATCCACCTTTTCACACAAGAATCAAGCAATCAACTCATAATACCCTTTTTGAATTTGTGTTTTGCAAACTGCTCTCTGTTTGCACAACAACAAACCCATCTGTTTCCCCCATAAAACCCATCAACTCATATGTTTTCCTCATCATGTTGAGAATCATAAAACCCTCTTCTTCTGCTTCTCTTCTTCTTTTGCATCCCTTTTTTGGGAAGGAATCAGGAGGTTGCTTGAGAAAAAAAGCAGGTTGCAAACTTCCCATCACACAGGTACTCTTCTCATTCTACAGCGTGTTGATAAATTCAGCTCAAATGAACTGAGGCGAGAAAAGGGGGAGAGAGAGAGAGAAAGAACTGGCCTTGGGTTGCTTGAGAATCGTATATCCCTGAAGAATCGGAAGTCATTCTTGGAGCCCAAAACTCTTGGGCAAATTGCACGGTCCTCCACCCCAAAGTTTGCAACTGCGGGGCTCAGGCGAAGAAGATTCACCAAGCAAAAGAGGAAAAAAAGAAAAACAAAGGATAAGAAGAAGGCAAATGGGCATGAAAAAACCCACGTGCGAAAAAAAACTCGCTTGAGAGAGAGAGAGAGAGAGAGAGAGAGATGGATGATACAGATAAATGCGCCAGCAGCCTAATTGGAATCCCTGTTAAAAGCAGAGAGAGTTTAGTGATGAGAACGAACGAAGGAACGACCGACATGAGGCGGGCGAAGGAGCAGCAGCCAGCATGAAAAGCAACCCAAACCAATCCAATTTGTGATTAAACACGAGGCCAGCAAACAACGGGTGTTGGATAAGATTGTGATATGGCACAAGATTGTCCAACAACGCTGCTCTGCAGCTACCACATCCTCTCTCTCTCTCCTCTCTCTCCCTCTCTCCTTCTCCCTCTCTCTCTCTCCTCTCTCTCCCTCTCCCTCTCTCTCTCCTCTCTCTCCCTCTCCCTCTCTCTCCCTCTCCTCTCTC